>MDTE01044310.1_pt1 | contig 23793 bp, 26 predicted proteins | sample 811231 | NCBI WGS metagenome assembly MDTE01 (sample SAMN05326651, study PRJNA326480) | marine metagenome | isolation source: seawater | place: Indian Ocean: Red Sea | collected 2010 | reverse complement strand
CCTTATGCCCTGTCACTGGTGTGGCGCCAGCGGGTCACACAGGGCTTTGTGACCGACCAACGCTTTAGCAGTTTTTCTATCCCGCCCTGCAAGTTGTTGCTTAAATCGGCGGTGTTTACGGGTATAAAAAAACCCGCTTCTGCTTGCGCTGAAACGGGTCCTTCACTCGTTTTAGCGGAATTTATAAAGCGCCCGCAAGCAGTCAAATCAGCGCTGTAGGTATTCTACTGAATGGGACTCTAGTGTCTAGTGCAAAATCATGGTGATTTCGTGTTTTTTGGAGGACTATCATCTTTTGGATCATAAAAAAGACCCGCAACAATAATTATTCTGGCTAACTATAATAGATACTAAAATACAGTCTCACAAAATATGAAGGAGATCTGTATGGCTTCACGTCATTTCTTTAATTTGGATTCACTAGAGGGGGGTATTGATCGTGAATTAGCGGCCGGGATCGTAACATCCGTTTTTCACGGAGAGCGAGCGATGATCTCAGTTGTCCGTTTTGAACCAGGTAGTAAAGGACAAATCCACGAGCATCCAGAAGAGCAATGGGGATTTTGTCGTGAAGGGTCTGGTGTCCGTATTCAGGATGGCAAGCGCTTCACTGTCAGGTCTGGAGATTTTTGGCTAACACCTGGAGGCATGCTGCATGGTATGGAGGCGGGTCAGTCTGGTATGATTGTTATTGATATTTTTGCCCCTCCGAGAGAATCCTATCAGGTCAGAGGGAGCGGCTTTGCTGCTTATTCATCATGACTGTTCGCATAAAAAAAACTGTTTTCACAAAACTTAGTAAAGCGGATATTGATGCGTGGGAGAGTGCTGACGCTGCATCTGTCTCCGACTGTCTCGAACGCTCTATGGCCATGGACGGAGGGCTGTTTTCGCTTGAGCATGGCTCACGCTTAATTGGACAGGCACGCACTGTCCAATGTATGGTTGGTGACAATAGCGCACTGCATGTAGCGCTTGAAGCGGCAGAACCGGGGGAGGTGCTTGTTGCGGATGCAGGTGCTCATTTAGGAAATGCTGTGTGGGGCGGACTAATGACCTACGCTGCAATTAGTAAAGGTATTAAGGGCCTTGTAGTCGACGGCGCGGTTCGTGATCGAACCGAGATTGTTAGGCTAGGCTTTCCCTGCTACACAAGAGGGTGCACACCCGCTGGACCGCATAAAGGATTTGGTGGTGTTTTAGATGGAACGATCAGTTGTGGTGGAGTTCCAGTCCGATCAGGCGACCTAATTGTAGCCGATGGCGACGGCGTGTCCGTTATACCATTGGAGCGAGTCAAAACGACACTGACTAAATATCGAGAACTCAAAGAACGCGAAAAAACCACGATCAAGAAAATAGACGCCGGCATTTCTTTAGTAGAGATTTATGGCATGACAGACATTATTGAACATCCCTAATTAAGTAGATCTGCAAAAAGCTTTGCATGCACTAATTGTGCGTCATCTATCCATTCTAAAGGTGTAAAGGCTAGATAACAGACTAAATGCTGATGTTTTAAATCCGACTCATTTATGAGTAATAACCTCCAAGCAGTACCAAAGAAGCACCTATTTAATTTAATCAGAACTCCTTTAGAGGAGCTTTTTCTACAGGGAGGACACGATAGGGGTTGTAAAATCGGATATGGCCAAAGAAACCCAACCTCCTCGCCAGACCCTCTCATCCTAAATGGAGTGTAACGTATCAGGATCTGCTTAGCAAAAGCCCCACTAATGTGGGGCTATGGAATCATAGCGCTATACTAGACGGATCGACTATGAAGAGTTGTTCTAAAAAACTAAAGAGTTAGGTCCATTCCCAGAGTTCCCACTCTGCATTTCCTTCGGCGTCAACATCCCAATGCCAAACTACTGCCTTTCCATTGAGTCCGGATAAAGATGGCGCCGAAGATTGGAAATATGCTACACCTCTAAAGGTCGAGCCGCCATCTGCGGTAAATGATCCAACTCCTGATGCTCTGAATGTGCCCATTCCATCTCCAGTCATGACCACGCCGGCTTCAGGAACCTGTCCATAGAGACTGCCATCCGCGAGAACTTTAGCCACATATGTAGCCATTATTTGGACATCACTGTCTAACAGCTTTCCGGCTCCTTGAGCAACCACCTCAAATACGGGTCGGCCATCTTCCGCAGGTAACGGTTTAATAGCAGTTTTTGATTGAATTGATCCAACTTTCTCACCTTGCATATGTTATCTCCCTTGTTTAGTTTCTGTTTTTACTTACTTGTAACCAACTTTCGATATTCTACTGGCTTACTGGACATCTTAATTAAGGATTTTTCTAAAATAAGAAACAGCTATCAAAAACGTCGTCACTTTTACGGTCAAATAAGCACTAATTAGCACTGAAGCCTCTAGGGATTCATTAGAAAACGTCCAATTTACTGGAGGTTCTACCGATGTGTAGGTGAATTCTTAGATTGCCAACCACTTGTATAATAATATCTTGTAAATTTATGTTATTGGTTAGTTAGTCTAGCAACCCATTTAAAATACATACCATAAGGAGATTTATTATGAGCGTATTAGCCCGTTTTTCACCCTCATCACTGACTGCAGAGCAGTATGATGCGATTCTTGCACGTCTATACGAAGAAGGCATCCAACCAGCGCCAGGACTCGAACTTGAGGTGTGCTTCGGGTCGGGAGACCAAATGAAAGTCTCCCTACTATTCGACTCTAAAGAAGACCTAGAGGCCTTTGGTGCTCGCCTACAACCAATATTGTCGGAAATGGGTGTCAATCCTGGCGAACCTGAAATTATTGAAGTTCACAATGTCATTCGTCGTGGCGCTTAAATATTAAAACTATTACAAGCCCTGTGTTATTGTTTGGAGAACGCATTTGCATCACGATCTAATCAATTATTGTAAGAAGGAATGGCATGCATTCCTGAACCATGATTTTGTCGGTCGGGTTGCCGATGGCAGTTTGGATACAGTCAATTTTTACCATTACCTACAACAAGATTTCCTGTTCCTTAAGCACTATGCTCGCGCCTTCGCATTGGCTATCTACAAAAGTCAATCTCTGACGGACATAAGCTCGACATTGACGATCTTATCTAACATTATTGAGAATGAAATTTCTGCGCATGTTACTTATTGCAAAAGTTGGGGATTATCAGAGCATGCCCTGGAGAACGCCCTAGAAGATGTGGCTACTGTAGCCTATACCCGATATGTGCTTGACCGTGGTATTAGTGGCGATCTGACAGAGCTCCATGCAGCACTGGCTCCATGCGCATTGGGGTACGCAGAAATTGGTCGACGACTGATCAATGACCCCCTCACCAAGCTAGAAGGGAATCCATATCGATCGTGGATCGAGCTATATGCCAGCGAAAACTCTCAAAATTTTGCAAGAACACAAAGTCTATTACTGGATCATTTAATTGCCGATATAAAGCCTGATTCAACACATTGGATAGGCATCTGCGAAACGTTCAAAACTGCAACTCGCATGGAAATCGCATTCTGGCAACAAGCACTTGATATCAAATCCGGGAAAGATAGAAATTAGTAGGTCACCAAAAAAAGTCTCTTTTGTTAAAAATGCAGATGCGCTGTTACCCCACCCCATTTATTGGCTCTGGCGGAACATTTAATGGGGAATGTAAAATATCATTTACTCTGCTGTAGAATGGTCTCTATCAACACAAAGCTTAATAAAAATTAGGAGGAAATTATGAATATATGCGTTGTATCAACTTTTGATGGTACCACTGATGACTATATGGAGATGTTTAATGCTACCAAAGAAAGGGCATCAGATTTTTTCACGGATTACGATATAGGCGTTATAAGTAAAGGAAAGATTGCTGTGATGATTCACGTAACTGATATGGAAAAATTTCAGGAAGCAATGACGTCTGAAGAAATGCAAGCATGGGATAAGAAATTCAATTGTGTTGACGAAGTCTATTCTTTAGAAAAGATAAACTAATTTAGAAACTAATTCTCTTTCTGATGATCTTCTCTGCTCTAGCTATAGGCGTAGCGCATCATTACCTACTTCAAGAAAACCCCACTGAAGACGAGCTTTCTATATAAAGGTCAGGGTTTTACCTCTAGTTCTGCTTAACTAGCTTCACTGTTAATTTTATAATCTTGTGCACCAAAAGTTTATACGCGACTATCATAGACTAGCTGCGGCAGTGGTGGTGGACCCTTCATGTCGAAGCCATGTACGTCTAGGACGAATTCAGCAAATTCGTCTGGCATGGCCGACATCATTTTTGCAAAACCCTCAGCAGGATCATCACCTTCTAGGGCTATGATGATCAGATCACCATTAGGAGTTTTCTGCAAAAACGTACGTTCATATACACCAGCATCCTCACGAACTTTATTCGTTTGAGCTTTACTTAAAGGATCGTTCCAGCTATTGATCATTTCCTGCCACTTCTGTAATTTACCCGGCAATATAGGGAAACACATAGAAAGCAAAGCCATATTATCTCTCCGTTGATTTAGTAATAAGAGTTTTTCTGATGAGTAAATTAACCAATTACTCCGACAATGCTAACTATGTAACGAGAAGCTGTTGAATTTATCTATGATGCTTTTGCTTTTCTACTAATCTTTTGTTCTCGATGAAAAGTATAAATGCCTGTGCTGACTATAATAAGAGTTCCAACTAAAGTTGGTTGGTCGGGCCAATCGCCAAACATTAAAATACCCAACCCAATTGCCCCAAGCATAGAGGTATACCTGAAAGGAGAAACAAAACCGATTTCTCCAGTTCGCATAGCCATTACACTCAGTAAAGTAGCGATTAAGACCGACACAGCGGCGCCGATAATGAGTAGCCATGATACTGGGCTGACAGCATGCCATTCTGCACCTATCATCATTATTCCGGAAAAAAAAGCACTACCAATAGCTGTCGATAGAACCACGGTGATGGTTGGCGCTTCACTTGTTAGTTTACGGGTAGCAATTTCTCTTACAGTAATGAAAATAATCGCTAATAAAGCTGCAAGTGAATAAATATTAAAGCCTTCCAGACCAGGCCGGACAATTATCAAAACACCAACAAAGCCTACGAGTATGGCGCTCCAACGTCGCCAACCAATCGGTTCTGCAAGAAAAAGTGCAGCAGCCATTGTTACAGCAAGCGGTAAAGCCTGCAGAATTGCAGTAACATTGGCTAGTGGCATGTACTTAAGAGCTGTCAAAAACGCAATTGTAGTGCAAACCTCGGCAACCACTCGCACTGCTATAAGGCGCTTATCCTGATTTGACAGATGACGCATCGTCACTTTAGTGAGCCACGCAATAAAAAAAACTGGTGGAATGATAATTACACTACGCACGAATACTGCCTGAAACAGAGTTATCTCAACAAAAAGAAGTTTCATAAAAGCATCATTAATGACATATGCAGATACACAGCCAGTCATCAGAGCAGCGCCCTTCAGATTATTGTTGAGACGCATCAATAACTCCAAATCATTTTCGGTAACCAAGGTAATCAGTTAGATTTTAACCTAACTGGTGAAAGGTTGAAGCCAAACAAATAGACTATCAGTAATATAGTTGGCTTACCAATTCTAAAAATTGGCAAAGTCTAAAATACCTTAATTAGAATCTAGATAGAAAAAATATTTTAACTCGATCATTGCTTTTAAAAAATTAATAACTCGTTTGTATTTTCATAAATTGATCATTAAAAATTAATGGTAAAGAAGATTACTAAAAAATAGAAAACTAAAAAATGTGGTCACTTTTGTAGTCAAATAAGCATTGAAGCCTATTAAATAGACTCTATGGTTAAAAGCTTTTTAAAAGAAGAGATGTGATCTAATATGCGGTCTGTTTTTATATTTTTCTGCTCCTTGATTCATTATGTAGTGTCCAGCATTTCTTGGGTTTTTTACAAAAAACCCCCGATTTGGAATTACCAACGAAAATACTTTTCCAGAACTGGATGTAAGAAGTATGATTTAGGTATGACTTGTGAGACGAAATTCGTACGGAAAAACTATATTCACTCAGTTGAGTGATTCATAATGCCTGACCAAAACAATAAACTCAGAAAGCTCCAATTTGTTCTATTTTTTGGGCACATGGCCAATGACTGGTGTCCTGGAGCATTATGGATTCTGCTTCCGGCAATCGGAATGGCCTTTGACTTGGAGGCCTCACAAATCGGCCTATTGGTTGCAATACATGCTGTTGGGGCTGGCATCGCATACCTTCCTGCTGGAATTCTGTCTGATCGAATACAAAAACAAGGTCGGATACTGCTCATAACCTTTTGGTGGGTTGGTATTGGCTATATCTCGGCATCTCATGCGCCCGGATTCTGGTCACTCGCATTACTTCTAGCGCTCGCTGGAATGGGTGATGCAGCCTGGCACCCAATTGCCACGGGTATTCTAGCTAGAAAAATGCCAAAACAGAGAGGGCAAGCACTTGGAACTCATGCAATAGGTGGAACACTAGCGACAACTCTATCACCTTTATTTGCAGGATTTCTGTTATCTATTTTTGGCTGGCGAGAGGTTCTGACTATATCTGCAGGACCTGCGCTCTTAATGGGTTTTATTTTTTTTTGGCATGTTAAACGCATCCCTTCTTCCCCACCGAATAAGCTCAGCTGGAAAGATCTAAAAGGAATAAAAAAACTGTGGGTCAGCAGTTCTGGGCTAGCACTAATTGCTGCGGTCTCTACCTATAACATGGCAGTAATGGCATTAACTACTATCACTCCATTATTTCTCCAGAAATCTTGGGGAGTTAGCCCTGGAAAGGCGGGAACTGTGTTCGCAACAGCCATGTTAATAGGCGCAATCGGACAACCAATCGTAGGACGGATCTCGGATCGCATTGGACGAAAAAGTGTATTCGTTTCTGGTTCAATCTTAGGCGCTATTTTTGCCATTCTATCAGGGCTTCCGCTAGGGGTTAGCTGGGTCTCATTTAATATAGCCCTGGGAATCGGGATTTTGGTGGCGATACGATCTGGAGTTCTGGCTTTCGCGGTTGATTTTTCGGGAAAGCGAGAAGCAACTACTTTAGGGTTTCTATTCGTACTAATAGACTCAGTTGGAGCAATAGGTGCAATATTTGCGGGGTTGGTTGCCAACATTGAGCTCCACTATGCATTTTTCCTAAGCGCAGGATTGTCCCTGATCAGCATATTGACTATGATGTTCGTGAGCCTAGAGAAATGAAATCAATCTGTGCCATGATTCTCTAGGTAGTATCCAAAACTAACGGCACACATCGCCAGAAAAAGTTTCGCTCCAAACGTTTTTTGGACTTTATGGCATGCGTGGCGACATCTGAGAGCAAGTTTGCTTATTGTACAGATGATCCTATGATAGTATTGAGGCTAGTAAGTTAAGTAAGGTGGAACCCTACTCTAACCGTGTTGTTTCCTGGTATCACGAACTGAGATGGGCGCATGCGGAGCATCGCAGAATGAGCAAGACGGTTGATCGCATATGATTTTAAGTCTTTTGCTTTGGTTGGCACTACCTAATCTTCCCACCAAATCCTCCACTCTTCAATGAATGTAGCATCTCAGTATCGGCAGGAACAAGATTTCAGTATGAAACGATTTGACGGGAAGCGTGTATTTATTACAGGAGCTGGAAGCGGTTTTGGCCGAAGGACAGCCGAAAAATTTTCAGAAGAAGGAGCTGTCGATATTTACCTAGTCGACATAGTGCAAGAACGTCTCGACATTGTTGTAAAAGAGATAAAAAAACGTGGATCAAACCCAATTCCCTTGTGCTTTGATGTGAGAGATGCAGCGCGATGCAGCGAAGCAATAGCGAACGCTGTTTCTAAAGCACCTTTGGATGTTCTAATCTGCAATGCAGCGGTCGTTGAAGAAAAGCAATGCCTTAATATTGAGCTTGAATCCTGGCAAAGGCAACTTGATGTTAATTTAACCGCTTATTTTATTTTAGGTCGGGATGTTGCTCGATCTATGATGAAGGAAAAATCTGGTGTGATCTTATTTACATCATCAACCGCCGCTTTTGGGCACTCTCTCGGTTTTACTACGTATTGCGTGACTAAGGCTGCGGAAATCTCTTTGATGAAGTCGATGGCCGTTGAGTTAGCATGTGCAGGTATCCGTGTAAATGCGGTAAGTCCTGGAACAGCCGATACGTCATTGCTTGTAGAAATTGCGGGTATGAAAACGGTAAAACAATGGAGAAAAAATGGATTCTCTGGAGCTCCATTAAATCAACTGGCTACAGTCGATGATATCGCTGATGCATTTCTCTACCTTGCGTCTGATGCGGCACGCTTTATCACTGGACACAATTTAGTGGTTGATGGTGGTCACACAGCACAAAAAAAGAGCGCAATGGGTCTTGATTCTAAAAAAGACCTGTAGACTTTCGAGCAACACTAGACACAATTCGACCTTGAAGGTCTTAGAAAATGATAACAATAGGCCTGATTTTCCAGATGTTGTACGGCCATCAAAGAACAGGTCTCATTTATTCGCTCACAATGACTAATCTAACTAACCAAACTGAGAATTATGGACTAGAACTGTCAATTGCGTTAATTTAGTCAATAAATTATAAATATCTAGTCTTAGACTTCTAACAGAAATAAGGTAGCGGTATAAAAAAACTAATTTTTTTTCTAATGCTCTTTCCTTTTGTAGCGATGGCGGAACCTATAGAGCTGACTTGTAAAGGTCTATGGGGGAATAAGTGGTCTTATACAATAGATTTAGAGCGCAATACAGTTAGATATGCTGATTGGCCGCCATTTATGATCTATCACTCAGATGAAGACTACATTGTTTGGATGTTAGATAAGACAATATTGAACATGATTGAGACTAATGTGTTAGAGCGTAAAACTGGAATATTAAAACAAAGTTACTTTAACTATGACAAGGACGAAAAAAACATCGCCGTTTCATTTAAGAAATTTCAATGCTTGAAGTCACTCTAACCTAGGTATTTTGATAGCGACTAACCGAACATATCTACCAACTTCCCTGCCCTAGAGCCGTTATAACAAAAAAGCAATCAGGACATAATTAGTACGCCTTACCCAATCATATTAACTCCGGAAGCGCAGCAAAGGCGTCGGCAAGTTCATTGCAAACCACTTCATACTCAGCACGAGTACTATCTTCTAGATTGAAATTAATTACTTGAATATGCATTATTACTTCTTATATTATTTCAATATAGTCAATTTTTTTAGTAATAGGGTCTATTGTTCCTATCCCAACTTGGTGTTTTTAATCATACCCAGCAACTTGCAAAGAATTGTTTCTCTATCTAACGAATATCAAGTATAGAACAACTAAGGCTATCACAACCCACCAGATCGGTCTCCGACCCACTAGAGCGGTGAATAGACTATTTCGTTTTTTCTCTGAATTGTCCAACGGTTTTTCTTCCTCAGTCATATAATAAGAATCCCATTAATTGGTGTGTTGCCTCACTCTTATTATATAGTAACAAAAAAGCGGAGAATATGCGTCCAAAACTAACCTTTTCTAGGTAAAGTCAGGGTGGATTCGAAAAAAAGATGTTGCGCCCCTTTGAATAAATAATACCCTGTCTTGAAAAATTTTGAACGAATTCTAACGTCGAAATTTATAAAGTTGCTAGATCTACTGAGGCAGTAAATGACGAACTGATCGGATTGTATTTCTAACTACTTTCATAACAAGTGAGAACAATATGCCAAAAATTAACTATGCCGAAATCCAAACACGTTATGGAAGTTCATATCCTGGACCATTAAAAAAATTTTGTGATGGCTGTGAAAGAAAAAGCATTGGCGATCATGCTGGACTAACACAATTCGGCTGCAATTTCACTCGGCTTCGACCTGGCGCTTCAACTTCTTTACGACATTGGCATGAGAAAGGAGACGAATTAGTGATCGTTTTTGATGGTGAGGTTGTGCTTATCGATGATTTCGGTGAAACAACATTGCATAGCGGAGAAAGTGCGGGCTTCAAAGCGGGAGAACCAAATGGACATCAGTTCATAAACCGGACTAAATCCGATGTAATTCTTTTCGAAATCGGTACCCGTATGGCCGAGGAAACCGCGCATTACTCTGATGAAGATCTGCTCTTTAAATCAAAAAAAGGTAAATTTTCTTTTTCCAAAAGAGACGGTAGCGAAATTTTATAAATTCTTGGTAATCCAGAAAAATAGCTGATTTTGGTCTTTTTTTTTAAAAAAATCATGACATTCAAAATATTTCAGATCTAAATTCGCCTAGCTACCTCATCTCGAACAAGCATGGCATAAAGGAAAAGCTAGGAACAAAGTATTTAATAACATCTAAGGGGGAAATACTATGTCTCGATATATAACTTTAGGAATCTATACTAATCAAGGAGCTGCAGGACTCATTGATGGTGACTCTGATCGTAGGGCGGCGATGGAAATTGCACACAGCAGCGTTGGAGCTAAATTGGTGGATTATTACATCACACGTGGCCAATATGACTTCTGTGTCATAGCTGACGCTGATTCATTTGAAGTAATGGCTGCTATGCATCTAAAAGCTAAGGGAAGTGGTGCCGTTGATAACTTAGTCACACTAGAATCAGTCGATCTTGAGACGGTGCGGAGCGCCGCTAAGAATGTTCAATTTACTCCACCAACTACTTAATCAATATAAGCGCTCCACATCTTTGGAGCGCTTTTTTGATGTGTTGTTCTCGCCTCTATACTGATAAGATCTTAATACTAATCTAAACCCAACAACAATTCAGTCTTCAACTATTTCAGTTTTTTTATTTTTCGGGGACAGATGTATGGTGCATGTATTTTTCAGTTAGTGCAAAAACCAATCCGCTAAATACAAAAACAGTATGAATGATCACCCGCCAGAGTATTTCTACTTCATTATAATTTTCAGTATTTAAAAAAACCTTTAGCAGTTCAATACTAGAAATAGCTACCAATGCAGAAATAACCTTTAATTTCAAGCCAGCAAAATCAACTTTACCCATCCAGTCGGGACGTTCCATATGCTCTTTAAAATCGATTTTCGAAACAAAATTTTCATAGCCTGCTATAGCAACCATTATTAGAAGACTGCCAATCAAGGCAAGATCGATCAATTCAAGAAGAAAAAGTGCCGTTTTTTTAGATTCAAAAATACCAGAAGTTGAAAAGAAATGAAAAAATTCAGAAACGAAACTGACTAGAAGAATTACCAACCCCAGACATAGTCCCAAATAAATTGGTGCAAGCAACCACCTTGAATAAAATACTATCGACTCTATTGTTCTTTCCAGCATCAGTGGAACTCCTTGGGTTAGATCAATGTGTTAATCTACCAAAATCTTCGTCGCCGATCTATCAATCCGCTCAATTTCAGCATCGTTATTAGCTGCCTGTAACTCTAAGATCAAAGCGACGTATTAGTACTTCAAACAAAAGACCTATTCTTTTTAACTTCAGTCATTTTAATAAAAAAATGATTGCATAAAGATCTTTACTAATTCTAGAAACCAGTTTATATCATTAAGGGTTTTGTACACGCTGAATTGCTTCCAGCTTAATTTAGATTCCAATTCGTAGACTAAACACACCTCAAATCTGTTTTCTATCCTCTGTTATCAATACACATAGAAGCAAGCTTAAACCAAAAGTATGGATTGCAAACGTTAACAGTTTGTGCTGTTTAACGCTTTCTTGTTTACAACTCTTTCATATGGCAGTAACGTAGCCTTAAGCATCACCGTATAGGAGTAAATTAATGTGACAAATAAAACGGGCAAAAATATATCAACCGACCCAGCAGTATTACAAGAACCTTTGGAACCAGGAATTACAAGAATCACTTTGAATCGCCCGACTCAATATAACGCCCTGTCTGAAAATGTATTATCTGAGCTAAAGACTGTGCTAAGTCAGATTAACTCGGACACATCGATCAAAGTCGTAATACTTGCTGGACAAGGGCCTGCATTTTGTACTGGTCACGATTTAAAAGAAATGCGAGCATCTCCGACCGAATCATATTATAGAACTCTCTTTAAACAATGTAGTGAAGTAATGCTTAGCATGATAAGCTTACCTCAACCAATCATTGCAGAAGTTTCTGGAACAGCTACCGCAGCTGGCTGTCAATTAGTTGGGACTGCTGATCTCGCGATCGCATCAACAGAGTCCACATTTGCAGTGTCAGGTATTAACCTTGGTCTATTTTGCTCCACACCAAGTGTTGCTCTAAGTAGAAACTTGTCACGCAAACGCGCGTTCAAAATGTTAATGACTGGTCGTTTTATTGATGCTCAAACGGCGGTCGAATTTGGACTAATTAACGAAGCCGTGCCGCCTGATCAATTAAAATCAGCAGTGCGTTCACTGGCACAGGATATCGCAAATAAACCATCAAGCTCTATCAGAGTAGGTAAAGCGCTATTTTACAAACAGTTGGAACAAAATCTCGTTGAGGCTTATGAGCATGCAGGAAACGTAATGGCGGAGAACATGATGCTTAATGATACACAAGAAGGTATTGATGCTTTTATCGAAAAACGAAACCCGGACTGGAAAGCTGGCTGATGATTTTTTAAACTACAGTATTCAGATTGCAGCTAGAAGAATAAAATTACTGAGAAATCTTGTGGATTCTTAATACTAATCACTAAGACTGTAACCCAACATCATTTCAATTAAGGAGAATAATAATGATTATCAAAATGAGCGTCGATCTTTCTAAGGGTTTTGCCACCTGGAAATCAATGGTGCATAGCAATCCTCAAAAAATGAAAGAACATGGATTTAGAATAATATTTGCAGGAACTGAAGCTGATGACGACAGTAAATTGCATGTCATTATAGAATTTGAATCGCCTGAAAGCTTAGAGGCCTTTCAGAACGACACGGAACTTACACAAGCAAGAATCGATGCTGGCGCGATTCTCGAGACGGCTGTAGCAACTCCAATGTCAAGTGATTCTTTTTCTAACTTTCCTGCTTAGCCTCTATATTTAGACGCCAATGAACCAACATGACTACAAAATCACTCTCTTTACATAATATCTTTTGTCTTGCTCGTGACGCTATGCTTAATGCTGGGGCAAATCAAGAAAACGCAGATGCAGTAGCTGATACAGTGATGCGAGCTGAGCGTGATGGGTCACACTCTCATGGACTTTTTCGGGTACCAGGCTATATGTCCTCATTGCTTAGCGGTAAAGTCAACGGTGATGCTAATCCAAACATGCAGTTTCGGACACCAGTAGCTCTGCACTGTGATGGCGATCATGGCTATGCTCCGCTAGCTCATCGTCGTTCTCTGAAGGTCTTGGCGGACGCTGCAATTGTTAATGGCGTATCAGTGCTATCAATCGATCACGTCCATCATTTTGCAGCTCTTTGGCCAGAAGTGGAGACACTAGCGATGCGAGGACTTGTAGCGATGGCTTGCGTGTCTTATACACCTATGGTTGCCCCTTTTGGAGCTACAAAAGCCCTTTACGGTACCAATCCCTTGTCATTCGCCTGGCCGCGCCCGAAGGCATCCCCGCTAGTTTTTGATATGGCGACCGCTGCCATGGCGATGGGCGATGTTCAAATTGCTGCTCGTGATGGTCATGCGGTGCCATCAGGTACGGGGCTCGATAAAGCAGGCAACCTAACCACTGACCCAGCTGAGATTCTGAAGGGAGTGCTATTGCCCTTTGGCGGTTATAAGGGATCACATATCGCCATGATGATTGAGTTATTGGCCGGACCCTTAGTTGGAGAAACCGTAAGTTTCGCATCGAAGATGCGTGATATTGATGATGGGGGTGTGGCTCAAGGCGGTCAGTTTATACTCGCGATGAATCCAGAGATTCTATCAGGTGGAAACTGGGTAGAACAAAGTGAAGAGTTCATTTCAAAACTCACAAAAATGGATGGCATACGATTGCCCGCGGAACGACGTTATCAAAATCGAAAAAATACTGGCCCTCGTGAGATTAATCACGACCTATTAAAAAAGATAGATGCAAAGCTTGCCTAACATGCCTTAACAAGATGATAACAACATATCATTACTGCTTTATCGCAGTTTTTCCATAAAATATTGGTTCCAAAGAAGTAACCATAACTTTATGAAAGCAAGTTATTGAAAATTCATAATATCGGTGTTTTAGATTAATGAGATCTGTACGAATCTTAATTTTGTTAGGGCATCTTGCAATTTTTTGTAGCTTAGCAGGTGCCGCCACAGGATTCTTCTGGTCAGTTCTAGTATCTATTTTTTCATTAGATCAGAATTTTGACAGTGTAGAGGCAATAATTTCTCTCTCAGCACCTACGATAGTAAGTATTGTGGTATGGAAGATTACAAGAATCTATTTGTGGATCACAGCGCTAGTTTCCTACTTAACGTTGCTTGTTCCATTATTTGGGCTTGGTTTAGGAGGAGCAACTATCCTAGGTATGACGATTGCCGGAGCAGTCGGGGGCTTGTGGTGGACAGTTCCAATTATTTTGTATTATCTCCTATATGGACTACGTTATAAAAAAGATGATGAGTTTTTTCAGAAAGCAGGTAAAAAATGCTGATCTGCTTAACGACAATTTGGATCATATGATTTAGGTGCAGATATGTAGTATGATCCAAATATAATTTGAAGTTAGCTGGGTGAGATATCGGACTTAATCTTATATACCCCTAACCAACAAAAACAAACGCAACCGAAGACGCTATAAATGGTCAATCCCAGAGCACAATATTCGTCAATTATTGAGCGTCCAAAACTAACCCTTCCCGATGGCGCACGTCTAGCTATTTGGCCAGTAATTAATGTGGAAGAGTGGGACATAAATGAACCAATGGCTCGGGCAGTGCTACCAAGCCCGCAGAACATTAATGTGGTACCTGATATCGCAAACTTCGGCTGGTTTGATTACGGGCTGCGAATTGGATTCTGGCGTCTTAAGGACGTTTTGGATCGTCACAAAATCCGAGCGACTGTAAGCTTGAACGCATCAATATGTAATAACTATCCAGAGATAGTCCAACGAAGCCTCGATACCAACTGGGAAATGTTGGCGCATAGTTTTATCCAGCGTGTCATTAATAAAGAACAAGATGAAAGAAAAACAATTCAACAATCTATAAAAACCATTGAATCATTTACAGGTAAGAGGGTTCGGGGATGGATGGGACCTGGCCTTGCAGAAACTTTCCATACTCCAGACATCCTAGCGGAAGAAGGGATTGAATATGTGGCGGACTGGTGCAACGATGATCAGCCATATGAGCTGAATGTGAAGACGGGCCGCCTTATTGCTTTGCCGTATACCTTGGAACTAAATGATATTCCAATCTATATAGTGCAGCATCACCGGTCTTCAGAAATCTTCGAACGAGCTCGAGATCAATTTGACACCCTTTATCGTGAAAGTAAAACGAGCGCTAAGGTTATGTGTATATCAACTCATCCCTACATCTCAGGTGTACCCCATCGAATTAAGTACTACGAAATGATTTTTGATTACATCAAGCAATTCGAAGGAGTTGTGTTTATGACTGGGAGCGAAATCCTAGATTGGTACAACTCAACACTTCTAAACAATTGACAATCATGCCAAGAAAGTCCCGACAACCATAAACATTGGATTATTTTTATCCACATCATCTTCAAAACGTAGTTATTTTGAATAAAGTTCTATCGCAAAAACGCTTAACCAGTCAACGTTGTCGGGCCTCGCCTTGGAGCTATAACTATGTTGTCACTCGTTGGTGAGCGATAAAAAATGCCGAATTATTGAAGATCTCGTTGCCGAAAAATTAAGAATCCGATCGCTCCAACCAAAATAATCCAGTGAAACAATGGAAGAGCATCGCCGACTTGTAGAACTTCGTCAAGTGACATGCCCTGGTTATAGTAAGAAAATGGGCTTAACCATCGCAGAAATTCCAAAGACTCAATCATCTGTGCCAAAGCGTTTAGAGCATAGGTTATAACTATGATTGCGGTGGCAATTGTTACCGTACGTCCTCGGCGACCTGTAACAGCTCCTATAACAAACGTCAGTACCCCAAAAAAAAGACCCAGAAGACCGACCATCAAACTGCTACCCGCGATCGGTGCGCTTGCAATCTCCATATTTCCCAACTTCGAAGCCGCTAAAACACTCAACCAGAGACATATTCCTAAGACCACTATGAGAAAATGTAGTGCCAAAAACTTTTCAAGATATATTCGTCCACGAGACACAGGCATTGTAGCCAGAATTTCTAGCGTCCCATCTGTTTCTTCACCTGCAATAGCTTGAGCGCCAATATTCATTGCAAAAATGGAGAAAAAAATAGGTAACATTAGACCAAACGCTTCTATAGTCAAAAACCCGCTTCCTGACATAAGATTAATGCCATCTCCAGCACCGAATAATGCGAGAACGGAGTCAGGGAATGATGCAAACAATGCTTCCATTGCCTCTTTTTCTTTGGCTAAGATGGGATAGTACCAACCCAATAACATCATCAAAAACAAAATTCCTATAGCCCATCCTAAAAGACCATACTTTCGATCCCAACACATTCTAGAAAAAATAGCCATCAATCTTTTTTCCTATACATATCAAGGAACAGTTCCTCCAAATCCTGGGACTCACTCCGGATATAGATAACCGTATACTTTGCTGCTATTTTTACTAACGCATCTATTGAACCTGTGGTTTTGCATTTTAATATGTTTCCGTTAATATTTAAATTCGACACACATTCTAGATTTGCGAATTCAGCTGAAGATACTGGCTGATCGAAATAAATCTCTATCATCTGTTTTGCTTGCGCACGAAGTTCATTAATGGTTACTACTTGCGCCAACCTTCCATCTTGGATTAGCCCAATACGATCCGCAACACGTTCCACTTCATCCAAAAGATGAGACGACAAGAAAACAGTGCCTCCCTGGTCACGAATTTCATCAATAATCTCCACGAATTCCTGCTGAAGCAATGGATCTAATCCAGTAGTTGGTTCATCAAGAATTATAAGGTCGGGATTATGACAAAGCGCTTGGATAAGACCAACTTTTTGGCGATTACCTTTCGATAGCGCTCCAATCGGTCGGTCGAGATCTAAATCAAACCTCTTAGCTAGTAGTTTTAAGTTTGAAGATGTATCGATCCCCCTAATCTTATCGAAATAGCTAATGAGACTTCGAGCAGATTCTTTTTTATAAAGATAAAGGTCCCCTGGAAGGTAACCAATACGATGCCTTATTTCCATACCTTTAGACCAAGCATCTTTTCCAAAAACTATTACACGGCCACTACTTGCCTTGAGATGCCCAACCAATGCTCGGATTGTAGTAGTTTTTCCAGCGCCATTTGGTCCGATAAAGCCGAATATTTCACCTTCACTGACGGATAAGTTAAGCTTATCAACAGCAAGGATTTTACCAGAATAGGACTTAGAAAATTCAGAAATTTCTATCATAAATGGACTATAGCATTTGAAATTCAAACTACAATATAGCATCCATAGTATCTACTTGTTATTATGTCAAAAGAAACTGATCAGAACAATTTATTTATAAGACAGCTAAACCAAGATTATCACCAACAAAGTTAAAATAAACTGTTCTCTAGTTATCTATAAAAAGAGACACTACCTATATCTCATAGCGGATTATATTAGATGATGTCTACGAATAGAAAATCAATTGTGTCATTGTGCGCTACTGCTTCTTATGACGAAGTTTTTGAAACGCTTGACCAAGATGGGTGCGTAATTTTAGAAAAACTTACGAGCTCAAATACAACAGACAGTATACAGCGCGAACTGGCATTGGATATACAAAACACCCTACCAGGCAACGGAGATTTTGTTGGTTACAAAACTAAGAGAACTCACACCGTGTTAGCTAATTCAAAGACTGCTGGATTATTAGCATTGGAGTCACTAATTATGTCGGTATGTGAATTCTTTCTTGGTCCATTTTGCAGCAAGTTTCAACTCTCGTCATCTGTAGTAATCTCTCTCGGACCAGAGGAATATCGACAAGAATTTCATCGAGACGATCTTGTTTATCCTTTAAAACATCCTACGAAACAGCAAAGTGTTGTCACTGTGATTTGGGCGCTAGATGACTTTACAGCAGAAAACGGTGCTACTTTAGTTATTCCAGGAAGTCACCGATGGGATGATCTAAAAGAACCAAACCCAGGGGATGCCGTCGTTGCCATAATGCCCAAAGGTTCGGCTTTAATCCTTCTGGGTTCCACATACCACGCAGGTGGAACAAATACATCGAAAGTTACCAGAACGGCGCTACTTTACGGTTATTGTTTGGGGTGGCTGCGCCAAGAACAAAATCAGTATCTTGCGATACCGCCAGAAATCGCAAAGGACTTGTCTGAAGATTTGCAAAGATTGATTGGATATACTATCCATGAACCTTTTTTAGGTTGGCATGATTTACAGGATCCGAGCGTGGTATTACAAGGTTATAGAGATGGTTCAAAAGGTGCCCAAGATTTGATTGCTAGAGACCGTCAAGAAGTCGTGCAGACCGAGATCGCTGATTGAGAGTTACTTTACTGCAGGAAACAGTCTAAAACAGGCAGGTACTGGTAAAAGATTTGGAGATATCGATTTGGATTAAAAAAGAGGCATAGAAAAATGCAGCCCACTACTTCACCACCATTTGCCCACTTAGTGTATTGGTCAATAAAGGACGGAAACTATCTAAAAATACCTTAAAATGATGCATTTTCAATGTGTTATAGTGTAGACACCATGATTTAACTTTGGGAAGCCAAATCTCTTTAGCTACCTACACCACAAAGATCCTTTGCCTCATTCTGACTTTTTGCAATCGGCTAAAAAATATCACTTGGAAAAATCACTCTTAAACTCAACAGCACAAATCAGAACACCGGGGCTGTGGGGCCAGGATCTTAGTTGCGAGCGTTACCATATACTTGGCGGTGGTTGCACAATTGTTGAACTGATGCCTGATGACCAATTGACGATTATTGATCCGGAGGGGAAACAACAAGGAGAATTAGCAATTTTTTCCCAATCAGGAGAGCCTGATACAGGCGCGCTAGGTGACATGCCATCAGTATCTGCTACTGGACTTAAAACGATTCTACAATCAAAAGAACCAAGCGCCAGAAAACTCAAAAAAAATTTAGAGCAAATTGGGGCAGACATCACAAGAGCTAGGGCTTTGTTGCTCTTCACACCAGATTCACCAGCAGGCGAAAAAATCTCATTTGTCGCGCGTCGACGAATCATCTGCGCTATTTCAGCGCCTGGTAAACCGATGGAAATAAGCGAACAAATTCCACCGACCTCGCTAGTCGCACAAATTAAACGTTCAGCAGAAAGTCCCATTACAATACCCAATTTGCCGGAACCACTTGTGGAACCTCTACAAGATCTCCGACTGACGCCGGGTAGTGCAAAAAGTTTCAGCGTCAAAAAGGGAGACTTTATACAGATTATCGATGTGGAAGGCCGAGAGTGTTCCGATTTTCTTGCCTTCTGCCAAAAGAGTTTGGACAAAAACCTTGAGCGCGGACTCGACATAACCACTACACGAACCCTAGTCGGTAGCGGATATCCAGGTCCAGGGCTTTTCTCTAAATTCTTTGACCAAGATATGCAACCATTACTTGAAGTGATTCAGGACACCTGTGGTCGTCATGATGCATTTGGGCTTGCGTGCACATCAAAATATTATGAGGAACTGGGCTATTTTGGGCATCCAAATTGCTCCGACAACTTGAGTGATACGCTTGAATATTTCGGCATTGAAAAAAGGCCTGGCTGGCCTGCGATTAATTTCTTTTACAACACTGCTATCGATGAGCACAACGTCTTTTATCTTGATGAACCATGGTCTAGACCAGGTGATTATGTACTGCTACGTGCACTAACCGACCTTATCTGCGCTTCATCTGCCTGCCCTGACGATATCAGCGCCGCAAACGCTTGGAAGCCAACAGATATTCATGTGAGAATTTACCCTTCTGAAAATATTTTTTCCAAATCAATCGCTTTTCGTATTACCCCAGAGGACGAAACTCGTATGACAAAGAACACTGCATTTCACTCAAGAACCTCTGAGCTGACTCAAAACTTCACAGAATACAATGGTTTTTGGATTCCTAATAGCTACAATAATCGAGGCGCTATCGAGGAATACTGGGCCTGCCGAGAAAAAGCTGTAATCATTGACTTATCTCCTCTACGAAAGTTTGAGGTCATTGGGCCAGACTCTGAAACGTTGCTACAACATATCCTAACTCGAAATGTGCGTCGCTTGAGTATTGGTCAAGTGGTCTACTCTGCCATGTGCTATCCACATGGTGGCATGATTGATGATGGAACGCTACTCAGACTTGGTATAGATAATTTCCGCTGGATCGGAGGTAATGATTACGGGGGAATTTGGATGAGGGAAGAGGCTAAGCGCCTCGGTTTGAAAGTTTGGGTCAAGTCATCAACTGACCACATTCACAATGTAGCAATACAAGGACCAAAAAGCCGTTCTATATTGCAGAAATTTATATGGACGCCACCGACGCAACCCAGACTCGATGAACTTAAATGGTTTCGCTTTCTAATTGGGCGAATTGGAGATTTTGATGGCATCCCAATTATGGTGTCTCGAACAGGATATACCGGCGAACTCGGTTTTGAAATTTTTTGTCACCCTAACGATGCGATTCAGGTATGGGATGAAATCTGGAAAGCTGGAATTCCACTGGGACTTTCGCCACTAGGTCTTGAGGCGCTTGATATGCTACGTATAGAGGCGGGCCTTGTATTTGCGGGATATGAGTTTTCTGACGAAATTGATCCATTCGAAGCAGGCATCGGTTTTGCGGTTCCACTCAAAACTAAGGAAGATGATTTCGTAGGCCGAGACGCCCTTGTAAATCGGAAAATGAAACCACAGCGTCAACTTGTCGGTCTTGAACTGGCTGGAAATGAAACAGCCTCGCACGGCGATTGCGTGCGTGACGGAAGGGCGCAGATTGGGGTTGTAACGAGTGCCACGCGATCTCCAATATTAGGGAAAAATATCGCACTAGCTAGAATGGATATTAAGTATAGCGCGATTGGTACCGAAGTAGAAATTGGTAAACTAGATGGTCATCAAAAACGTATACCAGCAAGAGTAGTTTTGTTTCCATTCTATGATCCTAACAAGGAGCGAGTTAGAGCTTAGAATGGTATATTATGAAATGGGCTAAAAATGGTACTCCTGATCCGTAAATATTCCCTGATTTCTCAGTTTTTATCCAATATAGATAAATAACAACCAGTGGCGAGTAAGGCAATTGGGTTAAATTTGGTATAAATTATTCTTATATTAGCTATAGCTATAACCTTTGCTTTTATTTACACTAAGTTATGGTCCTGCGACAGCGCGTTGGTGATTCAGCGCATGACTTAGTTAACTGGGTTACCAAATTTTTCTGAGATTAAGGAAAATTTAATTAGTGAGATCGCGAAGAAACCTCCGTAGTGAGGATGAAGCAACAGGTAGGAACTCGACTATTGTGGACCGCACTTGTCAATACGCATCTTGCCTACTTTGTATATTAAAAAGGAGAAACTAAATTATGATGACAAAGTTTTACAAAACTCTTGGCGCCATTGCAACGGGATTGATTCTTATGTTTGGTGCAAGCTCCTTAAGGGCTGCCGATAGTAGCGCGCCAATAGTAATTCCAACACACAACTGGTCAAGCCAAGTAGTGATGGCCTACGTGATCGGCGGCATTTTTGAGCATATGGGCAACAATGTTGAATATGTTTCAGCTGACACACAGGCAGTCTATGAATCTATCCGTCAGGGTGATGTAACCATATCGCATGAGGTTTGGCAATCAACTTTTGGCGCGTCGTTTTATGCTGCAATGGCTAAGGGCGGCATCATCGATGCTGGAACGCATGCTGCAAAGACACTGGAAGAAGTTGGGGTTCCACAATGGGTGATTGATGAGAATCTATGCCCGGGACTCCCAAATTGGGAAGCATTAAAGAACTGTAAGGATGTTTTTGCAACACCTGATTCTGGTGGCAAAGGCCGCATATTAGAGGGACCACAAAGCTGGCATGGACAAGAGTATCCAGACCGAGTAGAGGCTTTGTTGGGTGATGATTATGTGGTTAAGTTTGCGGGTGGTGCAGATGCCCTCTGGGCAGAACTCGCCGCGGCGAAAAAAGAAGGCCGTGGAACTATCATATTCAACTGGACGCCAAACTTCACAGACGCAGATGGCTTTGTTTTTATTGAGTGGCCACCCTACTATCTTGGTTGCAGAAAACAGGATGGTGGTGATAGCAAATGCGGTTCACCAATTGGCTGGCTGAAGAAAGCTGCGAACTACAAATTCCCGAAGACCCATCCGGCAGCTTATACAATGTTTTCACGATTGTCGTTTAACGCCGGTCAAATAGGTCAAATGGCTGCTCTGGTCGATATTGATGGGATGACCCATGAAGACGCAGCTAAGAAGTGGTTGGCGGATAACGAAGATGTTTGGAAGCCATTCATCGGAAAGGGTATGTAAAATCCTTGCAGAACTCTAATCTCAACCCCCCTAGTTTGTACTGGGGGGGTTTTTTTTGAGATCATACTTGGTTCACCGCCATTAATTCGTGTTATCTTTAGCTCATATCGATTCGAAATTCACTTATGTCTTCGTCCTTACCTAAAACACAAGATACACAACCAGTCATTCAGTGTAATTCTGTCTATAAAATCTTTGGTGATAATGCCAAAAAGATGTTGCAAAACTCCAAAGGTAATGTTGACGCCAAAGCATTCCAAGACGCAGGCTGCATCGTTGGTGTAAATAATGCCTCTTTCGAAGTTCCAAAAGGAGACCTATTAGTTGTTATGGGATTGTCAGGATCTGGAAAGTCAACGTTGCTGCGTTGTGTTTCCCGATTAACAGATGCTACGGCGGGCGAGATTTTTATTGATGGCGAAGATTTACTCGCTATGAGTAACAAAAGGCTGATTGAGCTAAGACGCAATAAAATGGGCATGGTATTTCAGAGTTTTGCCCTATTGCCGCATAAAACCGTTTTGGAGAACATTGCCTTCCCTTTGCAAGTTAAAGGTATAAACACGCAAAAAAGTATTCAAAGGGCGAAAAATATGGTGGATCTCGTAGGTCTCGATGGAAGAGAAAATTACTTCCCGCGAGAACTATCTGGCGGTCAACAGCAGCGAGTAGGAATCGCTCGCTCGCTCGCTGTCGAGCCAGATATTTGGTTTTTAGATGAACCTTTTTCAGCTCTTGATCCATTGATTCGCAAAGAGATGCAAGATGAATTTATGAGATTGCAGGGTGTGTTAAATAAGACGATCTTATTCGTAACGCATGACTTTGATGAAGCACTTCGCTTAGCTGATCGGATTGCTATCATGAGAGACGGTGTGATCGAACAACTCGCCACTCCAGCAGAGATTGTGCTTAATCCTGCTACCGAATATGTAAGGAAATTCACTGAGGAAGTACCACGAGAAAAAGTATTGAAGGTTGAATCTGTGATGGATCCAGTAGATAGAAATATCATCTTGAGTGAATTGAAGGTTCCTAGGAATGCAATTATCGAGACCGTCGCGGAAAAAGTTTTGAATGAAGATAAACCTGTGGCTGTAATAGATTCTGATAATAACGTTGTAGGGATTGTCTATTCTTCTAAAGTTATACACGTACTATTTGGCAGCAAGAACGATCCTAAAAATAATGACTGATGATAAGGTTATGAATCTGTTAACAAGCTATCCTAAACTAGTCCAGTTTTTTAT
>MDTE01005024.1_pt1 | contig 23795 bp, 25 predicted proteins | sample 811231 | NCBI WGS metagenome assembly MDTE01 (sample SAMN05326651, study PRJNA326480) | marine metagenome | isolation source: seawater | place: Indian Ocean: Red Sea | collected 2010 | reverse complement strand
ATCAATTGAACTGCCTAGGTATTCCAATGCCATAGCAGAGCATTCTATATGCCATCCGGGTCTCCCTTTTCCCCACGGACTATCCCAAGAAGGCTCTTGTGGTTTAGCCGATTTCCATAGCGCAAAATCCATAGAATGCTCTTTTTCCACATCTGCTCCAACACGTGTGCCAGCACGCATCATCTCTAAGGAACGATGACCCAATTTCCCATAATCAGGTTTTTTATTAACCCGAAAATAAACATCTCCGGACGACTCATAGGCTATGCCTGCGTTAATTAATCCTTCGATCATTTGAATTATTTTAGGTATCTCTTCTGTCGCGAGCGGGTATATATCAGCGGGAATAATATTTAATCGTGCCATATCTTCCATATATTCCTGTATATGAAATTTACTCAATTGTTCCGCAGAAATATCTTGTTCGTTAGCACGGGCGATTATCTTATCGTCAATATCAGTAAAATTTTGAACTCTTCGTACTCGAAATTTTTTGAACTCCAGGTACCTATGCAAGACATCGAAAACTATATAACTCATTGCGTGACCGACGTGAGCAGACGAATACGGAGTTACTCCGCAAACATAAATTCGCACCTCATCACCAATAGGCTTAAATTCTCGTTTCTCGCCAGTTAACGTATCTGAAAGTTTCAACATTTTTCGTCTGTTACAGCAGCTATTGCAATTGCAAAAATACCATCCCCGGAACCTGTATACCCGAGTCCATCTTCAGTCGTACATTTTATATTTACTTGGATGGCCGTTATTTCCAATATATTAGCAATCGCTAATCGTATTTGCTCAATGTAAGATTGCAATTTGGGAGCTTGAAGTGCAATTGTAGCATCGACATTCACTACTCTCCATCCATCACGCACCAGTAAGCTTAGTGTTCGATTGAGTAATTCTAAACTAGGGATTCCTTCCGGAACATTAGGAGATGATTCAGGGAAGTGAATGCCTATATCCCCCAACCCAATTGAACCTAGAAGAGCATCGATTATCGCATGCGTAAGTACATCTCCATCACTATGACCTTTTGGCCCTTTTTCAGCGAGGATTTCAATACCTGCTAAGTAAAAACTCTCCCCTGTGATCAATTTATGAGCATCATATCCAATACCAAAACGCGTGGTCATAAAAATTTCCCTTTAATTAACGCCTCTGCTGCTTCTAAATCCTCATTGAAAGTAATTTTGAAATTCCATCTACTGCCTTCAAAAATACACACCGATTCACCCATTATCTCAATCATAGAAGCATCATCTGTTACGTCTTGCTTGATCTCCGAATGAGCTTTTTCCAATATATTCTTCTGGAAAATTTGTGGAGTTTGCACAAAATACAAATTAGAGCGATCGACAGTAGAAGCAATGATTCCTGTTTGCAATGACCGCTTCAGCGTATCAACAGCAGGATAGGCAGCGACTGTGCATTTTACCGATTGGGCTAAAATCATTCCTCGGTCCAACATTTCTATCGATATAAATGGTCTTGCTGCATCGTGCACAATTATCCAGTCACAATTTCCTATAGCTTCCAATCCTTTTCGTACGCTGTCTTGGCGCCGCAGTCCTCCCTCAACAACCTTCTTGAGCTTGCGCCAATTCCTTTGCACAGCAATTGCAGTAATATTTGAAATATTCGAATCCGAAGCGACAATCACAATAGACTCTGCCATCGCCCATTTCTCAAAAACCTCAACGCTATAAGAAAAGACTGGATGACCATTTAAATTAGCTAAAATTTTGTCGGCTCCGTCCATACGAGTACTCGTACCTGCCGCGGCAATTATCACTCCAACACGTGTTGCCAAACCATTAACTAATTTAGGGTCCTTGTTCATAGCATTAAAACCACCTGAGTAGCCAAGGTTTAGGCAAAATTTAATCCATTCTCATCTGCATCAACCCGAACAGTATCGCCTTCAGAATATTCCCCTGCAATTATTCTTTTAGCAATTTCATTTTCTACATGTCTCTCGACAGCACGTAAAAGTGGTCTTGCGCCGTAGACAGGATCGAATCCTTCCTCAACTAACCAATCTTTGGCAGAATCAGATAGTTCAATACTTAACAACCGTTCTTCTAATCGCACTTTAACTTTGTCCACCATCAGTTCAACAATTTCATGTAAATGTTCACGCCCTAAGGGATGGAATATTACAAAATCACCGATCCTGTTCAAAAATTCTGGTTTAAACGATTTTTTTAATGCTTCCATAACAGCTTGTCGTTGCCGCTCTTCTTCTGATGCTTTTTGCCCGGAGAGAAAGCCTAGCCCAGCTTTATTAAATTCAGCAGTACCCAAATTACTTGTTAAAATGATGACAGTATTACTAAAATCCACGAGTCGACCTTGACCATCAGTTAACCTCCCGTCGTCCAAAAGCTGTAATAAAACATTAAATACATCCGGATGTGCTTTTTCGATTTCGTCAAATAACACAACTCTATAGGGACGCCTACGAATTGCTTCTGTAAGCTGCCCAGCTTCTTCAAATCCAACGTAACCTGGAGGTGCGCCAATAAGTCGGGAGACCGTATGCCGCTCTCCATACTCAGACATATCAATTCGAACCATATTTTCTTCATCATCGAACAGATATTCTGCAAGTGCCCTTGCAAGCTCGGTCTTTCCTACTCCAGTTGGGCCCAAAAACATAAATGACCCAACCGGGCGTTTTTGATCCTTTAGCCCTGCACGAGCACGACGTATAGCATCTGCTACTACTACTACAGCATTCTCCTGTCCTATTAGACGGGTGTGTAATCTATCCTCTAAATGTAAGAGTCTATCTGTTTCAGCTTCCATTAATCTATTTGCAGGGATCCCTGTCCAAGTAGCGATCAAAGCGGCTATATCACTTTCACGCACTACCATATCGGTATGGTCACGTCCCAAAAATTCATTCTTTTGGTTAATAAAATCAGACTCTAAATTGACTCTTTCAACTTTAATTTTTGCAGCAGCTTCGTAATCTCCCCGTTGAGCCGCAGATTCTTCTTTCTCTAATAAATTACGCAAATCCAGTGCCTTGGTATTCAATTCCGGAGGTAAGCTTTCCACGTCCAAACGAAGTTTCGCCGCAGCTTCATCAATTAGATCGACTGCTTTATCCGGTAACAGTCGACCTGAAATATATCTAGAACTTAACTTAGCCGCGGCTACAATCGCAGAATCATCTAGTGACACTTTATGATGCGCTTCGTATCTAGGCTTTAGTCCTCTAAGTATTTCAATCGCTTCATCTAGTGCCGGTTCTTCTAGCCAAATGGTCTGAAATCGCCTTGCTAATGCAGAATCTTTCTCAATGTATCTGCGAAATTCATCTGGTGTAGTAGCTCCAATTACTTGCAATTCACCACGTGCTAAAGCCGGTTTCATAATATTTGCAGCATCAATCCCGCCTTCTGAACCTCCTGCACCAACCATCGTATGCAATTCATCTATGAAAAGAATCACATCCCTCTGTGCATGCTTCATTTCATCTATAACAGCTTTAAGACGTTCCTCAAACTCCCCTCTGAATTTTGCCCCAGCCACAATACCAGGCATATCTAATGCAAGGACTCGTTTGCCCCGCAATGATTCAGGGACATCTTTTGACACAATTTGCTGTGCCAAACCTTCTGCAATCGCTGTTTTACCAATACCAGCGCCTCCAATAACAACAGGGTTGTTTTTAGTACGACGTGTCAGAGTTTGCATGACCCGTCTAATTTCTTTCTCACGACCAATGACAGGATCCAATTTCCCTTCTACAGCAAGTGAAGTTAAATCTATTGAATAGCGTTCTAGGGTTTGATAATTACTATCTGCACGCGGATCATTCAATCGATGTCCACCTCTAACTTGCTGAAGTGCGCGGTAAGCACGCTCTTTATCAACACCCATTTTTTGCAGCAGCTTCGCAGATTCGTTTTCTTCGTCCGTCAAGACAGCAATAAAAAGATGCTCCGAACCTATGTATTGATCTCGAAATCTTTCTGCTTCCATTTTGGCGTTATCGAGCAAGTTTTTCACTCGAGGAGTGGGGTATATTTGAGACGCTTCTTTTGCCAAAGCCGGAGTTTTATTTAGAAGCAATTCAATATTCTCTTTCAATTCACCAAGGGATATAGCTAGGTAGTTAAGCATCTGAACAGGAACTCCTTCTTCATTCTCTATAAGAGCCATGACTAAGTGTTCCACGTCCCATTCTTGATGCTTAAACCTGCGAACAATTTCATAGCTTGCCGCAATAGCCAACTGGGCTTGCTCTGTAAAATCTTCTTGTTTAAATACCATTTTTTACCTTACCTTGATCGTTCCATTGACAGTCTGTACTCAAGCTCTCTAATTTGGTTTTCTAAATTACTAATGTGCTCTTGCATTCTCATGATCACTTCTACTCCAGCAAGATTAATGCCAAGATCATTAATCAATGCTTTTATCCATCTTGCTCGACGAATATCCCATGGAGAAAACATCCTTATATTCCCTCTCGATCTTGCAGGATCAATCAGCCCTATTCGCTCGTAATATCGAAGAGTTTGGGCATGAACACCAATCATTCGCGCTGCGACGCTAATGACATAACAAGGCTCATCTTCATCCGTAGACTCAATATTGATGTAGTACCTAGTATTTTTATTCAAAGCTTCTCCTTCGACGCATAGGTGTTATGTTAATTCGCCCAATTGTTTAAATAATTGGACCTGCTCATTCGTCATACTTTGTGGTAATACAACATGGACGTAAATCATTTGATCGCCATATTCAGAAGGCTTGGATTTATAAGGCATGCCCTTTCCCTTTAGTTTGAAAATCTGCCCATTTTGAGTTAGAGGAGGAACGGTAAGGATAATTTCCTTTCCAGTAATTGTAGGAACAATTACTTCCCCTCCAAGAATTGCCGTAGAAAGGCTCATAGGAATTTCATTCTTTAAATTTCTACCTACGAGGCTAAATATCTTGTGCTGATCTATTAATATTTTGAATATGAACCTTTGCGAACCATATTTTGACTTATTTACATAAGTGATTTTTTCCTCAGAACCAATCCCGGAAGGAATTTTCAACTCAAGATGATCAACTATTGATTTTCCCCGTAGCGAAGCTGGAATTTTCAGACTCTTTGTTACTCCTTGATAAGCTTCCTCTAAAGTTATATTGACATCCATTTCTATATCTTGTTTCCTAGAATCTGGATCGCGGTTCAGTGACTCACCAAAAACCCTTCTGAGTATCTGATCATCAAAATCCATAGATCTGAAATTATTCTTACTTCTGTTGGAGCGCAAATTATTGAACCAAGTGTAAGAGGATTTAGCAGACTTTCCTTTTTGAAGATAGTCAGCATATTTCCAATTTTCTCCAAATTGGTCATATTTTCTTCGTGAGTCTGGATCAGATAAAACCTGGTAAGCCTCGTTAATTTCTTTGAATTTAAGTTCACTAGAATCATCCTGAGGGTTTACGTCGGGATGGTACTTTCTAGCTAGGCGCCGATAAGCAGCTCTCAGTTCCTTTAACGAAGCAGTTTTATCTATTCCAAGTGCATCATAATAATTTATGTTCATATTAATTATATTATCATATAACTTGAGTGTATAACACTCAAGTTATAAATATTAGAAGTTATTATTCCAATATTTTTATTTATCTATTAGTGTCGAGGACTAAGCCTATTTATAAAGAATTTTTTATTATGGCATATATCTCCTGTATTCTTATTGACGATAGGAGTAGATACTGTTACGATTTTCGCATCCAAAAATGCCATTAATTACCAGTGCGGAGTAGGCGAACCGTCGCACTAGGTTGGTATTGGAATAAGGGGGTTGCCATGGCGAATATCGCCGCATTGCGCTGCAAAGAGTGCTCTCGTGAGTACCCGGTTGGAGCTTTCAACGTTTGTGATTTCTGTTTCGGGCCTCTTGAAGTTGTTTACGACTTAGAAGCTATTGCTCAAGTAACTAGTCGAGACAAAATAACTTCTGGGCCATTAAGTTTATGGCGTTATGCTGATTTTTTACCTGCTGATTACAATGCTCAAATAGATATCAATGCAGGATTTACGCCGCTAATACGGTCTTCTGGCTTAGCAAAAAAATTGGGCTTAGATGAACTGTGGATCAAGAATGATAGCGTCAATCCGTCTTATTCATTTAAAGATCGAGTCGTTGCAGTTGCTACAGCAAAAGCTCTAGAACTTGGCTTTGAAACAATAGCATGTGCCTCTACTGGAAACCTAGCATGTTCTGTGGCTGCACATGCAGCTCGCGCGGGAATAAAGGCTTACGTATTCATTCCGTCAGACTTGGAAAAAGGTAAGGTTCTCGGCGCAGCTATATATAACCCGACAATGGTTGCAATTGATGGAAGTTACGATGACGTTAATCGTTTATGTAGCGAACTCGCTGATCAGTATCCTTGGGCGTTCGTCAATATAAATGTACGACCCTTTTATGCCGACGGTAGCAAAACTTTAGGCTATGAAGTTGCTGAACAACTGGGATGGCGCGCTCCGGAGCATGCGGTAGCACCTTCAGCATCAGGTGCAATGTTTACAAAAATTTATCAAGGCCTCAAAGAATTTGAGCAGGTAGGTATTATCGGTAATGTGCATACCAAAATGCACTGTGCTCAAGCGCGTGGCTGTTCACCAATTGCCACTGCCTATGAAGAGGGTAGACTGGTTATACGCCCTGTAAAACCCGCAACAATTGCGAAGTCACTTGGTATAGGCAACCCAGCAGACGGGTATTATGCTCTAAAGACGATTGAAGCATCGAATGGCTCCGCGGTGATAGCTGAGGAAAATGAAGTTGCTGATGGTATAAAATTACTTGCTGAAACAGAAGGGATTTTTACTGAAGGTGCTGGAGGGGTTGCTATTGCAGGTTTAAAACGTTTAGTCGAACGTGGCACAATTAAGAAAAATGAATCCACTGTCGTTTATATTACGGGCAATGGTTTAAAGACCACAGAAATTGTTGAAGACGTAGTAAATCCTATTCATATTGATGCTACTGTCACAGCTTTTGAAGAATCCCTAGGTCTCAAGGCGTAAACATGAGCCCATTAAAACGCGTACGATTCACTTTCTTGGATAGGTTAATAAAAGAGCCGGTAATATACCGGATGAGTCATGACTTCAATGTCATCACAAATATACGACGAGCAGATGTTCAAGAAGGCGTCGGATGGGTCATACTTGAGTTAGAAGGTGAAATTCTTGAAATTGAACGTAGCCTAGAATGGGTTCGCTCAATTGGAGTACGTGTCGATCCTGCTCTAGGAGATTTAGTTGAGCCGTAAGGCCTAAGGAAGGTAGGTATTATGAGTGTAATTGTCCGAATCCCTGGTCCACTTCGAAAAATCACTGAAGGTGCCGATAAAGTAGAAGTTATAGCAAGTGATTTAAAAGGGCTAATTGGTGAGTTAGATAATAAATATCCTGGCATTAAAGATCGAATTCTCGATGAAAATGATGAACTCAGGTATTTCGTGAATCTATATCTTAATAATGAAGATGTACGCTTTCTCGATGGTTTAACCACGTCCGTTAATGCAGGTGATGAGGTCAGCATTGTCCCTGCAGTCGCCGGAGGCTTTTAAAAACCTAACGGGAAGATTCGTATGAGCGAAAACGAACAAATCCCTGACTATAATGAGCGTGAGCTTGCAGAGATTGATGAACTAAATCGCTTAAGCGACAGTAAAACACAAATCACTCAAAGCAAGCTCTGGAAGCGACTAACTACTTTCGTAGCCGCAATTATCGTGCTTTCTCTTTTACTTCCAATTGTCGTGCTTATCCTGGCAGGTAATGATGGCCGTAATGAGGGCAAAGACAGTACTTTAACTACTATACCAGTACCCGATTTTGAGTTAATTGATACTGATAATAATCGAGTAAGATTGTCTACAGAACTTGGAAATAATTCCATAGTCATCCTATTGTTCTATAGAGGGTTTTTTTGAGGTATTTGCCAGCGCCAGCTTGTAGAGCTGGAAAAGAATAAACCCGCTATCGATAAAGCCGGAGGATACTTAATTGCTATAAGTACTGATGATCTATCACAAACCAAAGCGATGAAACAAGCTACTTCAGCATCCTTCCCAATACTTTCTGATTCAGGGAAAACAGTCTCTAAAGCTTATGGGGTATACGACCTACTAGGAGACGAGGTTGCTGCTCCATCGGTTTTTTTCCTCTCTAAGGAGCAAGTCATCGGGTATTACATCGGTACAAATATAGGAGATCGAGTCGAAACTTCTGAAATATTAAAAGTATTAAGAGAATATGCTGTTAAAGGATAACTATTACGCTTTACTTATATCTTCTAATACATGAAGTAAGTCGCTGTTTTTGACGCCCCTGTACGTAGTAGCACGGCCTGTCTTTTCAAGAAAAATCCAAGATATCAGTCCTGAAGACATTTTTTTATCTCGAGACATAGCATCCAAGATATCCTCTGTTCGAATTTGCTGAAAATGAACCGGTAAACCGAATTTTTTTAATAATTCAGTAAGCCTTAAAACTACTTCTGGTGGTGTCACCGAAATCGCCTGACCTAACTTGGCTGCACCAATCATCCCTATGGAAACAGCTTCTCCATGCAGGTAACCACCATATCCTGCAGCAGTTTCAATGGCGTGACCAATGGTGTGCCCATAGTTCAACAATTGTCGCAGTCCATATGTTTCTTTTTCATCATTGGTGACTACATTTGACTTGATCTCAATATTCCGTGAAACAACACTCGTGGTGATCTCAGGGTCTAAAGCAACAAGTTGGTCAATTTTTTCCTCATATGTAGATACCAAAAATTCATCAAATACAAAACCATGTTTGATTGCTTCAGCCCATCCTTCCATCAACGCTCTGCGAGGCAAAGTTTTTAAGGCTGAAACGTCAGTCAAAACCAGTGAAGGTTGATGAAATGCACCAACAAGATTTTTACCTGAAACTAAATCGACACCAGTCTTACCTCCAATACTGGAATCCACCATAGCAGTCAGTGAAGTCGGAACATGAATCAGTTTTATTCCTCTCAGCAAAGTTGCAGCGACATAGCCAGCGACGTCTCCAACTACTCCTCCACCCACCGCAACAACAACGTCACCGCGCTCTGCATGCTGATTTGCCAACCATTCATAAATCGATTCGACTGTTTTTAGGTTTTTATTTAATTCACCTGCATGAAAAGTGAAAAGAGTCATCTCAATACCTGCAGAATGCAGAGATCTTTGCGCTGCCCTACCATATGGGTGAACAACGTTACTATCGCATATGATATGTGCCCTGCCTGTAATGCCTAACTCATGAACGTGGCTTCCTAATTGAGTCTCCAATATATCCCAACCAACAATAATCGGGTACGTACCAGAGTCGGCATTCACAACAGCAGTAACGTTCGGATCGATCTGGAACCTAGAATAATTCCCAAATTTCCGCCAGGCCCTTACTGATTCATTCGCCACCTGGCTTATGCTTAATTGGTCTGTATGTACAGACCAATGAGCAGATGCATAGCGGAATTGTCGTTGGGATTTTAATTCCTTTATCCTGCCAATGGGATCATCAGATAAAAGCATAGGCCGAGCCATTGCTTCCCCACCTTCTTTATTTTGTATCCCTGAAAGTCGTTTTGCTATTATTTCTGGACTAGCATCAAAATTGATTACAAATCCAGAATTTTGCATCAAATAAATTGAGTCCAGTGAACTTACGGCACCTGCACCTGTGGAAACTACAACAGAATTATGTGTTCCTGATAGTTCTTTTATGCGTTCTTCTTCTTCTTTCCGGAAAGTTTCTTCTCCATGATCAGCAAAGATTTGCTCTATTGGTTTCATGAATTTCGAAACTATAATTTCATCTACGTCATAAAATTGCCAACCCAAAATAGCTGCAATCACTCGTCCTGCAGAAGTTTTACCTGTACCGGAAAAACCTATAAGGAAGATCCGTTGTTTATCGGGTTTAGTGACCATATGTCCTTATAAAAAGCGAAAAATTACTTGGGTCCCACAGTAGAAATGTAACCACGGTAGTTACGGATTGTTTCCGATATATGATCTCCGCCAAATTTTTCTAAAAACGCTTGAGCCAATACAAACATAAGCATAGACTCTGCAATAACACCACAAGTAGGAACAAATGTTATATCGCTGCGTTCATAATGAGCCTGCACCAATTCACCAGTAGTTAGGTCAACTGAGGGTAAAGGATTTATCATCGTAGCAATAGGTTTAACCACGGCTTTCACAATTAGAGGTTCTCCTGTAGTCATTCCACCCTCTAATCCACCGGCATTATTTGTTCGTCGAGGCCAAGGTTTAACCCAATTGCCATTATCATCAGCTTCCCATTCTGAAAGTGGTTTGATTACATCATGCACTCTAGAGCCTCTCAAATCTGCTAGATCAAATCCTTCACCGATTTCTACTCCTTTAACCGCATTTACACTTCCTATTGCTGCCATAATTTTTGTACTTAATTTCGTGTCCCATTGGATATGAGAACCTAGCCCAATTGGAAGACCTGTGGCGACCACTTCCACCACACCACCTAGGCTATCGCCTGATTCTTTCGCATTATCAATCTCATCTATCATTTGCTTTTCGGAAGCAGGATCTGCGCTGCGTACAGGAGATTCCTCTACAAGACCCCAATCAATTTCATCCGGCTTTTTTGCCTGCACTCCGCCAATATTCGTGACATGACTATGAACCTGAACATTAAATTCGGATAAAAAAGCACGGCAGATAGCGCCCATAGCCACCCTTGCAGTTGATTCTCGAGCTGAGGAACGCTCAAGAATATTTCGTGCATCGTCTTGGACATATTTACTAATCCCTGGAGTATCTGCATGGCCAGGTCTTAATCGGTGAATTGGGGTAATCTCTTCTTGTACCTCATTCTTAGACATTGTAATTGTCCATGGCTTACCATCAGGACCGTTGCCTGAAAAGTGATCCTTGTTTTCTATAAGTAACGATATAGGCGCGCCAGTTGTTACCCCATGTCGAACGCCCGATTGGATTACTGCATAGTCAGTCTCAATTTTCATGCGACCTCCACGACCATAACCTGCCTGCCGGCGTGCAAGATCGAGCCTAATATCTGCCTCCGATATGAGTATCCCTGCAGGTAAGCCCTCTAATAAAGCGACAAGCCCTGGGCCATGTGACTCGCCACCGGTAAGAAATCGAAGCAATGTAGCTACCTCCATTAACAACATATATTCTATGACTAAAATCGTTGAGACGCCAAAGTTAATTTGTGCAAGAATATCGAAATCATATTATGAACGGGGGTAATTAGATGTTGTCCATTGCTGATAATGAATTACTTACGAAGGTCAGTGCCGGTACACCTACGGGCGATTTAATGCGTCGATATTGGATTCCAGCAGTTTTCTCAAGTGAAGTAGAAAAAGATGGAATCCCGCACCGAACAAGATTATTAGGAGAAGATTTATTAGTCTTAAGACTTACGAGTGGGAAAATTGTCGCAATGTCACCGTCTTGCCCCCATAGAGGGGCATCCTTGTTCTTTGGGAGAAATGAACAAGAAGGTTTACGATGCGTTTATCACGGGTGGAAATTTGATGAGCGAGGTAAATGTATTGACATGCCTAGCGAACCACCTGAAAGCAACTTCAAAGACAAAGTAACCCATCTTGCATATCGAACAATTGAGCGTAATGGTCTAATTTGGATATACATGGGTCCGAACCAAGATAACCCTCCTCTGCTACCCAATCTCGAATGGAACCTAGTTCCCCAAGACCAATGCTTTATGACAAAAAGAATCGCCCAAAACAATTATTTCCAAACCTTAGAAGGAGAAATAGATTCTAGTCACAGCGGTTTTCTCCATTCAAGCTTTACAGATCCGTTTAGATTAACCACAAAGCAAGAGCAAGGAATGATATACAAAATGCGAGATCGGCATCCGCGTTTTGAGGCATTAGATACAGATTATGGAGTTTTGATTGGTGCACGAAGAAACGCCGAAAAAGATTCATATTATTGGCGAATAACCCAATTCTTGCTACCTTTCCACACGATCATCCCACCTTATGGAAATGACCCTTTATTCAGTGGCCACGCGTGGGTTCCAATGGATGACGAGAATGTAATAGCACTGTGTTTTACATACAATCCGGTCAGGCCATTGACGGATTCGGAGTTAGACTTCCTTCGTCATGGTAGGCATGACGGCTTAGAAACTCTTCATCCAACTATCGATGCCTTTTTGCCCGAAATAGCAAATAAACCAGAAGGGGCTTGGTGGCCCAAGCATCATATCGATAATGATTTCAATATAAATTGGGAGTTACAAAAAACTACGCAATACACAGGACTGCCAGGCACATGGGTACAGGATTCCGGGATGCAAGAAACTATGGGAAGGGTAGTTAACCGCGCAAATGAACATCTTGGAGTGAGCGATACAGCGATCATTCGAGCGCGGAAGTCACTTTTGAACGCATCAAAATTATTGTCTGAGCAGGGCATTGAACCTACGTCAGTTTATGACCCTAATGTCTACAATATAAGGTCAGCTTCTGTTGTAATACCTAAAAATTCTGATTGGATAACTGCTTCAGCGCAATTTCGGATCGCAGATCCTCGGGAAAATTTTGCAGCAATTTAGACAGGCGAGAATTCTTCACTTTCAGAATTCTCGCTGGATAAAGTGTACTTAGGCATCACTATATATCCTTCTCTAATAGTTAAAGCCTTTTCGTCTAATTCCGGAGCCATACCTTCGATGGAGCTTTCACCTAGCCAGAATTTATGTGCAATCCATGCAGCCAATGCCGCATCGAGCTGGTCGTCGGTAGGCAGATCACTAGTCGGGAATTTGATTCCAAGCTGCGTTAACAGTTCCGCCCTTAAATAACGCCCAGATAGAGTCCTCTTAGAAGGTAAGCTCTCTGATGAAATTAACTTCCAAACTCCTCCAGGGTATACCTCGATTAAAGTCGTATCAGACAAAGGTATGCCATCTAAACCAAGTAAGCGAAATCGGCTCCCACTTGTAACTAATTTATAAAATAAATTAATCGATCCTTTAATCAGACCTTGGTAAGGTTTTCCTTCTAATTTTAGAGCGTAAGGCGTACGCCCAGGAGCGTTCACAAGTGCTTCAGAATTACGGACCGTCGCCTCAGGCTCCCCAGCTAAGCCTTGAGGTCCATCTATCGCCAAAATGAATGAACGTCCAAGTGCCATTTCAGGAATAATACTTGTTCCGTCTTCTTGGTAATTCCAAATTCCAAAACTACATTTTAGATCAGTGTCGAGCACCGCATAATCACATGGCCGCGAGTTTATCGCATAAGGATCTGTCAAATCCAATCCTATAAATACTTGTCCACCCCCAACCTCTCTCGTACCCGAACCACGTCGCATATACCTTCGCTTGCGCCATTTTGCGACGTAACGAGTCGCTACAGCTGCTGCAATAATTGTTGCACCGGCAGCTGCATAAACTCGAGGATTATTCTTAATACTCATGTATACAGTTTATCGGAGTATCTAAGCCGACATTAATAGTTTTTGGATATATTTTTCATGATGATGCGAGAATCGAGCCAAGATTGCAATATTATCGCAGCGGCCGAAGAATCTATTTCACTATTTTTTTTTGAAAATTTTTTCTTTCTCGTCTTTTTTTTAGAAAATTGCACTTGAGCAATTTTCTCCACTTCCGTTGTACTAAGCCTCTCATCAACTATTTCCACAGGCAGGAGAGTCCGTGATCGAAGAGCGTCAATAAAATCGATCACCAATTTTGCCTGGTCACCTACCTTGCCTGACATTGTATAAGGCATTCCTACAATAATGACTTTGGATGCATTCTCATCGGCCTTTATTAAAATGTAATCTACTGTGTCATTTATAGATATATTTATAAACGTCGCTAAAGGAACGGCTATGCCTATATCGGTATCACCTACAGCAATGCCAACATTCCTGTTTCCATAATCTATGCCTATAACTTGCACTTAATTATCTGCCGTTTTGCAATATCTTCGGCTTGAGATAAAGCATTACTTAGTTTTAACGCATCCGTCCCTCCAGCTTGTGCCAATCTGGGCTGACCACCTCCACCTCCACCCATAGCGGGAGCTGCTCCCTTGACTATACTTGATGCGTCTAACCCTTTTGATACCAAATTATTAGAAACCATCGAAAGAATAAATGGTTTTCCTTCAGATACCGTACCTAAAATAATTACTGAGGATTGCAATTTGTCTCTAAGCCAATCACCTATAGACCGTAAGAGATCAGGAGTAGCAGATTCAATTTCTGCAACAAGCAATGCAACTGTCCCCACGTGATAAGACTGACTTAACAAGCTTTCAGCTTCTTTTTTAAGGCTCTCTTGCTTAATTGAAGTCGAAAGTATTTTTGCGTCTTCGACTTGCTCAAGTAAGGAATCTAATCGCTGAAGTAAATTTGTTGGAGTTGCACGAAGTTTCAAAGAGGCTTCTTCCAAAATATTAACATGCGATCTGACCCATTCCTGATAGTATCTGCCGGTCAAAGCTTCAATGCGACGAATACCTGAGCCAACGCTACTTTCATTTATTATTTTAAATGAACCAATTTGACCTACGTAATTTACATGTGTTCCGCCGCATAATTCAAAACTTACGGGAGTCTCCTCACCAATTTGAATTGTCCTTACTTGATCTCCATAGCGTTCATCAAAAAATGCCAATGCTCCATTATTTGTCGCATCGATAAAGCTCGTCTCTTGTTTCTTTACCTGAAAGTTATTACGGATATCATTGTTCACTCGGTTTTCAATCAAAACCAATTGATCGGGAGAAACAGCTGCAACATGAGTAAAATCGAAGCGTAATCTATCTTCGGCAACCAGCGAACCGGCTTGTCTTATGTGGTCGCCTAATACATTCCTCAGCGCTGCGTGCAACAAATGAGTAGCAGTATGATTGGATTCTATATTTCGCCTGCGGTCGGCGTCCACTACAGCATGAACCTGGCTATCGATAGATAATTTACCTTTAGAAACATTACCAAAATGATGAATTCGATCACCATCAAACCGTTGCGTGTCAGTAATTTGAACTGAGAAGTCCTTTCCATAAATGAACCCGGTGTCGCCGATCTGTCCTCCCCCTTCGGGGTAAAATGGAGTTTGATCTAAAATAAATTCAACATTACTTCCCTCGTAAGCCTCATTAATAATCTCATCGTCTTCTATAATCAATAAAACAGATGAGCTGGATTCAGTGGTGGCATATCCTAAAAATTGTGTAGCGGGGATATCTAAATTTTCGTATACCTTTGATTTTGTTTCTGAGTTTGAAAACTGTGACGCCGCACGACCACGTATTCGCTGCGCTTCCATCTCTGCGTCAAAACCCACTTCGTCCACTTGAAGCCCATGTTCTTTGGCTATTTCCACTGTTAGATCAAGAGGAAAACCATACGTATCGTATAAGAGGAATGCATCACGGCCGGCAATAGGTTTCTCCATTTTGATTTTCTCTAGGAGTATCGTCATTCCTAAAGCCAGCGTTTGATCAAAACGAAGCTCTTCAGAATCAAGAGTATTCAATACAAAATCTTTGTTCTGGTTAAGTTCTGGATAAGTCTGACCAAATCGCTCAATTACTTGAATTGAAACTGTAGATAAGAAGGTCGAATCAATGTTTAATTTTCTAGCATACCTTATGCCCCGTCTGATTATGCGCCGTAACACATACCCTCTACCTTCGTTAGAAGGGACAACACCATCAGCTATCAAAAAGGTAGCGCTTCGTGCATGTTCAGTAACTACCCGAATAGCAAAGTCATCAACTTCATTTTTCCCATAGGACTTACTAGATAAATTTTCAACCTTTTTACGTATCGGTAAAAGCAAGTCAGTTTCGTACGCAGAGTTTACTCCCTGCATAATTGCAGCGACACGCTCTAGTCCCATACCTGTATCGATCCCTGGTGAAGGCAATTTCGCCCGACTTCCATCCCGATTTTGGTAAAACTGTGGAAAGACTAGATTCCATATCTCTATGAATCTTTCGGTATCATCACCAGGTTTTAAGCCAAGACCAAATTCCTCACCGGTGTCATAATGAAGTTCGCTTGAAGGGCCACAGGCTCCTTCATCACCAGCAGGCCCCCAAAAATTGTCCTCATCTCCTAGTGTAACAATCCGCTCAATTGGAATTCCTATTTGTTGATTCCATATGTTTCGAGCTTCGTCGTCACTATAGTGGACTGTCACCCAGATTCTTTCGCTCTCCAATTTTAAAATTTGGGTGGCGAATTCCCATGCCCATGCTATCGCGTCATGCTTGAAGTAATCACCTATGCTGAAATTCCCCAACATCTCAAACATAGTGTGATGAGTATAATCGCCTACCACATCTATATCTGTTGTCCGGAAGCATTTTTGGGCGGAAGTTAACCGTAAATGAGGTGGAGTTTCTTCTCCGGAATAATAAGGTTTAAAGGGAACCATTCCGGCAGACGTAAGAAGTAAAGTTGGGTCGCCTGCAGGTATTAATGAAGAACTAGCCATTTTCAAATGACCACGCTGCTGAAAAAAATCCAAATAAGCATCACGTATCTGATCACCTGTAATTGGTACTTCTTCAGCCAAAATTCCTCCTCATACCCAATTTTCTACGTTCCATCTATTCATTGAATTTTACTAAAATTTAAAATCAATTGTACTTTGGCTTAATTTTAATAATTAATTTGATTCTTGTGCAGTTGTGGACGAGTTATTGGATTTGGCTGAATTTAAATCACCTGAAATAATTTTCCTAATTGGGTAATTAATTTCTATTCCCTCATCGATAAATCGTTGATGCAATTTTTTAATCAAGTCACTGGTTAACATGAATGACCCTATCCTGTCCTTGGCTTGTATATAAATCCAAAAATCAACATTCGAATCATTAAAGTTTTCATACCCAAACCATGGCTTCTCAGTTTTTACTGCAAAGTCACTGCCTTCCACAACGTTCTCGGCGACTTCTAAAGCAATACGGTTCACTTCCTCTAAGTTACAATCGTAGCTAACACCACAAGTGACAATAGTATTAATCCGAGGATCTGGCCCGCTATAGTTGGTTATGATCGTATCCGACATTTTTGAATTTGGAATAAGTACATAATTGTTGAGCCAAGTTCGTATACGTGTACTTCTCCATCCGATGTCTACGACATATCCTGCCGGGCCTCCTTGAAGCTCTATGTAGTCCCCTACAGAAATCATCCCTTCCGACAATACGTAAGCACCTGAGAAAAAATTACTTAGCGTAGGCTGCAAGGCTAAAGCTACGGCTAATCCAGTAATACCCAAACCGCCAAGTAATGGGCTAATACTTATGCCAAGCATATCCAAAATAATCAATCCGCCAATAAGGTAAATGGCAACTGATAAAAATCGCCTTATTATTGGCAGAATAGTATCGTCAAATCGGGAGGTAGTACGTGGAGCGACATTAGCAACATACCAGCTGATACTCACTGAAAAAACATTAGTTAAAACACGCGCACCTATAATCAAAAGTGCGATCGTACCTATCTGCTGAACTTCATGCTCTAGTTCTTTGGTATCAACATTGGGAAGTAAAGCAAATGAAATTAATATGCCAGATACCACAAAAAACAATGCCCCTTGCAACGATATTGATCGGACAACAGTTGCAGCTAGCAAGTGTGCTCGGCCCGAACCAAGCCGCCGACTGACGAACCTTGTAATTAAAAAGAAAATCACTGCAAGGAAAATTGATACAGCCAAAACCCCCACACTTAGCAGGCGCTGTGCCGTAGTATTCTCGAAAAATAAATCCACTAGCCGTTTATTCCTTGGCCACACTCTACATAGATGTGGCAAGTCAGGGGAGGTCATATGCATACGAAGAAGAATCAATTCAGAATAGTTTCTAATCTGGGTGCTATTCTTGACCAAATTCGCATCGAGTAGCGTAATATAGGATCGCAATAATTATTATGGAGTTGGAATTAATGTCCCTTTTAAACGCTTCTCCGAAGAACGCACGTTCTGTCTATACGTTTCTAGTAGTACTAGGGATCATTTCAGTATTACTTGGTGGCTGGAATATGGGACGAATCTCATACGAATACTACCTCCACTTAAAAGATGCAGATTCTTACCAAATATCTTCAAGTTCATCAATAAAATCACACCATTAACCATTGATCTTCCTTTGCTTTTAGAGTGCAGCAGGAATAGTTCATATAAAACGATGATCACTCAAGGATGCTATGGAATACCCACTTGAAAACCAGATAGCAATCGTAACCGGAGGCAGTCAAGGTATCGGCAAAGCTATAAGCATTGGCCTCGCCAATGCAGGAGCTACTGTAATAATCACAAATATCCCTTCTAAAAGCTCAGATGTAGAAAATTTAGTCTCTGAGTTGAATACATCTAATCTTAGTGCTTTTGGGCACAACCTTGATGTTACAGATATACCTAGTATTGCAACATTTTTTGATCAGATAGTCGCTTCTCACGGTAAAATCGATATCCTAGTGAATAATGCGGGAATAAGAGCTGCTTCTAGCGTACTTGATGCAACCGAAGAACTCTGGGATTCTGTCCAAGCTGTCAACCTGAAAGCTGTTTTTTTTGCATCTCAAGCTGCAGCAAAACATATGATTAGCAGAAAGTACGGACGAATTATAAATATCGCTTCTCAACTTGCAGTAACAGCTGCCCCTAACCGATCAATTTATATTGCTGCGAAAGGAGGCGTTGTCGCACTTACAAAATCCATGGCACTTGAATGGGCTTCCGATGGAATTACCGTCAACGCCATTGGTCCAGGGCCTACTAATACTCCAATGACTGCAAATGCAGATCAGAATCGTAGTGACTCTGAATTCCTGAAACGATCGCCTATTGGTAGGAGACTTGAGCCTGACGAAATTGCAGGCGCGGCTGTTTTTTTAGCAAGTGAAGGCGCTAGATCAATTAATGGACATCATTTACTTGTCGATGCAGGATGGAGTATCGGTTAATAAATTATCAATCATTACAATGAAAGAAAAAATATTTACAAGCTTCAACAAAATTATTGCTGATATTCCTGACGGTAGTGTGATAATGATTTCGGGGTTTGCGGGGCCAGGTACTCCTCGGAATTTAATTAACGCCCTCGCAAAAACTAAGACTACCAATCTAACTATTATATGTAACACCCCTGGACGATGGGGAGATACCAGAATGGATGTTGGAACCCTGATAAGCAATGGTCAAGTATCTAAAGTCATGACCGCCTTCACCTCTTCTCCTCACCCTTCTATCACGTCTCCCTTTAATGAATTGTACAAGCAAGGGAAAATTGACGCAGAGCTAATTCCACAAGGCTCCCTTGCAGAGCGAATAAGAGCTGCTGGCGCAGGAATACCCGCCTTTTATACGCCAACTGGAATAGGTACAGAAATTGCTGAAGGGAAAGAAACCCGATTTTTTGGAAGCCAGGAATATGTTATGGAGACTGCTCTTTATGCTGATTATGCACTAATTCGTTCGCGCTATTCAGACAATCTTGGAAATACGCAATTCCACAGAACCCAAAGAAATTTCGGCCCTATTATGGCTAAGGCTGCCAAAACTACAATTATGGAAGTCGATGAGCCTCTTCTAAACGCAGGTGAGATTGATCCCGATTTTGTTCACCTTCCGGGAATATTCGTTGATAGGTTAATCCATGTAGGAAAAAATGGAATAGCAGAAAGGCCTCCTGTTAATGAATAAAAAGCAGCCTCTCACTAGACAGGAAATGGCAAATAGGATTGCGATGGAATTCCAAGATGGCGATGTTGTCAATTTAGGTATAGGTATACCAACTTTATGCTCAAATTTTGTGCATCATAACAAAACAATTTTCTATCAATCTGAAAATGGATTGGTTAACTATGGTCCCATTGCCTTTCCTGGCGAAGAAAATCCTGAGCTAGTTAATGCAGGAGGGCAATACGTTATTGAAATTCCTGGTATGGCTATCTTAGATCATGCTGATTCGTTTGGTCTAATTCGATCCGGGTATGTTGACATTACTGTATTGGGAGCATATGAAGTTGCCGAAAATGGTGATTTTGCAAGCTGGAAACTTGCTAATGCTAGAGGGGGTAGTATCGGTGGAGCGATGGATCTTGCGGTAGGTGCAAAAAAAGTATTTCTTATTCTTGAACATACCACTAAAGATGGGCAATCAAGGCTAGTAGAAAAATGCAAACTTCCAGTCACTGCTGTGGGGGTAGTAGGTTTAGTAGCAACTAATCTTGGTCTTTTCCAAATAAATGAAAACGGATTCGTGCTCACTGAGATTGCCCCAGGATACAGCACCCAGGACGTCGCGGATCAAACCGATGCAAATCTAGCTATATCGCCTAAACTAAAACTGTTCCGCACTATGTCTGACTGATGTTGATGCACGTAACAGGATTAAACTAAAAACTCTTTTGGGTAAAAACTGAACTGAGGAAGTCTACCATTATAGATATGCCTCTCGGGTCAATACTATGCCCTAATTCTGGAAGTATGTGCATCTCGGGTTTAAATCCTAAATTTTCAAGATAAGAGCTAGCCTGTTCAGAATTAGAACAATCCACCACCACGTCATCAGCACCATGGATTATTACTACTGAGGGATAACTTTTAATTTCTGCTAGCAATGTATCCTGAGTAATCAATGCTCCACTTATGCAAATTAGGCCTCCTAACTGATTTCCCCTCCTTGGGCCCAAGTGCATAGCCATCATAGATCCTTGAGAAAAGCCGATTAGGACACAGCGTTTAGCATTTAGCCCATGTATCCGCAATAGCTCATCTATATACTCATTAATTAGATTCTCTGATTCTTTTATTTCTCTAATATCGCCTGAATACAAATCGTTAATATCAAACCATTGGAAGCCTAAGCCGCCGAGCCCATATGGACTAGGAGCGTCCGGTGAATAAAACGCAGTCGTAGGAAATTGTTGAGCTAATAAATCAGCCAAGCTAATCAAGTCATTACCATCAGCACCAAGTCCGTGTAAAAATACTACTATCGAATCAGTTTCAAAACCGTCTTGGGGCAATTTATAATGTCCGCTTAGTTTATTCATTTCTCTCTATTCTTGAAAATTTTGTAGAACTTACAACAAATCGTGCATAATAGACATATGAGTCAGCAAAATCGAAATCCCAAAATAACCCAAACGGCAGAAAATTACCTTCTCTCAATCTCAGTGCTTCACGAAGATGGGATACATCCTCATATAAGCGAATTGGCAGCATATTTGCGTCGTATACCAGAGGGGGAGGAAGTTGGGACTACCTTAGCTTCTGTCTCGGGAATGATTCAGCGTATGACTAAAGATGGCTTGCTAGAAATAACTAAAGACAAACGTATTTTGCTGACCTCTTTAGGAATGTCATATGCAAAAAACGTAGTACGTAGACATCGATTATCTGAACGCCTTTTGGTAGATCTTTTGGGCATTCCTTTAGAAAGAGCTGAGTCTGAAGCTCACAGTCTCGAGCATGGCATCTCTGAGGAGTTATTATCGAAGATTGAACAAAAACTTAATTACCCAAAAACCTGCCCATACGGCAGGCCTATATATCAAGCGAGTGACAAAGCAATAGCCTCTTCTGATTCAGCCTCAATTAAACTCAGCGAAGCCATTGAAGGAAATCAATACAAAATAATTCGTATCCCCGATGAAGACTATCCTTTACTCTCGTTTTTAGTCACTAACAAAATTTTACCTGGCGAAATGATTACGGTTAATGAAAGAGCGATTTATCGTGGAGTAATTGACATTAGTCACGCTGCATCCAATTTATCTCTTGGCATGGATGTCGCTAGTCGAATTCGAGTAGGAACAATAAATTAGCCCATGCTAAAGGTATAAATTAATTATCGAGTTTCTGAAATTTAATCGACAACGAATTCACGCAATGACGGGCATTGGTTTCAGTGAATTTTTCACCCATGAAAACATGGCCCAAGTGCCCTCCACAATTTTTACATGTGATTTCAACTCTGCGGCCGTCAGAATCCGGGGATTGCTGGACTGAACCTTCAATCTCTCGATCAAAAGCTGGCCATCCACAACCAGCATCGAATTTATGTTCAGATTTGTATAGATCTGCATTACATTGCCTACATAAATAGATGCCATATTCGAAAAAATCATCATACTCGCCAGTGAATGGATATTCTGTACCTTTATGTAAAATAACGTAGGCTTCTTCGTTTGTAAGTTGGTTATACATCAAGCTACCTCATTTTTGAATTCTGGTAATATCTCTTGTTCAAATCTATCCCATTGTAACTTCTGATCCCATGATGCAAACCGAACGACAACGGTTTCAGCTCCCGCATCAGAATATTCTTTTAGTCTAGCGGCTATATCTTTAGCCTTACCCCATGGACCCCAAGAGTCTCCCCAATGATTAACATTATAGTAGTTCATAAGAAAATCACGGGCTTCGGCTTCTCCATATTTAACATCGTCACAAATATTAACCGTCATATAATAGACATGCTGAAACCCTTCTAAGGTCCTACCTTGCTCAAGTACAGCTTGGTCAACTTTAGAGCATATTGCGTGATATTCTTCTGGAGAATCAGTAATACCAATAATGCCATCTCCATGTGTTGCTGCGCGCACTATCTGGGCATCCGAACCAGTCTTATTATGTGTTGCTAATAAGACTGGGATCCCGGCATTGTTAATTGGCTTCGGGTATAAAGTAGCCTCATTAATCGTAAAATGTGCACCTTCAAATGAGACTTGATCCTCTCTCCACAATTTCTTCATAATTTGAATAGTCTCTGAGAATCTTTTTGTTCTTTTAGCGGGATCTACATCTACCGAAAGCCAGTCTTTTTTCTGGTCGTCATTAAATGCACCGCCAACACCTGCACCTATAACCAACCTACCCCCAGAAAGAACATTTAAAGTAGCCAATGAGTGCGCTAGGGTAACGGGATTTCTTAAGGCTGGTAACAAAACTGACGTCCCCAATTTAACTCTATTTGTTCGTGCTGCTAGATAAGATAGGGTTGCAATAGGTTCAAATCTAGGCTTAGAAACTAGGCTATCTCCAACCCATATAGAATCCAGACCAGCCTTCTCTGCGTTTTCAGCGAGCATGAGCATTAGCTCCGGAGAGGGGTTTGTCTTATTTTTTTGAGCAGACATTACAATTCCGCGTGTTCCAATTAACAATCCTATCTTTGTATCAACCATGCAAACCTTTCCGGATCAGAAGCCAAGATTTCCAGACTTCTAACCCCTGATACCATCCTCTAATATTCTGCGAAGCCCATTCATAGTCAGTTTCATTGTCCAAATCAAAGCCTATTTTAGGTCGTTGAAGAATCACAAAATTTCTCCCAAGTGATTCAATCGCCGAGCGATGTTTAGAAAAACTTGCAACCCCCATCATTGGCTTAATTCCGTTCCCAATAGGTTGAAAAAAGGCATTTGTTCCCCCATCTTGGGATGCGGGCGAACAAACGTGACAAGTAAGACCATTACTAGCCCTGATAATTTCTAATATATCTGATGGTTCTAAAAGTGGTAGATCGGCAGGTAGAATTAGTGTGGCAGAATAATTTTTAGCCTTAGCTAAATTAATCGCAGACCACAAAGCATCATTAAGATTTCCTTCATTGTCTTCTTCTGGCTCAATTCCATGATCCAAAAGCATTGCACGGACAACTTGGTCGCCGCCGAGTACCAAACATGCATCGGCGCTCAGTACCGCT
>MDTE01117234.1_pt1 | contig 23803 bp, 22 predicted proteins | sample 811231 | NCBI WGS metagenome assembly MDTE01 (sample SAMN05326651, study PRJNA326480) | marine metagenome | isolation source: seawater | place: Indian Ocean: Red Sea | collected 2010 | reverse complement strand
TTCAAAAATATTAGATTTATTAATTTTTATTTTATCTCCGATTATTTCAGCATTTTTCATATCCAAAATCATAGGATTAATTTTTTCTCTTGTTTTATCATTGATATAAATAAAACCTGTCCCTCGAGGACCTCTAAGATACTTTCTTCCAGAACCAACAAGAACATCACAATTAATTTTTTTGACATCAACTTCAATCTGTCCAATGGATTGGCAGGCATCAAGGACGCAAATTACTTCAGGAAAAAGCTGTTTTATGTAATTAAAAATCTTTTCTGCTTCAATTCTGTTTCCACATTGCGAGGCTATATGACACAAAGACACAATTTTGGTATTTTTATTAATTTTCTTTTTTAAATCTTCAAAGCAAACTCTTCCATTTTTTTTTATATTTACAATTTTAATGTTATGTCTTTTATTTTTATAATAAATAAGATTGCTTCCATATTCATTTTCAAAAATAAGAGTGTTTTGATTTTCATCTATCTCAAGTGAATTAAAGAATAAATTCCAGGCCAGAGTTGTACTTGTTAAAAATGATATTTCTTTACGTTTACAATTTATTAATTTAGAAAGATTGTTATAAAAACAATTTAATTTTTTTTTATATTTTAGAACTGCGTAATATCCACCATAATTCTTTTCAATTTCTAAAAAACTATTTATCTCTTTATTAACGTCATTTAATGGTTTACTAGATCCTGCGTTATTAAAATTAATGTATTTCAAATATTTTTTACTTTCATAACAAATACACCAAAGAACGACTTCTTGTCTTTGAGGACATCTATAATTTCAAAATTTGACAATTCTGCCAAATTCTGAAAACTACTCACAGTATATTTGTAAGAATTTTCAGTATGAATAGTCTCTCCTTCTCTGATGTAAATTTTGGTATTTAATATTTCAATTACTTGCTTTTTTTTACTCACTAAATGCATCTCTATTCTACTTTTCTTTTCATTGAAGAAAGCTTTATGAGAAAAAAGTGTTGAATCAAAAATGGTTCCACAAATTCTATTTACACCATTAAGAATATTTTTATTAAATTCAGCTGTTAATCCCTCAGAGTCGTTATATGCTTTTTCTAGAACTTCTATATCTTTTTTTAAATCTACACCGATTACAAGAAAACTTTCATTTCCTAAAATTCTTGAAAAATTTATTAGTAATTTTTTTGCATCTTCCGGATTATAATTTCCTACTGTAGAGCCTGGGAAAAAGCCAATTTTTGATTTCTTTTTACCTATAAATTTCTGAAGTACATCTATTTGATTAAAATCTGCACAGATTGCTTTGATCTTTAAATCTGGGAAATCTTTTGCAGAGTCTTTGGCATTTTTAAATAAAAATTCCTTACTTATATCAATTGGAATATATTCGATTGGTTTATCTATTGCGTCCATTAATTTTTTAATTTTATAGTTCGAACCACTTCCAAATTCTATTACAACAGAATTTGAGGGTAATATTTTTTTTAAGTGATCCTTACTTTTTTCTAAAATTTCACATTCAATTTTAGTTGGATAGTAGTCATCAAGTTTGGTTATTTTATCGAATAGTATCGACCCTTTTTCATCATAAAAAAATTTGGAATTAATTTTTTTCTGAGTTTTTGAATCTAAGCCTTTTAAAACTTTCAAAGAGTCATCCTCAACAGAATCAAAAAAATTAATAAAGTCTAAATTATTCATTAAATATCCTCACCCAGCCGTAAGCCAGAAAATTGCCATCTATCCTCAGGATAATAAAAGTTTCGATAAGAAGCTCTTAAATGGCTTTTAGGTGATGCAAATGATCCCCCTTTAAGTACTAACTGATTGCACATAAATTTACCGTTATATTCTGAAAGTGAGTCTTTATAAGAATCATAATTTTTGTAAGGTAAATAAGGACTTGATGACCAAACCCAAAGATTGCCATAAAAATTATCAAAAAATTTTTCGGAATTATATGAATGCTCTTTAAAAAATTTATTTTCTAAGAAATTACCAGATTTTTTTGACGTTTTTAGTACATGTTCTAGTTCAAATTCTGTAGGTAATCTGAAATTTTTATACCTTGCGAATGCCATTGCCTCATAAAAACTTATGTGTGAAACAGGTGAATCCATATTTATTTTTTCAACTCCATTCAGATTGAATAAATAATTATTATCAATCCAATACATTGGCTTATTAATCTTGTTTTTATTAATAAATTTCCAACCGTCTGAAAGCCAAAGCTCTGGACGACTGTAACCCTCATCTTTGATAAACTCCATCCAATCTTTATTTGTGACAAAATCCTTTAGAATAAAAGGAGTTAGTCTTATATTTGAAGTTGGTCTTTCATTATCAAAAGAAAATTGACTTCCATCATAACCATATTTTGATTCGATAGATTTATCTAATATAAATTCATTTTTTTTATTTTTTTTTAAGTTACAATATATAACTTTTTTTTTTTTTATAAACACGGGTTTATCTATATTTGAATATAAAATGTGTTTGATATCCATTAAAATAAGTTCTTGATGCTGTTGTTCGTGATTTAGTGCAATATTAAGTAAGTTTTCCAAATTCACGTCATGAACATCAAAAAGCAGGTCTAGATTTTTATCAACATACGATCTATACTTATTAACCTCAGAAAGGCTTGGTCTACTTAAATTTCCTCTTTTTTCTTTCAAGTTAAAATGACTTACAGTTTCATAATATGAATTGAAGATGAAATCGTAATCTTTACTGAATAGTTTATAATTTTTACAATACTTAGCTAAAGCAAATTTTTCGAAAAACCAACTGGTATGACCGAGATGCCACTTAATTGGACTAACGTAATTAGCTGTTTGAATCACCTGATCATCGATTTCTAACTTCTCAACTAATTTATCAGTTTGGTTTCGTGATACTTTAATATTAAGTAATAAGTCATGAATTTTTTCTTTTTTTAAATAGTCTTCCATATAGTAAAGTTTAAAGTATAAATATTTTTTCTTTAATAATAATAATTTATTCAAAATAGTATAATCTTTTATAAATTTATTCTTTAATATCATGTAATTTCTTATTTTTTTATAAGAAATGTTGCAATTGATACAACAAATCCACCATCATTGCTTATCGAAATACTTGATGACTCAACATTTTCTAATCTTTTCTTAGCTTTGCCGTGTAAATTTACAATTGGTTTCCCATTTTTAAGGTTAATTATCTCTATATCTTTTATTCTAATTCCATCTGAAAAACCAGTACCCATAGCCTTTACCACTGCTTCCTTGGCAGAGAATTTTCCGGCAATTTTATAATATATATTTTGTTTTTTTTTTATTTGTTTAATTTCTAAATCTGTAAGAATTTTTTTTAAAAATTTATCTTCATAATTTAAATAGATCTTTTCAACTCTTTTAACTTTTAATAAGTCAATACCTTGTAATATTTCCATTTTTAAAATGCCTTATTTTTTTAATTTTATTTTCATTCTTAAATCACATCAAAATATTTTATTTTAGTCCAAAAAAAAACTTATATTTGAATTTTTTAGCAAAAAAATTTCATAATTTTTCATGTTTAAAATAATAGATTTTTTATCCAATTTTTATTTATTTTTTTTATTATTAAAATAATTTATAAAATTTATATTTGACATAATAATGAGTGGATATACTACCATTAAATATCTTGGAGTTGAAACATTTGTAAAACTTATAAAAAATAAATAGGACTGTATTAAAAATATTATCGAAGAATTAATGAATATAGAGTCCTTTGCACTGACTTTAAAAAAATAAAATAAAATATAAAAGCTATGAATAGTTAAAATAAAAAAAAATAGGACAAAAATAATTTGCGCAAATTTCAGAGTTAATTTACTGGGTAAATTTATTGGGCCCGATGATTTTACAAGTTCCTGATACAAAGGAACTTTTTTATCATAGTCATTTAAAAATCTCTCTTTAGATCCTATAGACCAATTTCCTAAATAATGAAATAAGGATATTTTTAAATAATCATAAAAATTATTTCTAATAATTTCAAAAAAAATATTGTTTGTGTTCTCAAATAAAATATTTTTATCGAATTCTAATTTTTTGATGGATTCAATATTAAATGTTTGAAATTGAGCTACAACCTCGTAGTCAGATAATAATTCTGCTTTCAAAAGGGTGTTATCTAGACCATCTAAGAAATTATGAACTATTCTAAATTCTTCTTTTGTTTTTTCTAAAAATGGTTGCAAATCTTCTGAATAATTATCAATTATAAAACTATCCTTACCTGATAAAATAACTAATTTACCAATAACTATTTGTTTAAACACTGTTGTCCTTTCTTTATACTGACTATAAAAGAAAGCGTTTTCAATAAAACTTGGAACAGAAAAAAATGCTATAAAAATAATTATTTTATAGTCTATTTTATTTTTAATAAAAAAAATTATAAAAAGTACTAAGGATAAAAAAATCCCTACAGGCTTTAGTGCTGCTAGAGCTCCACAAATTAATGCAAAAATAACTAAACTACTTCTTTTCTCTTTAAATAAAAATACTATAGCTAAATTTAAAAGACTAAAAAGAACCGATTCAGGAAGAATCGTCTTAGAATAAGATATATAATAAGTATTTAATATAATAAAAAAATAGCTGAACACCCCAAGTAATACTGAAGTTTTCCTAGTTATCAAGAAAACTATTGAAACAATACTAAAACTCAATAATATTTTTTGAAATAAAATTATATTGATACCAATTTTATTTAGTAACGTAATTAAAAGATAGTATAAGGTCTGTCTACTTGGAGTTGGATCCATGTAACCTGAACTATCAGGTTGAATCTCGTATAATAATTCTGGAGTTAATTGAATGATGGTGTAGGATAATAAAAATAGAATGATATAAATGATTCCAGATCTATTAAAATTTAAAGCTTTTATTTTTGTTTCCTTTGATAATTAAATTAACGAAATATTTAAATCTACAAATTTAACATTAACAGAAAAAGTATTTAGATGAAATGTAATAAAATTATCAAAATTTGTGAATCATAATGAATTTTATAAATATTCCTCAGCCCAGGAGTGAAGCATTAGAACATTCCAAATAGGGTACTGCCAATTTTTCTCATTACTTTGATGCTGCCTCCACATTAACTGAATTTCATCTTTTTTAAGAAGCTCGTATTTATTAAAAACTTCATCAGACAAAAGATGAGACCCCCAATTTTTTAAATCTTTTCTTAACCAAGAATCAATTGGAACACCAAAGCCCATTTTAGGCCTTTCAAAAAGTTTTTCAGGAATATACTTTTTCAAAACCTGTCGTAAAATCCATTTGCTTTTATTTTTTTTTATTTGTATTTTCTTTGGAAGCATCCAAGAAAATTCAACTATTCTATGATCCAGAATAGGAACTCTTACTTCCAGAGAAACGGCCATACTAGACCTATCTACTTTAGTTAAAATATCATCCGGTAGGTAAGTCAACGTATCTAAAAGTTTTAACCTTTCAACATATTCTGTTATGTAAGATTCAAAGTTATTCTCCCAAATGATTCCTTTTTCTTCTGTGCCACTAATCATGTAGGAGTCAGGATAGTCAAAAGTACTTATAAGAATTCTATAAAAATCTGGTTCTTCGTCTTTAAGTATCCTTACGAGTTTATAAAGTTTATCTCCTAATTGAGATGGTATTATTTTTTTTGGAAAAATTCTACTTAACATATTCCAATGATGTGAGGATCCTAAGTTTATAATACCAATAATTATTCTTTTAAAAAAATTAGGAAGTCTCAGAATCCAGTTCATATTCTCGGCAATCATATACCTGTTATATCCCATAAACGTCTCATCTCCACCGTCACCTGATAATGCGACCTTTACTTCTTTGACTGCCATTTTACTAATTAAATAAGTTGGAATTTGAGAGGAATCTGCAAACGGCTCATCAAAATACCTAGGAATTAGTGGAATAAATTCCTGAGCCTCATGAGCTGTTAAATATAACTCGTTATGATCAGTCCCCAAATAATTTGCAATTTCTTTAGCGTATACTGCTTCATTATAATCAGATTCCTTAAACCCAATAGAAAATGTTTTAATTTTATTTAAAGAATTTTTTTGCATAATTGCAGAAATAGTTGATGAGTCTATTCCACCAGATAAAAATGAACCTACAGGTACATCGGCTATCATTCTCTTTAAGACTGAATCATTAAGTAAATCATCTAATTCCGTTACATATGATTGTTCATTCCTTTTTTTATCAAATTTTCTTTCCTTAATAATATCTTGTAAATTCCAAAAAGATTGAATTTTAGGATTAAAATCTTTCTTAGATATCTCTAAAATTTTACCAGGTTCAAGTTTAAAAACATTATCATAAATAGAAAATGGAGCTGGAATATAACCATGTCTTAAGAAATTAGATATTGTATTGTGATTTATTTTTTTTGAAACTAACGGGTGAAGTATTAGAGGCTTCAATTCAGAGGAAAATACGAACTCATTATTCTTAATAAGGGTCCAATAAATTGGCTTTATTCCTAATCTATCCCTACACAAATAAATTTTTTTTTCTTTGCGATCGTATAATGCAAAACCAAACATTCCAATTAATTTATTAAGTACATTTTCAATACCTAAAATTTCACAAAGCTCTAAAATTAACTCCGTATCAGAATGACCTCTTAAAGTGACATTATTTTTAGTTAAAATTTTTTTCAACTCTTGAGTATTATAAACTTCACCATTATAGGAAATTATAAATCTTGTACTTTTGGAAATCATTGGTTGTTTTCCAGTAGCAGATAGATCAACAATTGACAATCTTCGATGGGCTAAAATACATGAAAAATCATTTTCATACCAAACTCCAGAATCGTCAGGACCTCTATGTTTTAAAGAATTATTCATAGATTGAGCTAATTTAATAATATCGGGATTTTTGTTACTTAGACTTAAAATGCCAGAAATACCACACATAAAAGATAGCTTTAAAATTATACTATACTTAATTATCACATAGTCTGAGTTTCAAAAAGCTATAAATTAATCTTAAATCAAGATTTAAAGATTTAATAAATGAAATAATAATAAAATTAATCAATTAAATAGTTCAATTATTGAATTTCATATTGTGAATTTCATATCTTGAATTTAAATTATTTTATGTTACATTTACATTATGAAAAAAAATTTTCATGAATTAAATTTTTTTAATGCTATAGAAAACGCAGAAGAGAAAACCCAAAAAACTATTTCTTCAGAAATTTCTACGTCAATTGGATTTGCAAATGCATTAATAAAAAAATTCTTGAAAAAAGGTGTTATTAAAGTTAAACAAGCACCCTATAAAAGATTTATTTACTATTTAACCCCAAATGGATTTGCTAATAAGATTAAATTAGTTAAAGAATATATAGACGAATCCTTAAACTTTTTTAGAAAAATTAGAGAAGAGTTTAATGAAATTATTGTCAAAGATAAAACGAATGGTTTTTACTTATATGGTGCTGGTGAAATTTGTGAAATAGCAATTCTTTCTCTTCAAGAAAAAAAAAAAAAAGTAGTTGCAATCATTGATGCTAATATCAAACAAGACAAATACTTTAATTATAACGTAATTAAAAAATTACCAAAAAATCTGGGCAACAAAAAAATATTATTAACAAGTAAAGATAATGCTCAGGAGATTTATTTTGAGTTAATACAAAAAGTAGACGAATCTAAATTATTGGTAATTGATTCCTTATATGTAAGTAAAAGAAAACCAAATTTTAAACCCAGAAGCTCATATGATAAAAAAAAATAAATGGTTTGTTGTAATGACAAAACCAAAACAAGAAATTATAGCTAAACTAAATCTTGAAAATCAAAATTTTCATGTACTCCTTCCAATGCTGAAACTTGATAATGAAGAAAAAAAAACTGAACCATTATTTCCTTCATACTTATTTATTAATTTTGACCCTGAAGATTATAAATGGTTAAAAATAAGAAATACAAGAGGAGTAAAAAAAATACTTAAATGTAATATTTATCCTAAAGAAGTTGATAAGGAGTTTATAAAAATTTTGTTAAATTGTACCGATAAATATGGGTTGTTAAAAAAAACTTTTTATAAATATAAAATTAATCAAAAAATAAAAATTATTAACGGTCCATTTACACAAATGCTTGGTGAAATTAAAAGCTTATCGCCTAAAAATAGAATTAAAATTTTAATAAATAAACTAATTATTAATTTAGACAGTAAGGATATAATTCCTGTCTAATAAACCTTTTTTTATTTTTTTCTTTCTGTTTTAAAAAAATAGAAAGTGCGGTAGCCGTGGTAAAACATAAACTTGCAAGGATCATGGTAAAAAGGAAATATCTTGTTGATAACAAAAAATTTAATTTAGATTAAAATTTTTTTAAAAAGACTAAAAAAATTTTAAATATCCCCATTTAATAAATCAAAGTTAGATTCAAAAAATGTTCCAGATTTATTTGTTGATGATAATTAAATAATTACACAAAAATAAACTGACTTTTAGCACGAAATTTTATTCCCAAACTCTGATAATTTCGACGACTTTGGTAGTCTTATAGATAAAGGACAAAAGAATTATTTTAGCAAATTTCTGGACAAAGAATACCAATGATGTCAAAGATTCTTGAGGTTGGATCTGGAATCAGGCAATAATCACTTTATGTGAGTAGATTCAAGAAAGGAATATCTTGAAATGATTTATCTAAAAATTCATCAAATTAGGATGAAGAATTTAGATAAAAGTGTGGAATTGAAAATGTTTTCTTTTGTAGAATGAATTTTTTTTATTTATAGTTCTCTTATGACAATATTTTCATTTTTTGGTCAATCAAGTTTAAATATTTTAAATAATTTAATTATTATACCATTGATTTCGCAACCTCTTCATTTTTATCTTGATAATTTTAATTGGCAGTTTCGAAAAAAATACAACAGAATACATACACTTAAACATTTACATGAAGAATTCTTATGAGATTTGCATTTAAACCAGTGATTTTTATATTAATATTTTTAATAAGCCTAGAATTTTTTTTTCATTTATACCATAGATACTATAGAGGGTTTTGGTCATTTTTTGGTTCAGAAGTTCATAGAGTAACATTTAGTCAGGAGGTTGATGATAGAAGAAAGTTTTCTTTGAAAAGAAATTTTAAAGACGATTTGTATACAATTGATGAAAATGGTTTTAGAATAAATTATTACAAAAAAGGTAATAAAAACAGCTCAACAAAAAATATTTGCATTATAGGTGACTCTGTCCCCTTCGGATTTGGTGTTTCTGATAAAGAAACTTACCCATATTTTCTCCAACAGATTTATTCTGGTGAAAATATAAGGATAATTAATGGTGCTGTTCCATCGTACAATTTTCGACAATCTATTGATCGCTGGGAAATTGATATAAAACCGAATGTAAACTGTAATGTTATTATAATAAATGCCGCAAATGATATATCCCTAATGCACAGATTTAAAGAAAATTATAATACTGATATCACTTGGGTTAATAGAAGACTAAGTAATCAAATTCAAAAAAAATATTTTGCCACTCCAATTTATTTCAAGAGATTAAAAGAAATTTTATTTTCCAAATTAAATAAATCTCAGGAACAAAAAAAATGGGATCTAAATTCAAAGGAATACAAAGATTTGATAAAAAAAAACATACAAGTATTTGAGGATTCATTTTCAAAAGAAATAAAAAAGATTGTTGTGAATAGCAGTATTCCAACTATTGTTATACCAATTAATCTCTGCTATTATTATACTCTACCATTAATAAAAAGTGCAGAGTCTTGTAAGAATTTTTCAAACTACTCTAAAGTTGCTAATCAGTGGGGGTATTCAGTTCTTAAGGTCAATGAGTTTTTGTTAAATCAATCAGCAAACAAAAATATTTTTTTCCTCGATATGGTTAAATATTTTGAAAATACTGTTAGAAAAGAAGATAAATATATTGATTTTGTTCACTTGAGTAAATTAGGTGCAAAGATTTATGCGAAAAAAATCAAACAACTTTTAGAAGAAGAAAATTTATTATAATACAAAAAAAATTAACGTAAAAATTTTTTTGTTCAATACTTAACTATGGTTTTAAATTAATAAAAAAAGGTTAAAAGTTGAAAAAAATAATTCCTTTATTTAAACCATTTATGCCAAAAGAGGCTGCAGTTTTAGTAAAAAAAACACTAAATAGCGGATTTCTTGCTGAAGGGAAAGTATCAGAAGAGTTTAGATGTAAAGTTGCATCTTTTATAGGAAATAAACGATGCATTTTAACTAATTCATGTACAACAGCTTTGACTATAGCATTTAAAATCGCTGGAGTAAGTCCAGGTGCAGAGGTTATCACCACACCTTTAACCTGCATTGCTGGTAATCAATCGATATTGGCACTTGGTGGAACACCAATTTGGGCTGATATAGATAGGGAAACTGGTATGATAACCAAAGAAACTATCGAACCTTTAATAACAAAAAAAACAAAGGCTATATATGTTTTGCATAAAGAGGGTTCACCTGCAGATATCGAAAAGATATACGATTTAAAAAGCAAATATAATTATATTAAAATCATTGAAGATGCGGCTCATGCTTTTGGGGCCAAAAGAAAAAACAAAAAAATTGGGTCATTTGGTGATTTCGTATGCTTTTCATTTCAAGCAATTAAACATATAACAACTGGTGATGGAGGAGCATTATTTTGTGGAAATTCAAATGATTATAAAATTGCAAAAAAACTTAAATGGTTTGGGGTCGACAGAGATGAAAGAGAAGGCAGAGATGTTTGGAGAAACGATATAAATGATTGGGGGTTCAAAGGAAATATGAACGATGTTTCAGCTTCTATTGGATTAACTCAGATCAAACATGTTAATAAATTAATTAATAAATGTTATCAAAATGGTAAAAGATACGATGAAAAATTTGCAAAAGTAAAAAATATAAATATTTTGAGAAGAAATAAATCAGATTTTCAAACTTATTGGGGCTATACAATTTTAGTTAATGACAGAAAGAAAGTGTCAGATTACCTATTTAGGAATGGTATAGAGAACGGTCAGATACACGTAAGAAACGATATTTATTCGATGTTTAAAACAAAAAAAATGTTACCCAATGTAGATTGGTTTGATGCAAGAGAATTAGCAATACCAACTGGTTGGTGGGTAGACAAAAAACAACAAGACTTTATTATAGAGAAAGTTATTGAGGCTGTTCAATGAAGGTGATGACGATAATTGGCACTCGACCAGAAATCATAAGATTATCTGAAATTATAAAATTGTTAGACAAAAATACTGACCACTGTCTAGTACATACAGGTCAAAATTACGATAAAAATCTTAATGATGTTTTTTTTAGTGACCTAAACTTAAGATTACCTAACTATCAGTTAAGTTGTAAGTCAAACTCTATTCAAGAGCAGATTTCAAAAATAATTAAGCTTACCGGTGATGTTATGGATAAGGAAAATCCTGATTGTATTTTGATTTTAGGTGATACTAACTCTGGTCTGAGCTCTATACCAGCTAAAAGGAAAAAAATTCCCATTTTTCATATAGAGGCTGGGGATAGATCTTTTGATAATGATGTTCCAGAAGAATTAAACAGAAAATTAATTGACCTAACAAGTGATATTAATCTTGCTTACAGTGAACATAGTAGAAGAAATTTGATTAATGAGGGGGTTAAACCAAATAATATTTATGTAATTGGAAGTCCAATTGCAGAAGTCTACATGGGTTTAAAACAAAAGTATAGAAATAGAAAAATTCTAAAAAAATTAAAGATTAAGTCAAAAAATTTTTTTTTGGCAAGTATTCATAGAGAGGAAAATGTAGATAAAAAAAATTCTTTAAAAATATTAGTTAATATTTTCAATAAGATTTCTGAAAAGTATAAACTTCCTATAATTGTGAGTACCCATCCAAGAACCCGATTAAGACTAAAAAGTGAAAAATTATTTGAAAAGAGTAGCAAATTAATTAATTGGCACGAACCCTTTGGTCTTCTAGATTTTTTAAACCTTCAGGTACAATCAAAATGCGTTATCTCAGATAGTGGAACAATCCATGAGGATTCAGCTATTTTAGGTTTTAATGCATTAGCTATAAGAAAGTCAACCGAAAAAAAGGAATCGTTAGAATCTGGATATTGTCCAATAACAGGGATGTCAGAAGAAAGTGTTTTATCATTAATAGATTTAATTTTGAAAACCAAAACTAATAAATCAAACAATCCTATTCCAGATGCTTATAATAAGCTAAACGTTTCTCAAAAAGTAGTTAGTTTAATTCTTGGGTTGACGGATATTATTGATGAGCAGACATGGGGTAAAAAAGAAGATAAATTTGTATGAATAAAAAAAAAGAACATAACTTTTCATTTAAAACCCCACATTTGTTTAATGACGATAGAGGTTTACTTTACGAAGCTTTGAGGTTTAAAACAGAAAAAATTCCAAATGATGGACAAATTTATGTTTACACAGTTACACCCAAATCAAGAAGAGGAGATCATTATCATAAAGATAAAGAGGAATGGTTTTTTTGTGTGTATGGTGAACTTGAATTAATAATTAAAACCAAAGATAATAAAAAAATTAAAAAAAAACTTCATTATAAAAATCCAGAAATTGTATATGTTGCTCCAGGAACTGTTCACACCCTTATAAACAATAAAAATAAGGAAGCTGTTGTTGTTGCTTATGCATCTAAAGAATTTGAAAAAGATAATCCAGATACGTATCAAGTTGAGGGAATTTAAAAATGAACACTCTAAAAAATAAAATTATTTTAATCACAGGAGGCACGGGATCATTTGGATCTAAATTAGCAGAATATATTTTAAAAAAAAAAATCCCTGTTAAAAAAATAATAATCTTTAGTAGAGATGAAGATAAACAATATAGAATGAAATCATTCTTTAAAAGTAACCTACTTGAATACAGGCTCGGAGATGTAAGAGATCCTGAAACAATGAAAAGAAGTTTTAAATCTGTCGATTATATTTTTCACGCTGCAGCCTTAAAACATGTACCATCATGCGAGTTTTTTCCAATAGAGGCAGTCAAAACAAATATATTAGGCACTGAAAATGTTCTTAGTCTAGCTGAAGAATTTAATATTAAAAAAGTTGTCTTACTTAGTACAGATAAAGCTTGTTATCCTATAAATGTTATGGGTAGTTCAAAAATGTTAATGGAGAAACTCATGCTCAGCAGGGCTAAGTTTAAAGATAGTAGAACAATAATCTGTACCGTAAGATATGGCAATGTGATGTTTTCAAGAGGGTCGGTCTTACCACTTTTTTTTCAACAAATCAAAGAAGGTAAAGACTTAACAATTACAGATAAAAAAATGACTAGGTTTTTGATGTCTCTTTCAAATGCCATTGAGTTAGTTATACATGCTATTAATAATGGCCAAAATGGTGATCTATTTATTCATAAGGCAAAAGCAGCTTACATTTATGATTTAGCTAGAGCCTGTCTTAAAATAACTAATTCAAAAAATAAAATTAAAGTTATTGGCATAAGAGCTGGAGAAAAGATCAGCGAAACACTGGCAACTGAAGAAGAATTAGGTAGTAGTGAGAATCTTGGAAGCTTTTGGAGGATAAAGTCAACAACTAATTTTAATGATGATAAATTTTACTACAAAGGGGAGAAAAAAATTGCAAATATCAAACCTTACAATTCGTCATTAATTAAAATTGAAAACTTCGAGGATGTTTGTAATATCATTTTAAAAAATGAAGAATATAAAAAGTTTAAAGGTTTAATTTAATAATGTTAGACCCAAAAATTTTTAAAATGATAATGGATAGAGAAAAAACGGATTTAAACTTATTTTTAAAGGTGAATATAAGGATAATATAGATATTTATGGTACGCCGAGAATATATAAAAAAATTTAACAATTTAAATGAAAAAAATAATTTTGCTAGGAAGCAAACCTACATTTGATCTTACCTTAAATACCCTAGAAAAAAAATTTAAAGAAAAAATTTTTTATCTTGTGTGGTTACAAGTAAAAAGAAATTTAAGCCTCATAATTCATCTAAACAGAAATATCAAACTGTGGAACAAATTGTAAACATAATTACTCAGAATGAAGAATATAGAATTTTCAAAGGGAATAGTTACAATTTGTGAAAAATGAAACTCATTAGTTATTATAAAAAAATAAAAGATACAAGATTTACTGAAATAAAAAAAATTATATGTCTTAAAAAGCAACACTGGCCCTTCGCGTATCAACAGCAGTATATATGGTGGAAAAGATTTTCAAAAATCGATGATGAATTTTTATTTTTTAAATACGATAAAAAGATAGTTTCGTTTCTTAGATTAAAAAAGACAAAAGTTCTGATTGATAATAATTTGAGAAATTTTAGGTGTATAACTGAAGTTTGTGTAGATAAAAAGTTTTCAAAAAAAGGGTTAGGTAAGGCAATGATTAATTTAGCAATCAATATTCTTAAAATAAAAAGTGTTAGTGGTTTTCTTTTATGTTATAAGAATCAAAAAGAGTTCTATGAAAAATGCAAACTAATTTCTTTTAAAAATATTTACGTTAAGAGTTCTAATACATCAAAGGAAAAAAAAATGGCTAATAAAAGAAATTTTTATTTTTTAAATTTTAAAAATAAAATAAAAAAAATTACATTATTTGGTGAAAATTTTTAGCTTTTTATTATTTAAATAAATAAAATTTTATATTTTAATAAAACATTAGATTCTTAAGTTTTAAAAAATAAATACTGAATTATGAAGGGAATTTATATATGTGCAATTCCAGAGGAAAATCAAAATGCTTATCTAGAGGAATGGGCTGCTTCATTTAAATTATTTGATTTTGAAATTTTCAATGCTTCAAGAAGTAACATCATACAACTAAAAAAACTTTTAAACCCTTTTTATTATGATATTGTTGTTTTTGGATATTCATGTCAGAGCTTTCTTTCAGGCTATACATTAAAATTTTTGGAGTATATAACTAATTTTTCAAAGGCTACAATTGTTGGTTTTCTTCAAAACGAATTTCGCGCTTTACCACAAAGTATTAATTTTTTTAAGTTATTAAATGTAAATGTACTAATTTCTCAACTACCACAAAAAGTGGCAGATAAACTTTATCAAAAAAAAATTAACGCAAAAATAATCTCTTTACCTCACGGAATGTCTGAAAGAAATCTTATAAAAAAAATCAATCATTCTTCAAGAAATATAGATATAGGAAATAGATCCCAGTCATATGCTTTTTATACTGGTAATTTTGGAAGAATAGTTACAATTCCAGAATTTATTAAGAAAATAAAAAAACAAAAACTCAATATTGATTTTTCTCAAGAAATTAACAAAAGACTTAAAACTAAAGATTGGTTTAAATTTTTGAAAACCTGCAGATCAACAATATCATGCGAATCAGGTTCATTTTATTTACAATGGAATGATACAATTAGGAATCAAGTAAATAAAATTATGAAAAAGAGACCAAATACATCTTTTGATTACATAAATAAAAATTTTTTAAAAAATTCGAAAAACTATGTTAGCGGAAATATTGTATCAGCTCGACATTTTGATGCGATTGCAAGTGGTACGTGTAATATTCTAGTTGAAGGTTCATATAATAACACATTAGTACCAGATACTCATTATATAAAATTGAATAAAAATTTATCAAACTGGAAAGAAGTGATAGAAAGAGTTAGGGATAAAAAAGAAACAGAAAAAATTGCTAAGAAAGCATTTACTCATTGTTTAGAGAATCATACTATAAAAAAAAGAATCAATGAGTTATTTAACAAACTGTGATTAAGATTTGCATATTAAAAAAATTATCTTTTAATTAAAAACAATTATGTTTAAAAAATTCTTACAACTTTGTTTTCTAAAAACTTTTAAAAAGTTTTTTAACATTTAAAAGAACCTGATGAGAAAAAGAAAAGTTTTAGGGTTTTGAAATATAATGGATCATAAATTTACAGATAATATTGCCAAAAAGGCACTCAAGCATACTGAAAGATTTCATAACTAGAAAAAAGAATTTCAGATCTTTTCCGAAATGTTTAATAAATATACAATTGAAAAAAGAATTTTAGATTTTTTGAAAAAAATATAAGAAAGTTGACTAAATTATTTAAATTATTTTTATCTAAGTTTCTCTCTGAGAAGTTTTCTATTTTATTTTTTGAAATAAAAGAAGTATTATTAAAAAGAAAGTACGTAATAATATTCTTATTATTTATTGTAATTCTTACATTTGTTTTAGATGTTTGTAGTGCTTTTATTATTCAATTACTTTTGGTGAAACAAGATAATAATTCTTTTTTAAATAAAGATTTATTTTTTTTTAATAACCTATTTGAAAATAATAATTTCTACTTAAATTTGATTATTGTCCTATTTTTGCAATTAATAAGAGAATTATTCGTCTTCTTAAATGTTTATTTACCTGGAAAAATTGCCAACAAAATTGAGTTTGAATCAAAATCTATATCAATGAATAATATATTTGATATGGAAAAAAAGACGCTAGATAATGAAAATAAGAACAATTTAGCACTTCAAGTACATTCATTTACGCTTAGCTTGGGTCATTTTTTTTCTGACTTTGTAAAAATTGTAAGCAACCTTTTTGTTATTTTTTTGTACACAACATTTATTTTTCTTTTCCAGCCATATCCGTCGTTGGTTATTGTTATAATTCTTACAATTGTTGTTATTATTACAAATCGAATTATCCTTAAACAAGAGAAGATAGCCAAAGATATAATCAGTAAAGATTTACGAATTCATGACTTATTAATTGACTCATTTAAAGGAATTTTAGAAATATTTTCATCAAACAAAGAGAAATTTTTTATTTCAAAGACCCAGAATGCCATGAACGCTCAATTTAAGTTTAAACTTAGATCACTATGGTTAACATCATTAATAACTCCTTTACAAAGATCAATAAGTATAATTGCACTTGTAATTTTTATTGTCATCGCTGGAATGTTAACAAATAATGATAACATTGAACCTGAGATAGTATCTTCTGCAATTATTTTTATTTTTTTATTATTTAGACTTCAAGCTCCATTAGTTGAGGTGAACAATTTACGCGCGACTATTCTTAAGAGGATAGCTTCCGTCGATAAAGTTAAACATATTGCATTAAAGGAGAGGATTTTGCAAAATGTTAAAAATGATTCCTTTTCATCCGATTTCTCTTTTAACGATGATATTAATATTAAAAACTTAGAATTTAGTTACGATAAAAAGAAAATTATAAAAAAATTAAATCTTAAGATTTTCAATAAAAAAATTACAGCCGTTGTCGGTCCCACTGGGTCTGGAAAAAGCACATTGATAAATCTACTTTTAAAGTTTTATTCTCCTTCTTCTGGGATTATATCTGTTGGAAAAACTGATTTACAAAAGATTTCAAACAATTCTTGGAGGAAAGGAATTTCTACAATTCATCAAAGCCCATATATTTTTAATGCATCAATTTTAGATAACATTTCAATGTTTGACAAAAGTATAGATATAAAAGATATAAAAAGAGTATCTAAAAATATAGGGATTTCTGAATTTATTAACAAACTTCCCAAAAAATATGATTCAATAATAGGTGGTAGAGAAATTGAATTGTCTGGAGGGCAAAAACAAAAAATTCAAATAGCAAGAGCTCTCGTAAGAAAGCCAAAGTTGTTAATACTGGACGAGGCTACGTCCTCTCAAGATTCAATTTCAGAGGATATCATCATGAAATCAATAAAACGTTTTTTTCCAAATGTTACTATTCTTATCATATCTCATAGATTTTCTTCATTGAAAAAAGCTGAATATATTTATTGCATAAATGATGGAAAACTTGTTGAGGAAGGAACATGGAATTCATTTAATAAGAAAAAATCAGGACTTTTTAAAAAAATGTTAAATTTACAAATAATAAAATAAATCAAAAACTAATTGATGAAATATATTATAATTACAGGTTGTGCAGGTTTTATTGGAAGCAAATTACTAAAGAGAATAATCAAAGATGGTTATTATGTTATTGGGATAGACAATTTTTTTTCAGGAAAAAGAAAAAATATAAACATCTTCAATAAGTGTAAAAATTTTTTATTTTTTGAGCAAGACATACAAGATTACAAAAAAATAGAAAAAATTTTTCGGAAAATAAAAAAAATTGACACTGTAATTCATTTGGCTGCTATTACAAATGTCAAGTTGTGTGAAAAAAAACCAAGAGAAGCAATCAACATTAATTATAATTCTACTATAAACATAATAAATCTTTGCGAAGCACTTAATATAAAAAATTTTATTTTTGCAGGTTCAGCAGCAGAATTTGGTAATTACTCTGGGCCTAAACTTGATGGTTATGAGAAAAAATATGATTCTTTTTCAAAAATAAGTGTTTATGCAAATACAAAATGTAAAATTACTAAATTGATTCACGAAAAAAAAAAAGGAATCTCATTACGATTATTTAATGTTTATGGTCCAGGTCAAAATCTAAAAAGTATTTATTCTGGAGTAATCACTCAATTCTTATATAATGCAATAAATAACAAGGACATAAAAATTTTTGGTGACGGCTCCCAAACTCGTGATTTTGTATTTATAAACGATGTTATCGAATCGTTTGTAAAGATAATTTCATTTAAGAAAAGAATAAAAGGTGTTTATAATATCGGCAACAATAAATCAATTAGTATTTTTGAACTAGCGCATTTGATTAAAAAAGTTTCAAATTCAAAATCAGCTATAACTTTTGCAAAAAAAAGAGAAGTTGATATCAAACACTCGATTTCAAGTGGAAAGAAATTTTTTAATATTTATGGTTTCAAACCGCAAACCTCGATAAGAAATGGATTGAAATATACCTACAATGAATTGAAAAAAAAAAAATGAAGAGAATTTCTGAACTTGAAAAACTTTATGTTATGGAGGTGCTAGAGAATAGTTTTAGGACTTCAAAAGGTAGTATCTTCAACGAAAAGCTCGAAGAAACTTTCTCAAAAAAACTTAATGTTAATTATTCTATTGGTCATGTAAATGCAACCGCTGCTCTTCATACAGCGCTTTTAAGTATTGATATAAAACCTGATGATGAAGTTATTGTTCCTCCATTAACAATGAGTAGCACCTCTATTTCTGTCCTGCAGGCTAATGCAATACCAATTTATGCTGATATAGATTTAAAAACTTTAACAATATGTCCAAAATCAATAAAAAAAAATTTAACAAAAAAGACCAAAGCAATTATTTCAGTTTCAGTTTATGGTCTACCACCTAATTATGACCAAATATTAAAAATATGTAGAGATAATAAATTATTTCTAATAGAGGATAACGCAGAATGTTTTCTGGGAGAATATAATAAGAAAAAAATTGGTTGTTTTGGCGATTTCTCTGCTTTTAGCTTTCAAGCATCAAAACATATGACATGTGGTAATGGAGGAATGTTATGTTGCAACAACATAGATTTGGCAGATAAAGCAAGAAAAATATCTAACCTCGGATATACAACAGTTGGTGCAAAAAAAATGCTTATTAAAAAAGAAGAGATTCAAAGTCCAAATTTTAAAAGACACTCTATACTTGGATATAATTACAGAATGTCGGAAATCAATGCTGCTGTTGCATTAGCACAATTAGAAAGACTTGAAGAACTTGTATTTATAAGGAAACAAAGTGCAAAAATCTTTTTAGATGCAATAAGTAATTTTGAACTTTTTACACCTCAATATATTCCAAAAAACTATGAATGTGCTTACTGGACTACAGCTTTAATATTAAAAACTGATGAACCTCAAAAAGATTGGTTCAAATTTAGAAAATTATTTAGAGAAAATGGTGGAGATGACTTTTATGGTGCTTGGGCTTTATCTTACTTTGAGCCACTTCTCCAAAAATTTTTCAAATCGCGAAAATTAAAACAAAAATATACCAAAGGATTATGTAAAAATACTGAATTCGTTCAGCCTAGAATAATGCAATTCAAAACAAATTACTGGAACCTAGATGAAGCAAAAAAACAAGGCCAAATCCTAAAAAAAACTTGCAAAATGTTTTAAGATGAAAATTGATAAATTATTTAATGTGAAAGATAAAGTGATAGTAATTACTGGTGGCTTTGGTTTGTTAGGAAAAACTATTGCAGAGTCGCTAAATTCAAACGGCGCTAAAGTAATAATAATTGATAAAAAATTCCAAAAAATTAATCAAGATATTGATTTTTATTTGTGTGATTTACAAATCGTCAAAGAAATAGGAAAAACCAAAGAAAAAATTCTTAGAAAATATGGAACAATCGATGTTTTAATTAATAATCATCAAGCAAAACCATCAGGATTCACAAAATTTGATATCGAATCATTTAACGAAAAATTATGGGATGAGATTGTAGACGTAAACCTTAAAGCCACTTTTTTTCTTTGTAAATTTTTTGGGGAGTCTTTAAAAAAAAAGGGAGGCTCAATAATTAACTTTGGATCTACCTATGCACTCGTATCTTCAAACAAAAAAATTTATAAAAATAATTCGTTAGGTAATCCTGTAGCGTATTCAGCTAGTAAAGGCGGTATCATATCAATGACTAAATATTTAGCATGCTATTGGGCAGAATTTAATATAAGAGTAAACTGTGTTACACCACATGGTGTCTGGAATAATCATGAGAAAAAATTTGAAGAGAATTTTATTAAATTATCTCCAATGAAAAGAATGATGAAGCCGGATGAAATTCTGGGATTAATATTTTACCTAAGTTCCGACGCTTCATCATACAGCACAGGTTCAAATTTTGTGGTAGATGGAGGTTGGACAGCTTGGTAAAAAATATAATTTCAATCGTTCAAGCTCGTTGTAACTCAAAAAGACTTTCAAGAAAAGTTCTCAGATTAATTGCAGGAAAGCCACTAATTCAACATATTTTTGAAAGAATAAGTTATTGTTCTTATGATATAAATAATATTTTAGCTACTACTGTTTCAAAAAAAGATGATGCTTTAATACGATGGGCAAAAAAAAATAATATAAAATTTTTTAGAGGTAGTGAGGACGATGTTTTAACAAGATTTTTTGAAGCAGCTAAATTTTTCAAAGCCGATATTATTGTCAGAATTACGGCTGATGATCCTTTCAAAGAACCTGCTTTAATTGATAGAGGATTAACAATACTTATTAACAAAAAACTTGATTTTGTTTCTAATAATAACCCACCTACTTTTCCTGAGGGTTTAGATACTGAAGTTTTTACATTTAAGGCACTGTCAAGAGCTAATTCAATGGCTAAGAAAAAGTTTGATAGAGAGCATGTTACACAATTTTTTTATAAAAACCCTAAAATTTTCAAACAATTTAACTTTACACACAAAAAATCTCTTCATCATCATAGATGGACAATAGATACATTTGATGATTTAAAAATGGTAAGGTTTATTTACAAAAAACTTTATAAAAAAGGTAATTTATTTCTGATGAAAGATATATTAGAATTAATAAATGCTTATCCTTCAATAAATAAAATTAACACAAATGTTAAAAGAAGCTTTATGTATAAAAAAAGATGATTGTAAGTATTATAATAACATCTTTTAACAGAGAAAAATTTATCGGTCGAGCAATTAGAAGCGCACTAAACCAAAAATTTCCAAAAGATCAGTTTGAAGTTCTAGTTATTGACGATGGTTCGAAAGACAATTCTGTCAAAATAATCAAAGATTTTGGAAATGAAATAAAAAGTTTTTTCTTACAAAAAAATATGGGATTACCTTATGCAAGAAATTATGGAATTAAAAAGTCAATAGGAAGATACATCGTCCACTTAGATTCTGATGATTATATGCATGAGTCTCTAATTTTTGTTGAAGAACTTTTTTTATCTCTAAACGAAGAATATGGAGCAGTTGAATGTGATTACACACTAGTTGATAAGAATGAAAAACATTTAAATAAGATCTCATCAAAACAAGAACCTATTGCATGCGGAATTATGTTCAAAAAAGAAAATCTTATTGAGATTGGTTTATATGATAACGAAATGCTTTTATGCGAAGATGAAGAATTAAGAACTAGATATAAAAAAAAATACCAAATTGGAAGAATCGAAATTCCACTATATAGGTATACAAGACACGAGGGGAATATTACAAATAATAAACAAAAATTAAATTTTTATAGGGAAAAATTAAAAAAAAAAGATGAATAAATTTGGAAAAATTAAATTGGGTAAAAAACCCTATATTATAGCTGAAGCAGGTGTAAATCACTCTGGAAATTTAAATTACGCATTTAAAATGATTGATGAAGCCGCTAAATCTGGTGTTAATGCTATTAAGTTTCAAAGTTATAAAGCTGAGAAATTAGCATCTAAATATAGCCCTGCATACTGGGATCAAAACAAAGAAAAAACAAAGACACAATTCGAACTTTTCAAAAAATATGATAGCTTCAACAATGATGATTATAAAAAGTTAAGCGAGTATTCAAAAAAAAGAAAAATTGATTTTTTAAGTACTCCATTTGATACAGACTTTGTTAATTCATTAAATAAGTTAATGCCTGCTTTCAAAGTCGCGTCAGCCGATATTAATAACTTTGAACTTTTAGAGGCAATTGCAAAGTATAAAAAACCAGTTATTTTATCAGTGGGTGCATCGAACAAAAGTGAAATTGACGAAACAATTTCTTTTTTAAGAAAGCAAAAGATTAAATATATAGCTCTTCTACATTGCGTTTTATGTTATCCAACAAAAAATATTGATGCTAATCTATCAGGAATTTCCTTTTTGAAAGAAAACTATCCGGATTTGATAGTGGGGTATAGTGATCATCTTTTGCCATCTTCAAATAACTTTCCCCTAATATTGTCCTGGGCTTTAGGTGCACAAATAATAGAAACTCACTTTACATTAGATAAAAAAAAAGATGGTAATGATCATTATCATGCACTTGATCCTAATGATTTGAAAAATTTTGTTAAGAGTTGTGACGAAGTTAGTATTTTACTAGGGAATAAAGAAAAAAAAGTATTAAAATGTGAAATTGCAGCGAGAAAAAACGCTCGTCGAAGCATAGTAGCATCACAAAAAATCAATAAAGGTGAGATTTTAGAGAGAAAACATTGCTCGATAAAAAGGCCTGGAACGGGAATGGAACCAAAATTTCTCGAAAAATTGATTGGTTCGAAGGTTAAGCAAAATATTAAAGAGGATCAGATACTTCAATGGAAAATGTTCAATATAAATTCTTTATCTAAATGAAAATTTGTATACTAGATTACGGCTCTGGAAATGTTACATCAGTTTTTAATATGCTAAAATTCATTGAATTTGAACCAGAAATTTCCAACGAAAAAAAAAAAATAAAAGACGCAAGCCATATTATTCTTCCGGGTGTAGGATCATATAAGTCTGGAATGGAAAAAATTAAAAAAACTCTTCCGATTGATTTTTTAGAAAATGAAATATTGAAAAAAGGCAAACCTTTTCTCGGAATTTGCCTTGGTATGCAAGTTTTATCAACAATAGGTTATGAATTTGGAGAGTATGATGGATTAAATTGGATAGAAGGTGAAGTGAAAAAATTAGATGTGAAAAAATCCGTACTACCACATGTTGGTTGGAATGAGGTTACTGCAAAATCAAATAATAATATTTTATTTAAAAATATTAAAATTGATGAAAACTTTTATTTTGTTCATAGTTATTATTTCAATATTTTTAAAAAAGAAAATGTTTTGGCGACCTCCACTTATGAAACTGAATTCACTT
>MDTE01197228.1_pt1 | contig 23804 bp, 14 predicted proteins | sample 811231 | NCBI WGS metagenome assembly MDTE01 (sample SAMN05326651, study PRJNA326480) | marine metagenome | isolation source: seawater | place: Indian Ocean: Red Sea | collected 2010 | reverse complement strand
TCTTGGGCTTCGCTGCCTTCTTGGGCTTCGCTGCCTTCTTGGGCTTCGCTGCCTTCTTGGGTTTCGCCGCCTTCTTGGGCTTCGCCGCCTTCTTGGGCTTCGCCGCCTTCTTGGAATTCGCCGCCTTCTTGGGCTTCTCCGAAGACGCGCTCGGCTCATCCTCCTCGAACAGATCGTCATCCTCGAACAGATCGTCGTCCTCGAACAGATCGTCGTCGTCGTCGTCGTCGACGACAGCCTCTTCAGCCGAAGACACTCCGTCGCCAGCCTGACTGCCTTCGTCTTCGTCAGGCGCCTCGTTGACCAGACCCGCTCCTTGGACTCCTTCACTCACCTCGTCCGCGGCCTCAGCCGGCTCGGCAGGCTCCTCCCCCATCGGCTCGGAAGCATCGTCCTCTAGATCACTGGCAGCGGGCTCCTCGTCCTCGAAGCCCCCCTCATCCCCACTCTGCTCATCCACCCCCTCATCCGCTTCGACGGCATCGGCCTCAGGCTCCAGCTCAGCCGCTGCCTCGCGTTCCCTAGCCTTCTTGGCCTCCTTCGCTGCACGAGCCGCTTCGCGCTCTTCGGCCAGCTGCTTCTTGCGACGCTCTTCGTCCTGCTTTCGCTTCTGTCGAACTGCCGCGCGCTTCCGAGCAGCGGCCTCGGCCGCCTCACGCTCGGCCTGCTCCTGCCGGCGCTCCGCCTCCGCCTCGCGAGCCTCTTCTTCTTGCAAGCGCTTCTCTTCAGCCAACCGAGCCTCAGCTGCGAGCTTCTTGCGACGTTCTTTCTCTTGCTTTCGCTTCTCTCGATCTGCCGCGCGCTTTCGAGCAGCAGCCTCGGCTGCCTCACGGTCAGCCTGCTCCTGCTGGAGTTCCGCCTCCGCCTCCCGAGCATCCTCTTCTTGCGAGCGTTTCTCTTCAGCCAACCGAGCCTCAACTGCACGCTTCTTGCGACGCTCCGCTGCACGCTTCCTCTCGAGAGCTGTGCGAGGTCGGGACCGGCGCGAATCCTCACGTTCCTCAGGGCGACGGAGCGTCTGACGAGACTTCGACTGCGACGACTCCGCAGGCCTCGACTCAGACGGCTTGGACTCGGGCTCAACCGCCGGTGCTGGGGGCAGCTCATCGAAATCATCGTCCATCTCTAGTTGCGAGGAAGACGCCCCTCTTGTCGAGGACGGCGGCAACGCATCCGAGCCGAAGTCGTCCATATCGAACTCGTCATCAAAGATGTCGGCATCGGCGCTGTCCGTCTCGGTTCGGAGTACGAGCGTTCGATTGCGCTCGACGAGGGTGCCTTCCGAGCGCGCCTTCTGCACGGCCGCGCGGACCTCATCCTCTTCGTCATCAGCAATGCGCCTCCGCGCCCCTGGCGTGATCAACGACTCGCCCTGAGCAACCAGCTCCGAGGAAAAGACCCGCAAGCTCCCCTTCTTGCTGGACTTGTGGCCTGAAGAGGCTGTCACCGTCACCGTGTAGGACCCATCTCCCGGGGGGAGGCCCTCAGGGACCCGAAGATCCATCTCCATCTCGTGGAAGCCGATCCCTTGGGCAATGGGGAAGCTGTCCGTGTGCGAGGTGCCCGCCACGTAGTACTGGATGTCCACCTGGAGCTTGACCGTGTCCGAGACCGACCAACCTCCCAATTGGAGATCTGCCAGAAGAATCACCTCTTCCGCGGGAACGACCACGGAGGGGTCTAGTTCGGCGGAATGCAGGACCACCGGAGAGCCTAGATGAATGAACTCCTCCACCTCCCCCGGGACCACAGAGTCATCCACCTCCAAGTGGGTCAAGATTCGAAAGGAGCCCTTCGCTCTGGAGAGACTGGAGGGAACCTTCAGATACGTCGTAATGGAGTTCTCTCCCTCCCGCAGAGAGACCGACGAACTGCGCGCCACAAAGTCCTGGATTGGCTGAGCCAAGGCGTCGTGCCCCTGTGCGACCACCCGAACCTTCTTGGCGCTCGACAGAGACCGAACATCGAAGTTCACCTTGACGGGAATCGAGCGACCGTAGCGAGTAACTAGATAGGGCTTGCCCTCCTGCACGGTCCCCACGACGACCTCCGAGATCGCCAGGTCCACCCCTCTCTGCTCGGCCTCTATGGCAGCAAGGCGCTCCGCTTCCCGTCGGCGCTCCTCCTCCACACGACGTTCGGCTGCGCGGCGACGAGCTTCCTCTTCGGCGCGGCGACTACGCTCCTCCTCCTCATTCCGACGATCAGCGCGCCCTCCACTGCCCGAGGTGCGACGCCGGTCCTCTCCAGCCTGCCGGCGCTCTCTCTCTCGTCGCCGCTCAGCCTCCGCTTGCCTCTCCTCCGCTTCCCGGCGGCGAGAATATTCGGCGTCGCGGCGCTCCATCTCACGACGCCGGTCCGCCTCAGCACGCCTCCGGTCTGCCGCTCGCCTCCGCTCAGCCTCCGCACGTCGACGCTCTTTCTCTTGCCTACGCTCCTCTTCCTCTCGCCGCTCTAGAGACCTACGGCGAGCCTCCTCGTCTCTCTCCGAGTCCCGCCGAGAGCGCTCCTGACCAGACCTTCTCTCACCCTCCTTGGAGTCTCTGGCCTTACGCCGCACGGGCGCCTCGGACGGTTCCATAGAGGCCACCTGCCCGGCGCCGGGCTCGAGCTCCACACTGCCACCAGAGAGAACGACACCCAGGTTCACCGACGCGGCCTCACCGCTGTAGGACAGGGTCCACACCGGATCCAACAACTCCACATCCGGCTCAATAGACCTCTTGAGTTGGTGTAGCCAGGAAGCCAAATCCTCCGTAACGACGTTGACCTTGTAAGCCCGTTCTTCCTCTTCATAACGCTCAATCAAGCGAACCGGCCAATTGGCTGGATTACGCCCCAGTTGCTCTATGGCTCGCGCAACCTGACTGTCGCTCTCGCTGGAGGCCCACTCGTCAATGAGTGAGCCCACACGCTTGCGGGAATAGGTGTCGTCGCTGTGCTCGATGGCCTCTCCCCGGATCCATCGATCCACATGACCTCGATAGAAATAGGGTCTGCCATCTCGCTCAAAGAACGGCAGCTCCCCTTTCTGGACCGCCTTCACAAAGAACTCGGGGGATGTCGACGCATACAAGTGCGCCCCATCGAAGGGCAGAAACAGCGGCGTATAGAAGAAGACGAAGATCAGGATGTCCTCTCGAACCTCCAGGCCTTCCCCTTCGTCAATCTCGGCGGTAATTGGAAAGGTTGCGATGCCATACCGGGTGGGATGCTTGACTCGCTTGTCCGCCCAATACAGTTCCTCGTGTGGCAACCGGAGAGCATCCAACAGTCGGCCATCGCTATCGACCACGCGCGTGCGGTATCGGGCAGCAGCCAGCAAGTCACCCACACCTTCCTTGTCCTTGCTCGTTCCCGGCCAGGGACGCATCGAAGCTGCGTTGAATTCGGCTCTATCGATAGTCCTCGTCACGGGCACCGATACCCGGGACGCGTCTTCTTCATCGGCATAGGACCGGCCTCGGAACTTGGTCCAAGCACCCATGCCGCCCTGAGGGAGCTGGTTCGTACGGGGGCGACGGAGGTCATCCCCAGTCCACATGTCGGGAGCACTCTTGAAGCCGATGGCCTCGAGTACAGGCCGATCGCCCATGGCCTCATCCACAGCGACTCCCGTCAGCACACCAAACTGGTTGGGCTCTCTGTGGGCTGTACGAGTCGAGTCGGGCCCTATGACCACCGGTGCGACCAGGGACACGAAGCCCTGACCTCGATCTCCGGGGAGATCAAAGGTGAGACGAACTCCCGCCTCTTCGGGGCCGGCGACCAAGGCGTCTTCCATTCCCAAGAGAGTGGACCGCAGAGATTCGATGGGGCGCGGCGAGTCCATCGCCGCAACCAGCGCCGGAGCAACCACCTCGTCCCAGGCGTCATCAGACGGCGCGCGAGCCACATACAAACCGGAGAGCACGCGATATGCCTGGGCGGACTGGCCGTCGGCTCGGAGGACTCTCAGCTCCAAGCGTCGCCCGGTCGTATCGTCTTTGTTGAGCAGCCCTTCGATGAACAGGTAGCGGTCAGCGGCTCCGGCGTCCTCCCCTTGACCACACAACAAAACGGCGAGACCGAGAGAGGCCACCAGGGGCTTCGAGTACCGCCATCGGGTCATGGACCACCACTCCCGAGCGGGACGGGGGCGCCATCATCATCCAGAAAGACCAACCGTCCCAATCCCAACGCCTCGACCTCGGCCCCCACAGCCTCATAGTCTCCAACAACGACCACGGCCAGGGACTCTGGCTTCAGGACAGACTGCAGCTGCTCCTGCGCGCCAGCCAGGACCACCCCCCCAATCCGATCGGCGTAGCCAGAGAGCCAGCCTTCGGGACGCTGGAGGGCATCAGCCGAAGCGAATTGGCCGAGAACCCCACTGAGGCCTTCGTATCGAGCCGGCTGACCCTGGATCAGGCGCCCCTGCACAGCAACAAACTCCTCGCCAGTGATGGGACTGTCTCCCACGATGCCGTCGATCTCTTTCAGGAACTCCGTAATCGATGCAGCCGTCGTCGTTGTCTTGACGGATGCCGAGGCCATGAAGAGACCGCCGCCAGGATAGCCGCGCACCGATGAGCGAGCCCCATAGGTGTAGCCCTTGTCCTCGCGCAGGTTCAGGTTCAGGCGGCTGCTGAACTGCCCACCCAACACCATGTTGCCCAAGACCCGGGCCGCCTGGAGCTCAGCATCCCACGCCGGCGCCACATGCCCAATGGCTAGGTAGGACTGCTCGGCTCCCGGCCGATCGACCCAGTACACCGTCCGCTCACCCACACCGACCTCGACGGCTGCCGCCGACGGGACGCCACCTGAATGAGCCTCGGGGTCAAGCGCCATGTGCTGTTGGTAGTGGTCCGCTGTCCAGCCGCCGAAGTGCCGCTCCAGTAGCTCTCTCGCATCCTCAGGCGAGATACGCCCCACAATGACCCAGGAGGCATTTTCGGGAACCCAGGCGCGTGCATGCCAATGGACGAGGTCATCCGGCGTGATGCGCTCCAACGAATCCTGGCGACCTCGTGTAGGGCGTCCCAGATATTGGTCGCCGTACAGAACCCGGCGAAAGACTCTGGCTCCCACCCGGCGCAGGTTGTCCTTGGCGGCAATCAATGCGTTGCGACGTTCCGTGCGAACGCGCTCGACATCAGCACTGTCGAAGCTGGCCCGCATCACCATGTCGGCAGCAATCGAGAGTGTCTCGTCGAGCTTGTCCTCGAGACAGCTGAGCCTCAGGTAGGCAGTTTCCAGGTCTGCACCGGCGTAGACGGACGAAGCCAGGGTCAACAGCTCAGCGCTCAACTCCAGGGCGCTGCGACTGTCCGTGCCTTCGTTCAGCATGTCCGCGGAGAATGACGCGAGCCCCTCCTTGCCCACCGGATCGGCAGCGGAGCCCGTCCGCACATTCATCTGCGCCTGAATCAGCGGGATCTTGCCGGTCTGCACGAGAGTGACGGGCATACCGTTGGAGAGGGTGAACGAGATCGCATCAGGCACCTGAAACGAAGGAGGTGGGCCCGGCTCGGGCATCTCAGGCCACACTTCGGGCATGACGCTCTCCTGCGAGGAAGTTCCGGAAGTGGAAGGGGGCACCTGCCCGCCACAAGAAGCGGTCAAGAACCCTGCGGAGCACAGAGCAACGATGGCGGCAGTCCGAGAGGCTCTCATGGTGTGGCCTCCCCCTGGCCAGAGACCTCAGCGTCCGGCTCTCCGGGCCGCACGACGAGCTCCAAGCGGTGCTCAGGATTCATGACCTTCCGAGCCCACTCGGAGACGGACTGGACGGTCACGTCCACGTAGCGCTTGAGATCCTGAGCCACATAGTCGGGGCTGCCGGTGTGGTGGTTGTACGACTGAAGCATCCGAGACTTCCCGGCCACCGACTCCAGCCGCTGGTAGAAGCTCTTTCGCCACTGGTTCTTGGACCTCTCTACCTCTTCCTCGGTGGGGCCATCTGCGAGGATTCGCTGGATCTCATCGTCCAGTGCGCGGCGCACTTCGTCCACCGTGTGCCCTTCGGCCACTGTGGCCACGATCCGATAGGTCGACCCGAGCCCTGCACTGTACTGGGCTGCTGAGACATCCTTGGCCACCTGGTCCTCAAACACGAGTCGACGCCGCAAGCGAGACACTTTGCCCTGGGTCAGCACGGACGACAGCACATCCAACGCAGCATCGCCATCCTCGAAGAACGCAGGGCTTTGCCAAACCCAATAGAGCCGCGGCAATTGGACATCATCCTCGATGACGACCGCCTGCTTCTTGGGCAGCGGCGCCTCTGCCTCTCGCACCGGACGCGCCTCGGGACCTCTGGGAATCGGACCAAAATACTTCGCGATCCAGGCTCGGGTCTCGTCCACGTCAAAGTCGCCCACAACCGAGAGGGTCGCGTTGTTGGGGCTATACCAGGTGTTGAAGAAGTCGCGCACATCGTCGAGAGTCGCGGCCTCCAGATCTTCGTGGGTCCCAATAGTGAGGTGGTGGTAGGGGTGCCCCTCCGGCCAGATGTTCTCCACAATGACCTTGCGCGCTGAACCATAAGGGGCGATCTCATAGTTCTGCCTTCGCTCGTTGCGCACCACATCCCGCTGGTTGTCCAGCTTCCGCTGGGTCAGGGCTGGCAACAAGAAGCCCATGCGATCCGCCTCCATCCAGAGCGCACGTTCCAGCGCATTGGATGGGAGTGTCTCGTAGTAGTTGGTGCGTTCCGTACTGGTCGTTCCGTTGATTCGCGCGCCCAATGGCTGAAGGGGCGTGAAGTACTCAGAGTCCCAGTGAAGGCTGCCGTTGAACATGAGATGTTCGAACAGGTGAGCGAAGCCGCTGCGCCCCGCTCGCTCATCCTTGGACCCGACGTGGTACCAGAGCTCCACGTGGACAATGGGAGTGGCCCGGTCCTCGTGAAGAATGACCTCGAGGCCGTTGTCCAGTTCGTAACGGGTGCTCGGAATGCTGAGGGCCGGATTCTCAGCCATAGCTGGCGTCACCAAGGCCACCGTCAGGAAACAAGCGGCGACACAGAAGAACGGAGCAGAAGAAGGGGGCATCGAAGAACCTCCTGTAGGGTCGCAGGCGTACCATGGCGGGCTTGTTCGGGGCAAGATGAGTGCAGGAACACTCCCGAACACTGGGAGTCGCCGGGACCATGAAGCTTGTCGCACCGCGGGCTCTCTGAGAGGATCGGTTGGTGACCGTCTGCACCATATCGGCCCGCATCGTCGTTCTCGACCCAGAAGGCCGGGAACACATTGGTCTGTTTGAACAGGGCATGGAGGGGCCAATTCGTCTCGGGCGGGCACCGGAAAACGACATCCAGATCATCTCGCCCTATATTTCCCGGCGGCACGCAGAACTGTGGCCCCATGCCGAAGGTGTGCTCTTCAAAGACCTGAGTTCCACTTCAGGCTCCTACGTGGACGGGGCGAGAGTGGAGGCGCACGTCCTGCGCCTAGGCGACAGCCTGCATCTAGGCAGCCCCGATGGGCTACTGCTGCAATTCAAGCCGCTGAACGTCGACAAGACGTTCGATGAGCTCCCTGCCCACAGTAAGACCGAGGTCTTGAAGGTCCTTGACCTCGATGACTCCCAATACCTGAGCACGTCAGGCTCCTTCGATGCCCGAGTGGCCGTCTCCAAGGGCAGGGTAGCGGCGCAGACTGCGGGAACCACCACAGAAGATAGGCTGCGCACACTCATCATGTTGACGTCGGAGATGCTGCCCATTGGCAAGACCGACGATCTCGCTCAGAAGCTGCTCGATGAGGTGATGCGCTTGCTGCCCGTGGAGCGCGGCATGGTCCTGCTCAAAGGGGGAGAAGGGCTCCTTCCACGGGTCTGGAGCGTGAAGGGCAAGAGAGAAGATGCGACGGTCTCTGGGAGGATGGAGGCCGTCGGCCTGGAGCCGGAAATGACCGACGGCTTGCGCACCGCGGACATGCCCGAGTTGCCATTCCGCCCCATCAAAACGGTGACGGACCAAGTCCTCACTGAAGGAGTAGGTCTACTGACCCTGGATGCTCCCGGCGACGAGCGCCTCGAGCGCTCACGCTCAGTGGTGCTCCAGTCCGTGCGGTCCATCCTCGCCGTCCCGATCTCGTCGTCTGCCGACATCCACGGTGTGCTCTATCTGGATGCGCAGCACGCCATGAGCGACAAGGATGATGATCTGCTCGATTGGCTCGTCGCCATTGGTCGCCAGGCCGGAATGGTCATTGACCGCATCAACTTGGAAGAGCGGCAAAAGGTCATGCTGGAGTCGATGATGCGCGGACTTGCAGCCAGCATCGACGCCCGCGACGGCCTAACGGCTGGGCACTCGGCGCGCGTCGCCCACTATTCAGTGGGCATTGCCCGAGCAATGGGCCTGGACCAAGCCGAACAGTACCGGGTGTACTACGCGGCCCTGCTGCACGACTACGGGAAGATCGGCGTCGACGATGCCGTCCTGCGGAAGCCAGCGAGCTTGACACCAGAAGAGTACAAGCACGTCCAACTGCACCCCAAGTACACCTTCGACATCCTCTCCAAGATCACCTTTCCACCGGAGCTGGTAGACCTCCCCCTCATGGCGGCAAGCCACCACGAGCGCTGGGATGGCAAAGGGTATCCCTGGGGCTTGAAGGGGGAGGCTATCCCGCTAGCAGGCCGAATTATTGCGGTGGCTGACGTGTACGACGCGCTGACCCGGGAGCGCCACTACCGCCAACCCATGCCCATTGCAGAAGTCCTAGCGCATCTGGAAGAGGGCCGAGACTCCCGCTTTGACCCCGAGGTCCTGAACGGATTTCGCCGCTACTTCGATCAGGTCTTGGCCAAGAGAGAAGATGCCCTCGAGCGAAAGCGAAGCAGGCTTGCAGGAGTCAGCGAGGGTGGGCTCACGACGGCAGGTTTCGGGCCGGCCTCCGAAGAGCCCGACACCCTATTCCACACGGAAGATGACGACAGCGACGTCGAGACGGACCGAAGCAGTGCACCCGATACGGGAGCAGGCTTCTCTTCTGATCTCGTCTAGATCGCAAGCAGGCAAAGTGCCGGGCAGGCCAACTCTCTGAACGTCGAGGGGGAGGCGAAACCGGACCTCTGGCGCTCGCTGCTTGCAGCAGTTCTCTTGCTATCCAACACCCCAGGCGGTATGCGTGCGCACCATGAACACAACCGACCCCACAGAATCCCCGTCGGAAACGAACCCGACCACCGCTGACTTCGACCAAGACGCCGCGGAGCCCGCGGCGCCACAGCCTAAAGCCAACTGGTCCGACCTGGGTCTCCACCCCGATGTGCTGAGCGGCATCCGTGAACGGGGCTACACGCACCCAACCCCGGTGCAGGCAGAGGCCATCCCCATCGCACTGGAAGGGCGCGACCTCATCGTCCGCAGCAAGACGGGTACCGGCAAGACCGCAGCCTTCATGATTCCAACACTCAATCGCGTTCCAGAAGGCTACAACCAGCCCGCGGCTATCGTGCTCTGTCCCACACGAGAGTTGGCCATTCAGATTGCAGAAGAGAGCCAGTTACTCTGTCGCGACAAGAACCTACGGGTCGTGTCCATCTACGGAGGGGTTGCGATCGGCCCACAGACCGACGCTCTGAACGCAGGGGCAGAGATCATCGTCGGTACGCCGGGCCGAGTCCGGGATCACATCCGCCGAGGCAACCTCAAGCTAGGCAAGGGCATGGTGGGGGTCCTCGACGAGGCGGATGAGATGTTGTCCATGGGCTTCTACGAAGAAGTCACATCGATCATGAGCGAGCTCCCCGACGAGGCTCAGATCCTGCTCTTCTCAGCAACCGTGGAAGAGCGCCTGAAGCAACTGATTGGGCGGTTCCTCAAGGACCCGCACGAGATCTATCTGAGCCTCGACACGGATCGGACCGCCAACACCATCGATCACGTGCTCTACGAGACGACACTCGATTACCCAAAGCCACGACAGCTCTTGCACGTGCTGGAGGTCGAGAATCCCGAGAGCGCCATCGTGTTCTGCAACACCCGCAGCGACACGGAGGTCGTCGCTCGCTTTCTCAACCGCCAGGGACTGGTGGCCGAGCCGCTCAGCTCGGACCTGAATCAAAAGGCCCGAGAGCGGGTCATGAACCGCATCAAGCGGAGTGAGATCGACTACCTGGTGGCCACCGACATCGCCGCCCGGGGCATCGACATCAGCGATCTCAGTCACGTGATCAACTACGCCCTCCCTGAGGATCCTGCGGTCTATTTGCACCGAACCGGACGAACAGGCCGTATCGGCAAGAAGGGTGTGGCGATCTCGTTCGTGGGAGGGCGTGAACTCAGCTGCCGCAGGACCCTAGAACAGAAGTACGAGATCGTCTTCGAGAAGCGCACCCTTCCGAGCCGCGAAGAAGCCGAGCAGCACTGGAGCAAGCGTCACTTCGACGAGATGCGCGAGGCCATGAGCGAGGGCGTCGCCTTCGAAGGCTTCCTGGGCATGGCCAAGGCGCTGCGTCAGCGAGGAGACGAGGCCGACGCGCTAACGGCCCTGGCCCTCCGCGGATTCTTCCGTTGGCATCGCACCGAGAAGGCGAAAAAGGAACTGATCGCCCAGGGTGAAGACCCCGACAATGTAGACGCGTTGCTCAACGAACGCTCCCAACGGTCCGGCAAGCAAGGGGGACACGGGCGAGGACGAGGCGGAGAGCGTCGATCCGGTGGGGACCGTGGAAACCATGGAGGTGGGGGGCACCGCCGAAGAGGCCGCGGAGGCCGAGGCCGCAGCTCAGGTTCCGGTAAGTGAACAAAACCTCAAGCACCACAAAGAGGTTTCGCGGTGGCCATTGACATCAAGGGACCAGCAGAGATCGACGCTATGCGGGAGACATCCCTCTTGGCGGCGGCCACCCTGCGCATGGCGTCCACCCACATCAAAGCGGGCATGAGCACTGAACGCCTGGATCAACTCTGCAAGGAATACATCCTCGACCACAAGGCGATCCCGGCGCCGCTCAACTACCGCGGCTTTCCCAAGTCCATCTGCACGTCCATCAACGAGGTGGTGTGCCACGGGATACCTAGCAGTTCGGACGTTTTGAAGGACGGCGACATCGTCAACGTCGACGTAACAACCATCTTGAATGGCTTCCACGGAGACACGTCGAGGACCTTCTACGTGGGCGACCCTGACGCCACAGCCCGGCATGTGACGGAGGTCGCTCGCACGAGCCTCGACCTAGGCATCCAAGCGGTAAAGCCGGGAGGACGCATCCGGGACATCGGAGCCGCCATCGAGGACTATGCTCATGCTGAGGGCTTCTCCGTCGTCCGCGACTACTGCGGTCACGGCATCGGCCGCGAATTCCACACAGATCCTCAGATCGCCCACTACCGCTTTCGTGGACCCAACCCTCGGTTCCGGCCGGGAATGACGTTCACCATCGAGCCCATGGTGAACGTGGGGACCTGGCGGGTTCAGCTCATGGACGATGGCTGGACCGTCAAGACCGTGGACCGCAAGCTCTCGGCCCAATTCGAGCACACCATCTTGGTCAGCGAAACCGGTGTCGAGGTGCTCACGGACTGGGCCCGACTCGAAGGCAGCCGTTACGACTGCTGATCCTCCGGTCATCGGGACCTGGAGCTGGAAAAAGGCTCCACCGAAGACGAGCAGGGTGCGAGTTCGGAGAGTTGCTCCACTTCGAGCAAGTCAGCCGATGATGTCCTCGCCACCATGAAGCCCCAAGCAGTTGCCTGTGAGCCAATAGAGCCGCTGGTCGCACAGCGCCGCAACAGCTCCTCCCACATCCTCGGGGTGCGTGAGCCGATCAATCGGGCTCTTCTCAAGACTCTTGCGTATGAGGTTGTCGTGACCCGGAATCTTTCGGAGCGCAGCGGTGTCCGTCACGCCCGCACAGATGGAGTTCACCGTGATCCCGCGGGACAGCAACTCGTAGGCCAGCTGGCGGCAGTGCGCCTCGAGCGCAGCCTTGGCACCGGAGACCACCCCGTACGAGGGGCTGACCTCGTGGGAACCCGTCGACGTCATCGCAAAGACCCTGCCGCCGCGCTCCATTAAGTCCCGCTGAACGACCCCCTGTGTCCAATAGACGAGCGAGTTGGCCATGACATCAAGCGTCATGCTCATCTGCTTCTCGGACACCACCGAGCCGCCTCCATCATCCTCGGGCACGAACCGGAGCAAGGAACCAAAAGCCAGGGAGTGGAACAACACCACGAGATGTCCGCCATCTTCTTGAAACTGCGCCTGGAGTGCGTCCAGGACCTCTGCCCTCTTGGTCGCGTCCGCCGCATTCACGTTGAAGAACCGACACTGCACCCCGCGGGACTCGATGTCCTGAATGACCTCTTCCGCTAGGGGCATGGTGGAGCGACGATCGAGGTGGACCCCACAGATGTGGAAACCGTCGTCAGCAAGGGCCCGGGCAGTCGCAGCACCGAAGCCGCTGCTGGCACCGAGAATCAAGGCCCATCGGGGGCGGGACTCATCGGACATGGCTAGACCTGAGTACGAGAGCGGGGCAGTCCGCAATCAAGGCGCGCAATCATACTCATGCCCTCGGACCTCACAAGCCCAGCTCCGTGTAGAAGCGAGGACCGGCGAAAGAGACATCAGAGAGGAGCCCTCAAGTTCAACACAGTTCTTGGGCCTGCATTGTCGCCGCCAGAGCTCGGAACACGGGGATGCGCGGGTCATCCCGACGGTGAATGAGACGAAAGTAATCGTGGAGCATCGTCACCTGAGGCAACAGGGCGACAAGCCTCCCTGACTCGAGGTCACTGCGGATCAGATACTCAGGCAAGACGCCGACACCATGACCGTCACAGACAACCGCCCTGATCGCCGCGATCGTTCCCATGGCACGAAAGGAGCCGAACTCGAGGGGCTCCGCATCGGGAGCATCCCGAAAGTAACCGAACAGCGGCAGTTCCTCACCGATATCGACCAGTACATGTCCCTTCGCATCCTCCACCCCGTCGAAGGGTTTCTTCGCCAGTAACGACGAAGCCGCCACGAGCAGATAGTCCTCTCGGTGCAACCTGATGCCATCCAGATGAGGGTCCCCCAGACGACGTGAGCTGATCGCGCAGTCAATCTCCTGGGTGCGCACTCTCAGCTCCAAATCGGGCCCCGAGCCAAAGTACAAGTGGAGGGTGATGGACGGATGCGCCTCCCGCAGCGTCGACAGCATGGGCGTAAGCCAAGACAGCCCGAGCTCGTGGCGCGTGCCGAGCCGTAGGTCAATCGCCGTCGGACCCAGGTCGCCACGAGCAGCCTGTGCGCACTCCCAGGCAGCGTCCAGCGCCTTTCGAGCCGCGGGCAGGAGCGCGAGAGCCGCCTCGGTCGGCTCGACCTTCCGAGTCGTCCGGTGAAACAGCTTGACCTCGAGTTGCTCTTCCAACCTCTGGATCCGCTGACCCAGGGCAGCGGGCGTCAAGCCGACCGCTCTAGAGGCTGCTCGGAAATTCAAGAACCGAGCTGCTTCCACAAAACATCGTAGAGAATCGAGGTCGGGAAGGTTGCCATAACGGTCCATCATGCTTTCATCTTTACCAGACGAAAGGTGAAACCATGCTCCGCTTGTTCCCCTTCCTGCTCCTCGGGTTCCTGATTGGAGCCTGCCCGGCGCCCAACGAGACCGACGACGATGACGACAGCGCTGGAACGGATGTCCAGGACGACGACGATGTCAGCGCAGAGCCCACCTGGACCGCTGTGCAGGCGAGTCTGGCCAGTCGATGTGGTCCCTGCCACACCACCAACATCCGAGCCGGCCTCACCGACCTCAACGATTACGACGCGGCCTACGACAACCTCGTAGGCCAGCCCGCCGACCAGGTCCCATCCCTCAATCGCGTCGAGGCCGGCGAGCCCGACTCCAGCTACCTTCTTCACAAGGTACGCGGGACACACGAAGAGGTGGGAGGAGACGGCGACCCCATGCCACCAGGCAGCCGCACGCCGCTCAGCGGCGACCAGGTGCAAGCGCTAGAGGACTGGATCCTGGACGGGGCTGTCAAAGACTGACGGACCGGGACAAGCTGGACGGGCGATCACTGGGATGTCCAGACCGCACCGCCCTCGGTCAGAGCCACGTCGCGCTTCCCTTGAGGCGTGATGCGCCACTGCCCAGCACGGCCTTCGTCGAGTAGCACCTCGAGCGACTCGCCACGGGGCAACCGCAGGCAGAGTGATTCCTTAGGGCGAACGGGCCGTGGCATCCCGGACACCAACAGCCCGGCATCCCAACCACCCGGACGGAAGCTCGCCGTCGCACCTGTCCTGGTCACCGACGCAAAGTCGAGGCAGGTCTCCACTGCGTCGGGAAGACCTTCTAGGTGCAGGTCCGTCTCATCCAACGGTCGAGTAAACCCGACGTCCCATCGCTTCGCATGGACTCCCACCGAAGAGCCCACGGGACAGTCACAGTTCCAGACCCCCTGCACGCGCCGACAGGCCTTGCCACGACCAGCGTCCACAAGGCATTGCACTCCGCCCACGTCCCGAAAGTCACGAGGCGACATGGAAACCCAGCTGGTGGGTACCTCTCCCACCACGACAACGGCCTCGTAGCGCCCTGGGCCGACCTCCTCCAAGTCATCAGAGCGTGCTGGGTACCAGTTCCGTGATGGCAGATCGTCCGCTCGGATCTCGCCCGCGAGGCGGCGAAGACTCAAACCCATCAACTCGAGCCCCTCGTAAGGCACTGGCAAGCCAATGGTGTCTCCGGGAGCAAAGAAACGAACGTTCTTCGGCCGCACCCGATCTTCACCACCGTGAACAAAGAGGCGAACCGTATTCTCGGGGGCCAGCGCGACCCGAGTGGTCCCCATATCCGGCTCGGCCATCCAGACTGTCGGGGCACTCCGCCACTGCCAACCACGCACCGACAAGTCGATGCGCGCACCGCACGGCACCTCGACCCCGAACTTCCCCTCACCATCGGACTCGGCCGTGCGTTCGCCCACTCCAGTCCACTGCTGACCCTCGAGCCGCACGGACAGGCTGAGACTCACCTCGCGGCCGGAGAGCGGCCCGTCCGGCCCCACCAGTCGCCCTTCCACGGGGCAGACGGAGGCAAGGTCGGGACCAGGCAATGGGGGCGCAGGTGGCGCCTTCCGCTCAGGAACCAACTCCGAAGGACTCGGCGGGCCAGCCAACGACGACTTCTCATCCCCAGGGCCACCGGAGCAGCCGACTACGAGAAGGACAAGACTCAACAGCCACGACCGCAACACGGGGCCCTCGGGTGGGCACACCCTCCAACGACCCCGAGACCAGGAAGCATGCTGCGTCAACGTCACCTTGACCCCATGACATGCCTTCGCTACTTTCCGACCGCCTTTCTGACGGGGGAAATGCGCCCATGGGCGACCTTTTCAAGCGCTGCCGCGAATTTACGACGAGCGATGACGCGAAGGCTATGGGGTTCTACCCCTACTTTCTCACCATATCCAACAACTCGGAAGCAACGGAAGTCGTCATCGACGGCAGCCCGAAGCTCATGCTCGGCTCCAACAATTACCTGGGGCTGACCAACCATCCCGACGTGAAGGCTGCCGCCCAAGCAGCCATGGAGAAGTTCGGCACCTCTTGCTCTGGCTCTCGCTTCCTCAACGGAACCCTCGTGCTCCATGAGGAGCTGGAAGAGCGACTTGCTGACTTCTTCAACATGGAAGCAGCGGCCGTCATCTCCACGGGCTATCAGACCAATCTGGCGACCCTGGGCGGGCTATTGCAGCGCGATGACGTGGCGGTCATGGACACGCAGGACCACGCCTCGATCTACGAAGGCGTGATGATCAGCCGCTGCCGGATCAAGCGCTACGAGCACATCGACGTCGAGGACTGCGAGCGAGTGCTGGAGGGCGTCAATCCCAACAAGAATGCGGCCATCATCACCGACGGCGTGTTCTCCATGGAAGGTGACCTCGCTCCGCTCCCCGAGCTGGTCGCGCTCAAGAAAAAGTTCGGTGCCCGACTGTTCGTAGATGATGCGCATGGCATTGGCACCATGGGCCCCGGAGGCCGCGGCACTGCCGAGCACTTCGGTGTGCAAGACGAGGTCGATGTGCTCACGGGCACATTCTCCAAGGCCTTCGCGTCACTGGGTGGGGTCGTGGCGGGCCCCAAAGAGGTCATCAACTACATCAAGCATCATGGCCGCTCGCTCATCTACTCGGCCTCTGTGACCCCCGCCTCCGTGGGGGCCGCCCTGGCTGCACTGACCATCATGGAGCGTGACTCCGAGCCCCGCGAACGCCTCCACGCCAATGTAGGACGCATGCGCGAAGGCCTCGTTCAGCTGGGCTATACGGTGGGGACACAACCCACCCCGGTACTGCCCATCTACATCGGCGAAGAGATGCGCATGCTCCCCTTCTGGAAGACCCTCCTGGACGAGGGGGTCTACACCAATGCGGTCGTACCTCCCGCTGTAGCGCCCGATGCAACTCTGATTCGTACCTCCTTCATGTCGACCCATACGGCCGAGCAGATCGACCGAGCACTCGATGTGTTTGAGCGAGTCGGCAAGATGGCCAACCTGATCTAGCGGCTCGTCCGGGAAGGACGCCCCCGCGAGCCCCGCCCCCTGGAGCCCCGATGGTCGAACTCCTCTCCGTCTCCCTGGACGACCGCAAGCTGGTCGACCGGTTCATCCGGGTTCAGTGGTACATCCACCGGGAGCACCACCCGAGTCCGCACTGGGTCCCGCCCTTGATGATGGACCGCCGGGACTACCTAAACACCAACAAGAACCCTTTCTTCGAGCACGCCGAGTGTGCCTTCTGGATTGCCCAAAAGGATGGCAAGGACGTAGGCAGGATTGCTGCTGTACACGATGAAGACTGGGAGCGCTTCCATGGCGAAAAGGCAGGCTACTTCGGCATGTTCGACGCCCCCGACGATCCCCAGGTTGCCCATGCGCTCCTCGATGCCGCAACGACCTGGCTGAGAGGCAGGGGCCTCGAGTCGGTCCTGGGGCCCTTCGACCTGTCGACCAACTACATGGCTGGCGCGCTCATCGACGCCTTCGACACAGAGCCCGGCATGAACATGCCGTACAACCCACCCTATTACCCAACTCTCCTAGAGGGGTACGGCCTGACCAAGGCCAAGGACCTGTTCCAGTGGTACCTCAGCACCTCCACTCCGATCCCCGAGAAGGTGGCTCGAATCGCCGACAAGATCCAGCAGAGGAACCGGGTCACAGTACGGACAATGGACCTCAAGAGGTGGGATGACGAGGTCGCACGGGTGCTCGACATCTACAACGACGCCTGGGAGAAGAACTGGGGCTTTGTTCCGGTCAGCGAGAAGGAGTTCCGCCACATCGCCACCGACCTCAAGATGGTCGTCAACGAGAACCTAGCGCTCATGGCCGAGGTCGACGGAGAGCCCGTAGCCTTCGTCATCACAATCATGAACCTCAACCCCATCCTGAAGAAGGTCGACGGCAAGCTGTTCCCCTTTGGCTTGTTCCGCCTGCTGTGGGACATGAAGGTCCGCCCCAAGGTCAATGACTGTCGGCTCATCGTCCTGGGCATCAAGGACGGCTACCGGCGGCGCGGTATCGACTCAATCCTGTTCGTCGAGACCCACCGCGCGGCCAGCCGTCTGGGCTGGAAGGGCGGAGAGATCGGCTGGACACTCGAAGACAACGACATGGTGAACCGAGCTATTGAGTCCATGGCCGGCACGCACACCAAGACCTACCGGGTCTACGGGGCACAGCTCTGATGGCGACCACCGCACTCGTGACCGGAGCCAATGGCTTCATCGGCAGCCACCTGGTGGAGTACCTGCAGGATCGAGGTGATCTGCCCTATGCGATGGTGCGGAAGACCTCCAACACAGACAACTTGGCGGAGCGGAACGTGGACTACCGCTACGCGAGCGTCGGCGACATCGACTCGCTGGTCTCAGCCATGGCCGATGTGGAGGTTGTCTACCACGTGGCTGGAATCACGGCAGCCTTCGACGAAGCGACCCTGCAGGCCGTCAATGCGCAAGGCACCGCCAACGTGCTCGAGGCAGCCCGACGGGCTAGCCCTGGCCCGAGACGTGTGGTGGTTGTGTCGTCTCTTGAGGCAGCAGGCGAGTCCCATCCGGAAGTTGCCCGCGCCGAACATCACAGGCCGACCCCGTTCACCTGGTACGGGAAGAGCAAGTTGGGCGGCGAAAAGGCCGCTTGGGAGGCCGCTCAGCAAGGAGGGCTCGAGATCGTCATCGTGCGACCTCCGCTGGTCTATGGCCCTCGCGATCAGGACGTACTCCAGATGATCCAGTCCGCCAACTGGCGGATTGTCGCCCGCCCGGGCTTCTCGGACACCTGGATGTCCGCGATCCACCCACATGACCTGGTGCGAGGCATTGTCCTGGCTGCTGAAAAGGGTCGGCCCCTACCCAGCCATGCAGAGGACCATGTCCTCGGTGGAGGAGGGGACGACAACAACATCGCAGCTAAGGAGCCCAGTGATCCACGCGGCGAGGGCATCTACTTCTTCTCCGATGGAGGTCAGCACACGATCGCCAGCTTTGGACACGAAGCCGCTCGAGCACTCGGCAAGAAAGCGATCACGGTCCCCACCCCCCGAGCGATGGCGTGGACCGCTGCCATCGCCACCGAGCTCTCGGGACGGCTGCGGGGACAGGCTCCAGCGCTCAACCGAGACAAAGTAAAGGCCAGCTTCTCCACAGGTTGGTGGTGCGACAGCGCGCGAGCACAGGCTGACCTGGGCTACGCTCCCGAAATGTCGCTAGAGCAGGGCTTGGTTCAAACAGTGAGATGGCTTCGGGATCACAACGTACTCTGAAGAGCGCTCGGTTCAGACCGCTCCTCGGGCTGCTGGTCATCATCCTTCTGGCCGGTCTGGCCGGACTCCCCAAGCTCAAAGAGGCCGCAAGCGAGCACCTCGCCACAAAAGTTGAAGAGCGCCTCAGTGAAGCTGTAGATGGACGTTGTCGGGTCCGACGCGCGCAACTTCTGAGCACTCGACAGGTAGCCATCAGTGACCTGGCGTGCGTCCTCGATAGAGGCCCCCTGCTCGGCTTCGCCAACAACCATCTGACAGCTGAGTTTGCCGACTCCCTCGTGTCGCGTTCTCTGCCCCCCCTACAACACGTGGCGACCGATGGAATGCAGCTGAGGCTGCGCAATCTGCCCACGCTTCCCGACACGGCCGGCTCGCATGACGAGGCCGACGGGAGCCTTGATGTCGTAGACCCCCAACCCACGCCCTCCCTGGGCATCCGGATCGAGCGCGCTGCCCTTCGATTCCAGCGGTTCTCGGCAGCACTCGCGTCGGGAATAGGGGGAGCGAACGTTCCTCAGATCATTAGCCGACTGGCTGACAACGGAAGTATTCGTGTCGACCGTGCATCCATTCACGGGCCCGATGGCGTTGTAGTCGCCGCAGAGGTCCACGCACAGGTCAACCGGCGGCAGGACACGCTACGACTTGCTGTCGCTGTGTCTCTAGGCTCCGACGGAGTGGCCAGCCTGGACGGAACACTGGAGGAGACAGGCCTAGGCGACGCCACCATCCGTTTGCAGGACGTGCCCATCTCAGCTCCGTTGACCCAGCTCCTGGATGGTCGGCTGCGAGTCGACCGAGGCGTGCTGTCCGGAATGCTTCGACACGCCGGCTGGCAGTCCACCGGGAGCTGGGACTTTGAGGCCAGCCTTGAAGACCTCGAGGGCGGTGGTGCCTTCCTGGGAAGTGAGAAGACAACATTTCCACGCATGCAACTCGAAGGAGCCATCTCGATTGACGATGACGACCCAACCGTCCGAATCGACCGGGGGATCTGGAAGCTTGCCAACGTCGGGGGCACCTTCGATGGGGTACTGGGGCCGGTCGGTCTCGAAGAGCAAGTGGCCCAGGTTGGGGTGGAGGTCCACGCCGACCGCCTGCCGCTGGGAGAGCTCCTTCGGAGCTTTCCTGACGACCTAGTGCCCCAGGGATGGTCCGAGGAGATCCAAGGAACCACCGACCTTGTCTTGAGCCTCGGTGGACCACTCCACCAACGACGCAAGTGGCGACTGGATTGGGAAGGAGACTTCTCTCGCATGGCGCTTGCTTCGGGGAAGCTGGCCTCCCAGGTCGACCGACTGCGGCAGCCATTCGAGCACACCTTTCCCCAGCAAGGCCCAGGGGGGGAGCCCACCGTACGCGTCATCGGACCGGGCAATCGTCACTATGTGCCCCTCAAGCGCATCAGCCGACACCTGGTCAATGCTGTCGTTTCCACCGAAGACGCTGGTTTTTTTGGGCACTCCGGCTTCTCCATCAAGGAACTCAAAGAGGCGCTGCTCGAAAACCTCCGTGAAGGCTCGGGGCGGGGCGGCTCCACAATCACCCAACAACTCGCCAAGAACCTGTTCCTCTCGGGCGAGCGCACCCTCGCGCGAAAACTCAAAGAGGCTCTGATCGCCTGGCGTCTCGAGAGCGACCTGCCCAAGAATCGCATCCTGGAGATCTACCTGAACATTGCGGAGTGGGGCCCTGGGCTCTATGGCATCCATGACGCCGCAGACCACTACTTCGGTCGGTCGCCGCGTGTCCTTCGGCCCGAAGAAGCCGCGTTCCTGGCATCGCTACTTCCTTCCCCACGCAGGTACCACGACTACTACCATTCGCGAGGCGTGACTCCCGGCCGGCAGGCCCTGGTTCAGGACATCCTGGCCACGATGCGACGCATGGGTCGTCTTTCCGAGTCAGCCTATGCTCTCGCCCAGGATGAGCCCGTGGAAATGGTCGGCTGCCGCCGCTAGCGCGAGCCGAGTCGATCCCGCTGCTACCCTAGTAAGGAGCGTCGTTCGGCCCACAGGCCGAGCATCCGTGAGACTGCAGGAGACAGCGTGGCCTTTGCCTTGGTCGGTAGCCGACTCGCCCACTACGAAGTGCTAGCCGCTCTGGGGGCCGGCGCCATGTCCGAGGTGTACCGCTGCCAAGATACACGGCTGGATCGGGAGGTTGCGGTCAAGGTGATCCACGAGACCGTCGCATCACGAGCCCATGTCGTCGAGCGCTTTGAGCGGGAGGCGCGAACAGCCGCACGGATCGAACACCCCCACGTGGCTAGGGTCCACTACAGCGGCTCCCACGAGGGCATGCCTTTTTACGCAATGGAGCTCGTGGAGGGATGGCCGCTCGGCACGATCCTGGAGACACGAGTTCCATTCAGCTGGGAACATCTGCTCGCACTGTTCGCCCAGATCGCTTCCGGGCTTCAGGCGGCCATCGATCTGGGAGTGGTCCACGGAGACGTCAAGCCGGCCAATGTGATCGTGGGCCGAAGCGGCAGCGCCAAGATCGTGGACTTCGGGCTCGCGCGCCTCACCTCTGAGCCCAGCCGCGCTGGCCGCATGCTTGGGACCCCTTACTACATGGCACCCGAGGTGATCTGTGGCGAGGTTGGTGACCATCGCTCAGACCTGTATTCGCTCGGCGCCAGCCTGTTCCACTTCCTGTCCGGGCGGCCCCCCTTCGACGCCGAGACTCCAGCCGCATTGATCGAGAAGCACGTCGTGGAACCCGCCCCTTACCTTCGGGACTTGAATCCAGATTATCCTCAGAGGCTCTCTTCCCTAGCCGCCCAGCTCATGGCGAAGGAACCGCAGGACAGGCCCCCGAGCTACCGCGAGGTCGCCCTCAGGCTGCAGAGGACCCGAGAAGAGATGAGCCCAGAGCAGCTCTCCACCGCCCTCACCTGGTGTGGCCGGTGTGAGTGCAATACCGAGGGCAGCGACAACCAGTGCACACGATGCGGCGACAACTACGGAACACGGGAGCGCCCCGAGTGGTTTCATGTGGACCTGGTGGGCTGGCTGCGCAACAACGCAGAAGAAGAGGTGGCGGCCTACGTCAGCGGAGCGCTTGGGGTCGACGTTCAGCAGATCCATGGGCTGCTTCGGCCGCTGCCCTACCGGGCTGCGTTCCGACTCAATCGCGAGAGGGCCCGCCGGATCCAACGACGCTTCTATGACCTGGGCGCGGACGTCTCCTTGGTGCCCGTCGAGACCGGAACCGGTGCAGCCGCACGAGAACAGCTTCGGGCTCTCCCATTCAAGCCCGTCTGGCCGCCAGCCCCGGCGGTACCCGCCTCTCGCGCCCTGGGCCGGAGCACCATTGGCACCGGTGAGTGGGGACAGACAACGCAAAAGACCAGCCCAGGCGCATCCATCATCTTGGGTACCGTCGCCTTGGCTCTGGCAGGTGTTCTGTTGCTGGAACACAACGCGCTACAGACGGAGAGAAGGCACGTAGACGCGCTGGAAGCCCAGCTACGTGCTGTCACCGCGAAGACCACGGGACCTGCTCCATCCGAGCCACGGGTGGGAGGGGACACCGCTCAGGTCCCGGCCGAATCCCACAAAGGCGAGCCGACCATTCCCCCAGGACACACTTGGACAGTCGCTCCCGAGACCGACGGAGAAGCTGAAGGGCCGTTGGCCTCGGAGGACCCGGATGCCGCCGTGGAAAAGACTGCCCCAGTACCCTCTGCGCGCCCGCTACGCTCCACCTGGTTCTCGGTGACGGACCAGGCGCGGCTGGGGCCAAACCGGACGCAAAAGATCGCGAGCATTCTGGACCGGGAAGCGCGCGTAATCGATCGACAGATTGGTCTCGCCTCCAGCCTGGCCACGCCGGTACGCCTCATCGAGAGCACCGAGAGTGGCGCGCACGCCGGCCCACTGAGGCGTCAGCTGGCCTACCGGCCCGAGATCACCATTGCTATAGACCCCGCAGATCCCGAGGAGCGCCTCGTCAGCATGGTCCAGTATCAGCTGACTCGTGCCGCGGTCGACTTGCAGAGCAGTCAGAGAGCACCCGACTTCCTTCGCGAAGGGCTCGCCCTCTACCTGGAGCAGGGGGCTCCGACCTCGGCAGAGGTCACCGCCCTCGTCACAGAAGCACCGCGACCCATCGCAGCCGAGCCCGACAGCGGCAACTCCACTGAGACAAGGCAAGAGGCACTCCGGGCGTTTGTGGCCTACCTGGTCAACAGTCGTGGCATGGATGCTATCCGAGACGTTCTCGCGCGGCTCAACAAGGGCCAAGACGTCGGCGGAGCCTTTGAAGCCGCAATGGGCGCAGCTCCGTCGGAGCTCCAGGCCGAGTGGCTCCTAGCCAACGGTCTTGAGTAGAGGTCCACGGTCGAGCCCACCCCTTCGTCCGCAGAGAACGCAAGCGAGACAGCTGTGCTACCGCCCGTCCCCTGGACTCGGAGCGATGGTCGTCGAACATCCCCCCGGACCAACGCCCAGGTGACGTCCTGAGGGACGGATCTCCCAACAACCAGACAAAGCTGGCCTGAGTTTCGAGGGGCGTCCGGGCTCCTTGTGGTATCAACGCACCGTGCAGATTCTCTACGGACACCAGGCCATCGACTCGCCGTTGGGCCCGATTGTCATGACAATCGGCACCTACGATGGGCTTCACCTGGGTCATCAGGCCATTGTGGAGCGTATCGTCGATCGGGCACGAAAGACGGGGAGCCGCTCCCTGGTCTACTCATTCTTCCCTCCCCCGTGGCGAGTCCTGGGCAGGGGTCAGAACCCGTACCTAATCCTCACGCTGCAGGACAAGATCGACCTCATGCACGACATGGGAGTGGACTACCTGCTGACCGAAGAGTTCACCCCCGAGCTCCAGAGCATCTCGCACCACGACTTTACGAGGGATGTGCTGCAGGGCCGCCTCGACCCCCGAGAAATTCATGTGGGCTATGACTTCCACTTCGGCAGAGACCGGGGCGGAGACTGGCAGTTTCTGAGGGAGTACTTCCATGAGACAGAGACTCAGATCCGCCCCCATGGCGCGGTCCGCGTGG
>MDTE01179689.1_pt1 | contig 23811 bp, 24 predicted proteins | sample 811231 | NCBI WGS metagenome assembly MDTE01 (sample SAMN05326651, study PRJNA326480) | marine metagenome | isolation source: seawater | place: Indian Ocean: Red Sea | collected 2010 | reverse complement strand
TTTCGTGTAAAAGCTGCATCATTAAATTATGATGATATTTGGGGAATGAGAGGAAAACCATTAGCTGTTCCTTTACCTCACGTATCCGGAACTGACGCGGCAGGAGAAGTAATTGCAGTTGGTGAAGATGTAAAACATATCAAAGTTGGTGACAGAGTTGTTTCGCATGGAAACATGTCTTGTCGAGTTTGTTCAAGATGCACCTCTGGAAGAGAATACGATTGTAAAAAGAGAATAATCTGGGGATTTCAGACAGGTCCTCTTTGGGGTGGATATTGCGAAATTGCACATTTGCCAGAAATTAATGTGATGAAAATTCCAAATTCAATTTCTTATGAAGATGCGGCAGCATCATCCATGACACTCTTGACTTCATGGCATATGTTAGTTGGTAGAGCCAAGATAAAACCTGGACAAATTGTACTAGTTATGGGAGGAAGTTCTGGGGTTGGCATATTTGGAATACAAATTGCAAAATTATATGGTTGTACAGTCATTGCAACTGCAAGTCCGGAAAAATTGGAACAACTAAAAGAATTGGGAGCTGATTATGCAGTAGACCATCGAAAAGACGATTGGCACAAAGAAGTTTTCAAAATATCAAAAGAACTAGCAAAGAAAAAAGGAGATGTACCTGGAATTGATATTATTTTTGAACATATTGGTGGGTCTCATTTCAATAAAGAACTCACTCTTTTGAAATATGGTGCAACAATGGTGACCACTGGTGCAACAACTGGTTATGATGTACCTGCTGATTTACGTCATATCTTTTTCAAAGGAATAAACGTTCTTGGTTCTACACAGGGAACTCGTGCAGAATTAGAAGATGGATTTTATTGGATGGGACAAGGAAAAATTAAGGTCATTATTGATTCAATTTTTACATTTGAAAATGCAGTTCAAGCTCACAACAAAATGTTAAACGGAAAAGGATTAGTTGGAAAAATTATTCTAAAACCAGAATAATTATTCTGCCCAATCAAACTTCTTACCAATTAATTCATAAAGTTCATTATTATGTTTTTGATAAAAATCTCCTAATTTCTTTCTTGACGTTTGAGTCATAGACGAATATTCTCCTTTTTGCATATGTTCTTTATTTTTTATTTCTATCTCTGGAATATCTAAAAATCTAAAAATTTCTTTGTAAATTAAATTATCATTTTTTTTAAAATCCTCTGTTGATAACACAAGAATATTTTCTCTCGGAAAAATATTAAACCATGCTTTCAATTGCATTGCATAGAGACCTTTCTTAATATAATTTCGTTGATTATTTGGAAATTTAATAATATTGTCATCTTTATTTGAAATCTCTATTTGTAATCTGTCCATCTCTTCAAATACTGCATTATCAAAACTAAGTTCTTCAGTCCCTTCTCTTACTGAAACATTAAATTGTGAATAGGCCCTATCAATAGGATTTCGTAGCATGATTATGATCTTCATATTTGGTTTAATCTTTTTAATATTCTCTGCAGTAGTCCTACTTTCCATATATCTAGTTGTTACATCGAATGCAAGGAATTTTCCATATTTTTTCTCAATTAATTTTTTATATGATTTTGTTGGAAAAAATGATTTATACCAATTTACACCAAGATGAAAATTATCATTAAAGAAACCCATATTGTCATGATGAGATTTTGCAATTGAAGGATGTTCTGGAAGATGTGAAAATAATGATGTGGTACCACATCGTTTTGCACCAATAATTAAGAAATCAGGTAATACTCTGTTTGGTCCAGTTATTGCAAAAAAATGTCTTTTTAGTAATTGATGATAAACCAAGCTATAGAAAGACATTCTACTGGAAAATCACTACATGGTTATTTAATATACTGTGTCTGACGTTTCTCATCATCACTAAAAACTACCCCTACTGTTCTTAACAACCCTACTTTATTCTCTTTACATTTATCCATTAATTCTTTAATATACGTCTGAAACATTGACGTTTCTTCATTATTCTTTTTTATGTTTGAAAATAAATCATCATGATCTAACATAACAAATTTTTCATCATATTCTAATTTAGCAAATATTTTTTCAATATTTTTAACTCCACTTGGACTTTCAATCTTTGGAACGATTGTAATATTTTTTGGAACTGAATCTACAAAATCATCGAGATCACTATCATCATCTACATTTGAAATTGCAAAAAACTTGATATTATCATAACTTTCTAAAATTGGAATTATCTCATTTAGTGTATATCTATTATTTGGAGGCTTTAATCGACCTATTGGTAAATCAACAAAAATTCCATAATCGCTATTTTTTTTCAAAATTGTTTCTAATTCATCTAGGCTGTTACACCAAGCCAAATTAATTCTTAAAATAGCATCTTTTGGAAAATCTAAATCATAATCTGTTGCATTTTGTGAAATGATTAACATTGATGAGGTTTTTTAGAAAAATTATATGAGTCTTTTTACTAAATTACACTATAAATCAACAAAAATACTGTCTTTTGTGACTGTATCAAAAATGATTATTGATGGCGCAGGAAAATATTGTGGGTCTGAAAAATTAGTTAATGCCTGTCCGTGACTAGATCCTGGGTTCAAAATTATTGTTTCACGTTTTTTATTCTGTACAATTTCATGATGTTTTGTATGTGAATGTCCATATACGAAAACATCAAATTTTTGTGATGCGATTATTTTGTCTTTTTTCTTAAGATCTTGACCATGATAAATACAGAATTTCAATTTATCAATCTCGATTTTTCCTTCATCACCTAATAATTTTCCATTAATGTATGAAAATGCATTTTCTAGTCCTTTTCTCTCTCCATCATTGTTTCCAAATATCCCAAAAAATTCTACTCCTTCATCTGTTAATCTCTTAAATTCTTTGATTATAGGAGGAGAAATTATATCTCCCGCATGTATAATGACCTGAACTTTTTCTTCTTCAAAAATGTCTATTGCTTTATTCACATTTTCTACATCATCATGACTATCTGATATTATACCTATTTTCATAACTTGACATATTGTTTCATAGCAATTAATATTAAATGATACTACAAAATTTATTCTAATTATGAAAAAATCATCACATGATTCTCTAGGTTTTAGATCATGGTATTATTTTAGAATGGGGTGGTCAACTTACTTTGCTTTTATTTTTGCTGCAATCAATACTCTAACTGTAACATATTATTTAGCCATTGAAAATTATCCTTCACTAAAAGCAATTTTCCCTTCATTTGAAATCTACATCATCATTATCTGCTCCATTGGAATTCCTCTTCTAACAATAATTGGTTATGCACATTTCAAAAGAACAAAAGCAAGAAAAGCTGAAGTTGATGTTTTGATAGAAACAAATCCCTATGTACTCCGAACTCTTGTTAATTCTGACATGTTAGTTATTCTTAATCTAAAAATGCTTAATCTTTTGCAAAAAATTGGTGAAGAGAAATTAACTGATGAACAGAAAAAAGAAATGAAAGAAATTAATGATGAATTATTAGAATTTACTAAAAACAGAAAATTTAGAAGTCAAAAAGATCTTGAATTCTTTAAAAATATTGATAGAAAATGGTTTGATTGAATTTTTAATCTCTATTAAGTTCTTTTTTTAAAATATTCTCCATTTCAAAAACAATCTCTTTTCTTGATTCTTGTATGTTTTCCTCTTCTAAAGGATCTTTATCTAGATCATAGAGAGTAACATCCTTTTTTTCATCATTAATATTTCTGAAATATTTGAATTTTGAAGTTCTTACACCTATTGTATTTGATGTAATTCCGTCCTCTACATTTATCCTACTTTCAAGAATTGCTGGTTGTTCTTTCATATTGGAACCCAAAATTAACGGAATCAAACTCACTCCATCAATTTTCTCACTAATATCTAATCCGACTAATTGAAAAATTGTTGGATAAATATCAACACTTCTTACTTGTTGATTAATCACTTTATGTTCATTTATGCCATGACCATAAAATAATAACGGAATTCTGAATCTATCATCAAAAACTTGTGATGTGCCTTTAACAATATTTTTCATCACACGTTTTCTATATCCATCTTGATCATTTTCAATTTTTTCTAACATTGGCTCTCGACGCTTTTCAATTATTGAATCTCTATTTTTTCTATACATGTCAGATAATTTTCTACGTATTGGTCTGAAGGCGTCTGGTGATTTTGAAAAAATTCTTTGTCCAACTTTTGTCAATGAGCTTTTTTCAACAACTCTATTTTCTCTTGTTTTTTTATATAGTTGCTCTAATTCATCATCAAATATTCCTACATCTGAACTATGATCAGCAGTTATGACAATTATCGTATTGTTAAAATCTATCTTTTCAAAAATTCTACCTAACCATCCATCCATCAATGAAACCATTCTTTCATATTGATTCTCACCATATTTTTTATCATAAAATCCATCAGGAATATTATTTTTATGAAAAGTGGCGTCACCGTGAATGTCGTTTAAATGTAAATACAAAAACCATGGTTTTAATTTTGATATTTTTTCAACAATCTCATTTACTTTCTCACCGATTCCGTCATACAGTGTCAAATCATCATCATAATATTCAATGTTTTTTCCAAATGTTTTTTCCAAATCTAATAGAGTTAGAATTTTTGGAATTAGGGCATAATTTGTATATCCTTGTTTGATTAATTTTTCTCCGATTGTAGGAACATCACTTTTTAAATTGTAAATCTTTTCTCTTAATTCTAATATTGAAAAGGGATATCTCCCTGTAAGAATACTTGATACAGCTGGTAATGACGATGGTGCTGAACTTACCATCTGTGAAAAATAAACTCCGTTACAGATTAATTTATCTAGATTTGGAGTAATTGATGTTTTTTTATCTCCAAAAAACTTGTCGGCTCGAAATGAATCAATTACTAAAAACAGGATATTTGGTTTATACATTATAATAATACTAATTATGTTCTAATAGAATGGTGTCGTCGACTTTTCCTTCTTGTTTATGATTTTGTAAATACCATTCAATTGTATTTTTTAATCCATCTTTTAGTGTAAATCTTGGTTCCCATCCAATTAATTTTTTTGCAGCAGAATTATCTAATGCTCTAGATAATGCTCCTACTGGTTTTGATGCATCAAATTTAAAATTTTTAGGTTTCCAATCAATTATTTCACAAATCATGTTAACAACTTCGTTAATTGTATATTTTCTTCCAGTTCCTAGGTTAATTGGTGTTCCATCAAAAATTTTCTCACCAGCTAGAATTGAACCTTCTACAATATCTTCTACATATGTGAAATCTCTTTCTTGTTTGCCATCGCCCCAAATTTCAAAAGGTTCCATTTTTTCAATTGCCTTGTAAATTAATGCAATTATAGCATGTGTTTCATTTTCTCTTGGACCGTATGCTGTCACAAATCTTACTGGGCAACCTTTCAAACCATATTGTTTTCTAAATGCATGCATTTGCATCTCACTCATCAGTTTGCCCCAACCATATTCTATATCTGCACTCATATATCCATCTAATTTCAATGGATTGGAATCTTCTTCTCTTAATTTATAATCCGAACCTATCTCACTTTGTAATTCCGTGGGATATACACATGCTGTGCTTGCAAAAACTAAATTTTTTACATTTGTATCCATACATGCTTCAAATACATGATGATCAATTGAGAAATTTGAACTGACATCTGCTGGATGTTTTGTTATAAAACCTCTACCTCCATGTATTGCAGCTAAATGAAAAACAATTTCTTGATCTTTAAATAAATTACTTATGTCTGATTTTGTGATATATTCTAAATCGTTTTCTTTGAATTGAATATCTTCCCATGATTGCAAAAGATTCTCTTTTTTTCCACTAGATAAATTATCAATAACTGATACATTTGCACCAAGAGATACTAATTTGTCTACTAAATGACTTCCAATAAAACTTGCTCCTCCTGTTACAGTAACATGCGTATCTTTCCAAAAATTTTCCGCGAATTGATTCATTAATTTAATTCTCTATTGGGTTTTTAAAAATCGTTCTGCCCATTCATATGTTAGTCTAAGTCCTTCTTCTAAAGAAACTTTTTGTTTCCATCCTAGAACCTCTTCAGCAAGTGTACAATCTGCCGCACGACCTAAATCCCCAGTTGGTTTTGTCAAGTCATATTTTTTCTCTATTTTCTTACCTGAAATTTCAATTACTGCATCAGCAATTTCATTAATTGTTGTTTTAGTACTATTGCCGATTTGTATAGGTCCTTTGTTAATTCCTTTTTCCATTGAAAGAATTAGTGCATCAACAATGTCTGTTACATACATGAATGCTCTACTTTGTTTGCCATTACCCCAAATAATGAAATCTTCATCAGGATATTTTATTGCCTTCCTAATTGTAGCTGGAATAACTTGTGATTTTTCTATTGATAAATCACTATGTGGACCATAAACATTATGTAGTCTCAAAATGGATGCATCAAGTAATCCTGTCTTTGAATACAGTTCACATTCATATTCTCCCATCAATTTTCCCCAACCATATGAGGACTCTGGATGTGCAGGGTACATGTCTTCTTCCTTGAAAAGTGGATGATCTGGGTCATTTTGTTTTTCTAAAGGATACGCACACGCTGCTCCTACATATGCTAATTTCTCAAGCTTTTCATTTTTTGCTGCTTCAAAAACATTAGAATTGATTAACACATTACTTCTATAAACAAATGCTTCATTTCCGAAAACAAAATCTATTCCTGCAACAACATCTGCCAGATGAAAAATTGTATCCATTCCTTTAACAACTTGTTCACAATTTTTCATTTCACGAAGATCTACTTCGAAAAAATCCTTTTCAAAATTTATAATCGGTTTCCCGTTTTCATCAAAAAGATATTCTTTTTTCCCACGCCACAAATTATCTGCAATTCTAATATTTGCGCCTTTTCTAATTAATTCTGCAGCAAGATGAGAACCAATATGTCCTGCACCTCCAGTAATCAAAACATTTCTTCCTGACCAATTCATATATCTCAATTTGAAATATACATTATAAGTTATTAGAAGAAGTAATTCGATTATTATTTATTTATAGTTTGAATCTTCTAGAATAATATGAAGTTACATCTTGGTTGTGGAAATGTGTTATTACCTGGATGGACTAATGTTGACATAGATGATATACCTGGAATTGACATTAAAGATGATGTAACAAAATTAGATAAAATTAAAGATAATTCATGCGAAATTATCTATGCCAGTCATGTTTTGGAACATTTTGGAAGAAATGAGTTTGAATCAATTTTAAAACTCTGGAATAAAAAATTAAAATTAAATGGAATTTTGAGATTAGCCGTTCCTGATTTTGAAAAATCAATTATTTGGTATAATAAAACAAAAAAAATTGAAGATGTACTTGGTCTAATTAGTGGAGGTCAAAAATCGAAATTTGATTATCATAAAATGATCTATGATAAAAATTTCCTTTCAAATGTCTTAGAATTGTGTGGTTTTGGTGAAATAAAAGAATGGGATTGGACAAAAACTGAACATCATGATTTTGATGATTATAGTCAATCTTATCTGCCTCATATGGAAAAAGACACTGGAATGCTGATGAGTTTGAATCTTGAAGCAAAAAAAATACAAGATTCTACTCTATCTAATTCAAATCCTGGCAAGTCTCCGTGGAGAAAATAAATAAATTATATTAATTCATCTATAATCTCTAAAAGTGAATTAATAGCATGATCATTAGTTAAATTCTCTATTACATAATTTCTACCCGCTTCTGCAATTTCACTCCATTTTGAATTATCTGAATCATGCAAATATTCTTGAAATTTTATTTTATAATTATCTTCATTAATAAAAATAGAATTAATTCCATCTCTAAATCCTAAGAACTTGCCATTATTTTTTTCCGTAATTTCCATAAAAGTTAAACATCCTGCAGCTGGAATTTCCCAATACTTTTGTGTTGGATAAAATGTAGTTGCTGCTATTGCAGCTTGATATTGTGATAAATATGTTGGATAATCTTTGAATACATGTTGTTTTCCTCTCATCCCTTTATGATCTACAAATTCTAGTTCATTACACATAGTTCTTAACTTGTAAAAATACCATCCAGATCTTTTTGGATTTAAAATTGCGTTAGCCACTCTTGATTTTATAGTGTTTTTTCCAACTACACCTGAATTCAAAATTTTATTTTTTATTCTATCCTCGAATGGTTTCAAATTTTCATATTTTTGAGATTCTAAACCAAAAATAATTTCTTTAAATTTGAAATTTTTTGGATAAAATTTATAGAAATAATTTTTTGGTATTGCTCCAAAATAATAATCAATTTTCCATTCATCATGAAATTTTTCTTGATTAAATTTTTTAGCATGATGTGGGTCTCCAGTACGTGAAATTACTGGTAATTCGAGTGTATGTATATTCCTTAACTCATCCGGTGTTCCATCCGTACGATTATTTGTTAATAAAATAACATCCGTTTTTCCTTTCAATTTTTCTGTATCGAAAGAATAATCTGCTGAATAATATGAAATTTCCAATCTAGGATTTCGTTGTAGTGCTACCATAAAAAAATCATAAGTTGTTCTATCAAAATGATTAGGGTCAAAATAATTATATGATTTTTTATAAATTAATGCTAATCTGATCTTTTTTTTCATTGAATTAATAAAAAATTATTTCTTAATTAGTTATACCACGTTCTCATTAGAGTACAACTCAAATCTATTTTTTTTACTCTACGACTGTGATAATATACTAGTGAATCCTATATACCTAAGATACCAAAATAAAAAATTAAGACAAAATTGACCACTGTTATCCACTCTTCAAACCAGAAATATGAGATAATAGTTATTTTATCTATAATAATCTCAATTAGTCTATTTACTCGACTTAATTATTTACCATTAGAAATACCATTTAAAACAGATGCTATTACCTATTTCTCTTTTGCATTCGAAGTATCAAAAAATCAACAGTTTCCAGAAGGAATCCTAAAAACAAATGATGGTTGGCCCTTATTTTTATCTCCATTATTTTCGTTAATTGGACATTATGATATGATGACTCTGATTAATGCCCAACGAATTACAAGCATAATAATTTCATCAATCACAGTTATCCCTATTTATTTTCTTTGTAAAAAAATTGTTTCATCTAGATATGCATTAGTGGGCGCAGGTTTGTTTGGATTAAATCATAAATTAATGGAAAACTCTATTCTTGGATTAACTGAATCTTTATCTATCCTTCTAATTACATTAATGCTATTATTTTCTTTTTCAAAGACACCAAAATTTTATACATTATCATTTGTATTTCTTAGTCTTGCTTCAATTGTTAGATATGAATCCTTATTATTTTTAATTCCATTATCAATAATCTTTTTTTTAAAATTTCATAATAATAAAAAATCATATCTTAAATTTTCACTGTTTATACTAATCTTTATTTTAATTCTATCTCCAATTGCCGCTCTACGGTTAGAGTCAAATGGTATGGATGGCTTAACAAGTCATGCATTTGGTGGAATCTCTAATCCTGCAAAATACGCATCCGTATCAATAAATAATGCAGATGAATCAAATTTTGAAAAAAATAATTTTATACAAAATGCTGTAGTAAATACATTAAAATTTTTAGGACTTGTATCAATTCCTTTATTCATTTTCTTCTTAATTCCTGGTATCTATAATTTCATCAAAACTAGAAATCAAAATATTATCTATTTGTTAATTTTTAGTGCAATCATGATTCTTCCAGCAATGTATGCATATGGGCGAGAAATACAAGATACAAGATTTTTGTTGGTATTATTCCCTATTTTCTGTTGCATTTCGGTTTATGGTTTAGACCTGACAAAAAAACTTGAAAAATTTAGGTATACTGTTTTGATATTGTTTATAATAATAGGAATTTCCATACTATTTTTTGATTATGATCAGCCAAATCATATTTATAATAATGAAATTTATTTAGTTTCTCAGAATTTAATCAAAACTGCTGATGGTGTAAATGATTATCCTGGAAATTCATACATTAAAATTGCAACTTTAGAAAAATATTGGCCAAATTCTCTACCGTTGAATGATGATAAGAAAATTTCATTTTTTATAAACAAAATTCCTTCCAAAAATTATAGCACATTAGAAGAGTATATACTTGATTCTAAAGATTCTGGATTATCACATATCGTTTTGATGGAAAAAAATCGTTCAGCATTTCTTAACGAACTTTTTTTCAATTATGAAAAATATCCTTATCTAGAAAAAACTTTTGATTCAAAAAACCTCAACTTTGAAAATCATATTCTTATTCTTAAAATCAATTATTCTGATTTTGAAAGAACACAAATTTAGATAATATTTCTAATTATTACTTTCTGATACTGTTAATCTCCTTATCCCAACAAAGAAAATTAAACATAATCCAATTGAACTTATCACTAAACTAATTGCAATTCCAATTATATCATAAATAGATCCTAATGTAATCATACCCATAATCATTATTACTAATGCAGCTAGTCTTCCTGTTAAGACATATTTTGTTCTTAATTGACCAAGTAATTTTGATTCAAAAATTACCGCTATTGATGCAGGGATTATGTGTATACACATTATTTGTATTGCATCAATGACCATGATGAATTTTGGAAATAAATTTTCTATAATGGCTGGCAAGAAAACTATTCCTAGGATTGAGATTCCTACTGAGCAAATAACACTATAAAATTTTAAGCGTTTATTCTCAACATTGCTTGCATCTTGTGCTAGTAAATATTTGAATATCATTCCTGAAAAAATTGACATGACTGCAATAAACTGCATGCCTAAACTAAAATTCCCTAAAACAGTAAATCCTAAGATTGGTGCAATTAGAATTTTATCTATCTGCCCATGAAATCCTGCACTTAGTAATAAAACATAATTGTTAACTATGAAACTCATCTTTGGTTTTAATAATCCAAATTCTATTTTCATATCTTGGAAAGTTTTGATTATTCTCTTTAGATAAAAAATATAAGATAATGCTAAAGCAAAAATTATACTTTCATATCCGAACACATACAAGAATGATATGCCTAAAACTACTGTCAATACTTTTTGTAATAAAAGATATTTTGAATATGTAGAATATAGCTTTCTGCCTAACAAATCTCCTATGGCAAGTGTGTTAATGACATATGCAAATAATATAATGCCAATATCGATTTGATAAAATGATGGAAAAATCAGAATTACTACAGTAGATAATACAACACTTGAAATTAAAGAAATAAAATATAGTGTTGATTGAATTTTTAGATTTTTTGCAGCAAAAACAATTAATGTATTTTGACTACCAAATAATGCAATATAGCTAATCGCACTTGCAATACCAATAATCCATTGTATTTCTCCATACTGATCCGGTTCAATTTGCGATGCTAAGTAAAACCAAAAAACAGCTCCTAATGCACTGCCTGCAATATCTCCTACTCCAATTATTCCTAGATCTTTTATTTTTTGTAAAAATACCATTTCAATCTATATTCATTGGAAGAAATACTTTTTCCTTCAACTCACTGTCCATTTTTTAAAATCATATTCTTCAAATCCAACGTTTTTCATTTCATTATCATTTGGTCTCCATGCAATATCTGCTAAAACAATAGCTTTTGCAATATTTTTTGTTGGGTTGACAATAGCTGCTGCGATACCATTTTTAACGCATACTAGGTTTGGTTCCTTCGCAGTAGATTTTATTTCATAGAATTTCCCTTTATTACGTATTACAAAAATAATCTCTCCTTCTATACACGAAAAATATGTTGTTCTGTTTTTATGAAGATGTGGTCCTTTAATCTCTCCTGAATTAATTGTGTTAACATATACCATTTTTGGATGATCTTTTATAATTTTATCCCAATCCCTCCAGATTACTGTTAATTCTCCATTTACGTGAGAATCTTGAACATCTTTTGTATCATGTTTCTCCAAATTATGTACAAAAAATCCATTTTCATCCATTAAAAAAATTCATTAATTTTTGCCAATAAAAGTTTGGATTTAAAGGTACTAAGTAAATCATACAATATTTTATTAGGTTAAAAACTTGTGTGCCTATATGAGATTATTAGTGACTGGTGGTCTAGGATTCATTGGAAGTAATTTCATATTAAAAATTCTAAATGAAAATAAAGATATTGAAATTCTTAATATTGATGCAGAGTTATTCGGTTCTAATCATGATTATCTCTCTGATTTAGCTGATCCTGAACGATATGAATTCTTGAAAGGTAATATAACTAACAAAAATTTGATGGAAGAGCAAATAAAAAATTGTGATGCTGTAATAAATTTTGCAGCTGAATCATTTGTTGATCGAAGCATAAGTGATGCAAATCCATTTTTAGTTTCAAATATTCGTGGTGCATTCACAATTCTGGATATTACTACAAAGCAAAAAAAACGAATGATCCAAATTTCAACTGATGAGGTTTTTGGTAGTTTATCATCCGACTCCGCAACTGAACTATTCAAATTCAATCCTTCAAGTCCTTATGCTGCAACAAAAGCTTCTGCTGAACTAATAATCAATTCATATATTGTAACTCATAATTCTGATGTGATAATAACACGTTGTACAAATAATTATGGTCCAAGACAGTTTGCCGAAAAACTCATTCCGAAAACTATAATGTTAGCAAAACAAAACCAAAAAATCCCAGTTTATGGAAATGGAACAAATATTCGAGATTGGATATTTGTTGATGATCATTGTGATGCAATTTTTCAGGTTTTATCAAATGGAAAATCTGGTCAATCATATAATATTTCTGGAAATAATGAAATTGACAATCTTACAGTAATTCGTACTATACTGAAAATCCTGAATAAACCTGAAACACTAATAGAATTTGTCGAAGATCGACCTGGACACGATTTTAGATATAGTATGAACTCATCTAAAATACTAAATGAGCTGGGATGGAAACCAAAATTAAATTTTGAAGAAGGTATAAAAAAAACAGTTGAATGGTATCTTAACAATCTGGAAATAATGAAAAACATACCAAAAAATACATTGAACTCGACACCTTGGAAAAGTTCTAATTAATTTAAAAAAATTTGATGATATGATGAAAGGGATAATACTTCATGGTGGACATGGAACACGTTTAAGACCTTTGACTCATACTGGTCCAAAACAACTTTTACCTATTGCAAACAAGCCAATGTCGGAATATTGCCTAGATGTAATTCGAGATTGTGGAATATCTGATATTGCAATAATTATTGGTGGAATTGGTGCTAATAAGGTAAAAGAGTATTATGGTGACGGTTCAAGATTCAATGTCAAAATCTCTTACATTGAACAAGATGAACCTAAGGGGATTGCTCATGCAATTAATCTTTGCAAAAATTTTATTGGAAATGAAAAATTCCTTGTTTTCTTAGGTGATAATATTATTCAAAAGTCCATCTCTGATATATCCTCAAAATTTGAAATATCAACTGATGATGCGTTAATACTTCTATGTGAAGTTCCTAATCCTGAAAGATTTGGAATAGCTGATGTCAAAGAAAATAAAATTGTTCATATAATGGAAAAACCTAAGAATCCTCCAACTAATTTAGCAGTTACTGGAATATACTTTCTTACTCCAAAAATATTTGATATTTTTTCTAGACTGAAACCCTCTTGGAGAAATGAATTGGAAATAACTGATGCTCTACAAATGATGCTTGAAGAAAATTATACTATTAACTATGAATCAATTACGGATTATTGGAAAGATACTGGTACACCGGATGATATAATTCATGCAAATGGTGAAGTACTCAAAAATCTGGAACCATATTTCCTTGGCAAAAAAGATGATTCCGTTAATCTATCTGGAAATATCATGGTTAATAAATACACAACAATTTCTAGTAACTCAAAAATTATAGGTCCTTGTATTATCGGAAAAAATTGTATTATCGGAAAAAATTGTACGATTGGACCAAATGTTAGTATTGGTGACAATTCAAAATTGAATAATTGTAACATACAAAATTCAATCATAATGGAAAACTGTTCAATTGATTCTAGCATGAAACTTAGAAATAGTATTCTTGCATCAAACTCATCTATTAAATTGGATAATACTAATGATGAAAAAGTTTTACTTCTGGGCGAAGGTACAAAACTATCTCTTTGATGATAATTTTTGATTAGTAAGAGTAAATATCCAAGTAGATTTGCTTATGTTATGAATGAGAAACCATTAGTTAGCATAATTATCCTAAATTATAATGCTGGAAAATTATTACTAAATTGTGTTGAATCAATATTTTCTAGTACTTATGAAAACTACGAAGTAATTCTAGTTGATAATTGTTCAACTGACAATAGTCATAAAGAATGCAAAAATAAATTTAATAACATACATCTAATCGAAAACCCAAAAAATCTAGGCTACTGTGAAGGAAATAACGTAGGAATAAGAAATGCATCAGGTGAATATCTCTTGATTCTTAATCCGGATACCATAGTTGAATCTGATCTAATTGGAAAATTTATGTCTGCATCTAATGAATTTGGCGAGGGTCTATTTCAAGGGAAAAACGTTGCAATGCATGATGATACAATTCTAAGAAGTACTGGTAATTGGATTAATCTTTTTGGATTTGGCTATTCAAGGGATAAAGGAACTAAGGAATTGGAAAAATTTTCTAAAATTGAAGAAATCAATTATGCATCTGGAACATGTCTTTTTACTCAAACAAATACTATGAAAAAAATTGGATTGTTTGATCCATTTCTATTCTTGTATCATGATGATCTCGATTTAGGATGGAGGGCATCATGTCTAAACATTAAATCATATTTTGTTCCAACCATCAAAATACGTCATGTTTCAAGTTATAATTTAAAATGGTCCTCTCAAAAGTTTTTTTGGTTAGAAAGAAATAGAAAATATTGTTTACTAACACATTATTCACACATAACTAGGAAAAAAATCCGACTAGAAATATTTCTTGTGGATGTAATGGTATTTTTTTCTTATCTCCTAAAAGGAATGATTAAAACAAAAATCCAAGCTGATATTGATATTTTAAAAAATAAAAAAATTATTAATAAAAAATATGAAGAACTAGAAAATAAAAAAATTGTCTCTGATAAAATCCTGATTAAAAAATTTTCAAATACGTTATTTATTCCGGATGATGTTTCAAAAGAGCTATCGGGAAAATTATTTAATAGAATACTTGCCTATTTATCAAAAAAAGCAAAAAAACGCCTATTATCTAATTAATTTTTCACATAAAACTACTGCTGCGGCTATATTTTGTTCATGAGTAATTGAAACCTTAAAAAAATATCGAGGTTTATTTTTCACTTCAACTCTAGGTTTATTTTTTTCATGAAAAGTAATAATATCTTTAAATTTAATATTTTTTCCAATGCACTTTCTAACACTTTCTTTAACCGCAAATTTTCCAGCAAAATGCTCTTCAGAATTTTTAAACTCTAAACAATATTTTATTTCTGATTGTGAAAAAATTCTATCAAAAAAACGTGAATTTTTTTTATAATCTAATTTTCTAAATCTATTAATATCTACTATATCTATCCCTACTGAAATCGATTCTATCATGATATGATGAATACGTAAAAGTAGATTAAATTATCTACATTATATTTGGTAATAAAATTAATGTACTATCAAAAAACTGAAAAACTATTGGCAGTTATTGATGATAAAATAAAAAAAATATTCCTCGAGGTTTTTCCTGATATGAAAGAACGAGATTTTAATTGGAAAAAGAAGCAGAAAGATTTTGAAGATTGGGACTCATTTTCACATTTGAATTTGATAACAATGTTAGAAGATGTTTTCAAGATTGAAGTATCTGATAATGATGCTATAACTCTGCAATCAGCTGAAGATATACGAAATTTTATTGAGAGGAATAAATGAATAAAATTATAGATTTTTTTTTTAAGATTGTTGATAACTATCCAGATAAACTTGCACTTATTTATGAAAATGAAAAACTAACCTACAAAGAATTAGGTGACCGTGTTAATGCACTTTCTAATTCCTTAATTGAACTAAAACCAGGTTCTGTAGTAAGCTTATTTCTTGAAAATTCAATTGATTTTGTTATATCTTATTTAGGAATTTTAAATGCTGGAATGATTGCACATTTAGTCCCCACAAATATAACTAATGAAAAAATTAAACAACAACTTGAAATTGCGAACTCAAAATTTGTAATTAGTTCAAAGTTTTCAATCCATAAACTACAAAACATGTCTCATCAATGCAAAATAGTCCCCTTTACAGAATTAAATCTACAAACAAATAACTCACTTAAAACAAATAATGTGTATAATGATATCGCTTATCTAATTTTTACATCTGGAACAACTGCTGAACCTAAGGGTGTATCAATAACACATACTAATACAATTTTTACAACTAATAATATAATTAATGTCTTAAAATATACCGAGTCAGATATTCATATACTTCCTCTTCCTCTATCTCATTCATTTGGACTTGGATGTTTACATGCATCATTATTTATTGGTTCAACATTAGTACTACTCAAAAATGCAACAAATACACTTGATATTCTAAACAAAATTCAAATTCATAATGCTACAACACTTGCAGCCGTACCACTAACATTAAATAAAATTCTCAAAGAACACCTCAATTGTTCAGATTATCTTAAAAATCTAAGATTAATTATCACAAATAGTACATCTATCCCTGTTAATACTGTTAAAAATTATAGAAGAATTTTACAACAAGGATTTCTTGCAACATATTATGGTTTGACAGAAGCATCACGTAGTACATTTATGATATTTGATAATACAGGAAAAGAAACATCTGTAGGAAAACCATTTGGAGGTGTAACAGTAAAAATTCAAAATAAACAATCCGATGAATTGGATGTTGGTGAGATTCTAATTAAAGGTAAAAATGTTATTCAAAATTATTGGAATAATCCAGAAGCTGATAAAAAAATTATTGATAATTGGTTACATACCGGTGATCTTGGACATAAGGATTCAGAAGGTTATTTGTATCTAGATGGAAGAATGGATTATATCATAAACATTGCAGGAGAAAAAGTTATTCCTGAAGAAGTAGAAGAAGTAGTGAGAGTTTTAATTGATGTTGATGATGTTGTAGCAATTGGAGTTAAAAATGAGATGTATGGTGAAATGATCAAAATATATGTTAAAAGAACCACTAATAGTGAAATTACAAAATCACAAATCCTTTCTCATTGTATAAAAAATCTTGAATCTCATAAAATTCCTCGAGAAATTGAATTTTTGCAAGAATTCCCTCGAAATAAATTTGGAAAAATTGAGCGTTTTAAATTAAAGTGATTGAAATGAACGAAAACCCAAATAAAATTAACGAAGAAGAATTAATGGAATATTATAATCTGAGAGGTACTGGCGGAAGAGTTTCTCTTAGATTAAAATTTACAAAGACTTGGTTGTTCCATAAATTAGCTTATTCATCTGCATATCCGGGTTGGGCAATAAAGATGCAAAGATTACGAGGTGTAAGAATTGGAAAAAATTGCCACATTAACCCTTATGTATTAATTGATCTGATTTATCCACAACTTGTAACAATTGAAAATAATGTTTCTATTGGAACATACTCTATGATTTTTGCACATAATAATCCTACATCAAATCTCTTTCTAAAGAAAAATGGTTATCCAAGAATTACAAAACCAGTCCTAATAAAAGAGGGTGCTGTAATTAATCCTGGTTCTATAATCATGGCAGGAGTTACTATAGGAAAAAATTCAATTGTAGCTGTTGGGAGCATAGTTAGTAAAGATGTTCCAGATTATACAGTTGTAGCAGGTAATCCTGCACGGGTAATAAAAAAAATTGAACATTAAAACCTTGGAGATAGAAAAAATTTGAATTATTTGGGAATAGATTTTGAGGATTGGTATCATCCACAGTTAATACAAAAATTTCTAAAAAATAATAATCATAAACCTAGAATGTTTAAAGGACTTGGTAAAATCCTTGAAATGTTAAGAAAGACTGAAACGTATGCAACATTTTTTGTTGTTGGACAAGTTTTAAAATCTAATCCTGAAATTTTAGATCAAATAATTTCAAATGGACATGAAATTGGGTTTCATACTATGAATCATGATAGAATAGATAGTGAAAATTACAAAAATTTCTTCTCAAATGAGATCTATGAGTTTTCAAAATTAACTAACAACAGATCAAAAGGATTTCGTGCACCCACTTTCTCCCTAAACCAAAAAAGCTCTTGGATAATTGACTCTCTTGTAGAAAATGGTTATCTTTATGATAGTAGTATTGTTCCTGCTAAAACAGATCTATATGGACATCCAAATGCTGAAACAAAACCATATAGGATTACTAGTGACTCAATAGAAAAAAACAATCCAAATGGAAAACTAATGGAATTCCCTATAATGGTATCAAACATTTTAGGTAAGAAAACTCCATCTGGGGGAGGATTCTTTCTAAGAACTTTACCTAAAAAAATCATTCATAACACAATAAAAAAATATGAAAAACAAGATATCCCGTCAACATTTTACATACATTCTTGGGAATTAACGCCTGAATATATCCCAAAAATTGAATTACCATTCAAAGAGAATTTCATCACTTTTCATAACATAGAAAAAACTTACAAAAAACTCGAAAATATTCTAAATGAGTTTAATTTTACATCGTTTGAAAATTTTTTTCAAAAATAATCAATAAATTTAGTAGCATACTCTAAAAAGAGGAAAAATAAAATTAACATATGAAAATCGGAATAGTTTGTCCTGCATCACTGCCTGCTAGTCAATTTGGTGGAATTGTATTTTTGGCAGTAAATTTAGCACGTGAAATGTCAGAATTAGGTCATAATGTAACTATATACACCACAGATCTTGATTTTTCTAATGGGCCAAACAAGTTTAACAAATCACTTCCTAGAATTGAGAAAGTTGGAAATTATATTATCAAACGAACACATTCCTGGTTTTCTGTAAGACTATTTTTCTTTAATCCTGGAATTTACTTCCAGATTAGAAAAGATAAACCGGATGTTATTCACACAATTGGTCTAAGAAGCTTTCAATCATTTGCTGCATGGTTAGTTTCAAAAAGAGATAATATTCCACTAATAGCAACTGATCAAGGAGGTTTAACAACACATCCTTATCTAACAGAAACAGGCTTATTATTCAAAATAATATTTAAAATTCAAAATTTGTATATTAAAAAAATCTTAAAACACTCTTCAACTTTATGTGCTGCAAATGAATATGAAAAAGATATTTTTTTGGATATGTGTAAAGATTCTAAAATAGAAATTGTTAGAAATGGTGTAGATCTTAAATCGCTAATAACTAAAATAAATTTTAAAACTAAATACAATCTTAATTCAAAATTTATACTCTTTATTGGAAGATTTTCAAAGAGTAAGGGAATAGATAATTTAATTTTTGCAATTAAGCAAATTAAAACTCAACTTGATAATTCAACAACAAAACTTGTAATCATGGGTGTAGATTTTGGTTTTGAAGAAGATATGATAAAATTAATTAATAAATTTAATATTTCAAAACAAGTCTTAATAATAAAAAATCCTCCACGAGAAGATGTTATTGCGGCTTATGGTGAAAGTGAATTTCTTATTCTTCCATCCGTCTGGGAATTATCTCCTTTAGTTCCATTGGAATCTTTTGCATTTAAAAAACCAGTTATTTCAACTAATTCTCATGGAATTCCATTTACTGTACAACATAATAAAACTGGAATATTGGTTGATAAAGATAATTCAGAACAACTTGCTGATGCGATTAGCATTTTACTAAAAAATGTTGAATTAAGAGAAAAATTGGGTCAAGAAGGATATAATTTTGTTCAAAATGAATGTAATTCTGTTACAATGACTAACAAAATTCTTCAAATATATGAAAAATGCTTCAATTCAAGTTGATTATATTTACTGTTTATGGAGAAACTTTGAGTAGAATGTTTTATAGGTAAAAATTCAAAAATTACTGAAAAGAAGAAAAATGAACATTACTATTGGAATTCCTGCATATAATGAAGAGAAAAACATTGCTTCGATAATCACAAAATTAAAGAATATCACAAATTCTATTATTGTTTGTGATGATGGTTCATCAGATCTAACCTCAAAGATAGCCGAGGATCTTGGTGCCATAGTTGTTAAACATAACACTAATCTGGGATATGGTGCTGCTATAAGGAGTATTTTTCTTAAAGCAAAAAGTGTTAATTGTGATGTCTTAGTGACATTTGATGCTGACGGCCAACATAACACCGGCGATATCCCTCATATTATTGATCCTATTCTTAAAAATGAATCTGACATCATTATTGGTTCAAGATTTCTAAATGACACTGAAAAAAATATACCTCATTATAGAAAAGTTGGAATAAAAATTATAACAAAAATTACAAATGTATCAATAAAAAAACAATTAACAGATTCACAAAGTGGATTTAGAGCTTACTCTAAACAAGTACTAAATGAATTAAATCCTTCAGAATTGGGTATGGGTATATCTACCGAGATTTTAATTAAAGCATCTAGTAATAATTTTAGAATTTCAGAGGTTCCGATCAAAATATCTTATGATGGTGAAACATCTACTCATAATCCTATTTCTCATGGATCATCAGTAATTATTAGTACAATAAAGTACACGTCGATTGAACGTCCACTTGTATTCTACGGAATTCCATCATTACTATTCTTAATTATTGGAGTTATTTTCTCTTATATGGCGATTCAATTTTATGTTGACATTGGAAAATTAAATACAAATCTCACTATTGTTGGAGCATCTACTACGCTAATTGTTGTTGTATTACTAATTACTGCAATCCTTCTTTTCTCTCTTGTTTCTGTTGTCAGAGAAGGAAAAGACTAATCTTGAAAACTCTTAAAACCACCCCCGAAAAAATAATTTATTACAAAAAAATCCCACTGTTTCTTTTTTTAATCATACTTGGTCTTAGCTTAATGAATATGTCATATGTGATAGATTCTAAAGCAATAGCAGAATCTAATCTCCAAAAAGTGTGTAATAAACAAATTGACAGAAATGAAGATGGTATTCCTGATGATATCAAATCCCAAAAAAATGTTAACTGGTCTTATTGTAATCTAGAAAATTATGATTTTACATCTCTTTCTGATTTTGATTTTAAAGATTCACCAAGACCATTCTCTGACGGCAATCGTTATCATACATCAAAACATGCTGAACCTATTGAAATTGGAATACCAAATGATGCACATACATTTCGTCAACATGCTAATCTAGGACTGATAGATAGATATATCGAATTATTTTATTCATTTTTTGGTATTGATTATGATATTGATGATAATCTTTATTCTGGAGCAAATTTTGAAAACGCCAATTTTACTTATACAAACTTCCAAAACACAAATCTTATTGATTCAAAATTAAGATTCTCTAATCTTAATTCTATAAATTTTATGAACTCCGATTTAGCTGGAGCAAATTTCAATTATTCAGATCTGAATAATGCAAACTTTGAAAACGCAAATTTACAACATGCATCATTTTATCGTGCAAATCTAAAAGGAGCAAATTTTGAAAACTCTGATCTCTCTTATTCATACTTCTATGAATATCAGAATAATGATTTTGTTCCACTAACAAATTTTTCTGGAAGCATCTTACGAGGTACTCTATTTGAAAATGCAACTTTAACAAATGCAAATTTTGATAAAGCAGTAATCGATGAAACAAAATTTTTCTTAGCGACTCTTATTAACTCTGATTTCTCAAAAAGTAATTTTATAAGTGGAAATTTCACACATTCTAATTTAACAAATGCAAATCTTAGTGGTTTAAATTTATCAACAAGTACTTTTGCTGGAGCTAACTTACAAGGTGCAAACTTACAAGGTGCAAACTTACAAGGTACTAACTTACAAGGAGCCAATTTACAAAATGCAAAAATTGATGACAATGGATATCCGTTAGATTTATCTTGTGATCAAGATTATTGTAAAGATCTTTCTACTCTATCTGAAAAAATTTCTAGCCCAGATATCTCCTTCTTCGAAAGTACCGATCTCTCTGGAATGGATCTCTCTGGAATGGATTTTTCCAATATGGATCTTGCTGGTTTTGATCTATCTGGTGCTAATCTTCAAAATACAAAATTTTTTCATACGAATCTTGCCAATGCCAATCTCTCAAATCTTGATCTAAGTAACAAAGATTTGAGTTATTGTAATTTTAACGGAGCAAATTTCACCAATACTGACATCTCTAACTCTTTGATACGTTATTCTAGCTTGGAATCCGTAATTCTAACCAATACAATTCTAGTTAATTCTGATTTCCTTGCATCAAATTTAGGAAAAAATGATCTAACCAATAACGATCTCTCTGGTGTGAATCTAAAAAAATCATTTCTACATTTTACAGATCTATCTGAATCTGATTTATCATCATTAGATCTATCTGAGGCTACACTATATCATACTAATCTTAGTGGTGCCAATCTATCAAATACAAATTTACTTGGAACAATAATTATGCATTCCAATTTCACAAATTCTATCTTATCATGTAAAAATAACTCGATATGTGATTAATCTCTCGAAATTATTGTCCAGAATGTTTTAACATTGTATTCTTGTTGTAGAATATATCCATGATTTAATCCACGAAAAATCTCAAATGTTTCATTTTTATCATTTGATACTACCAAACTAGTTACAAATGGTCGATTGTATAAGTTACATGAATCAATATATCCTGATGTTTGTTTGACCTCATTTGTACATTTATCAAATTTTCCCTCAACTTCAACTTGCATCATTTTTATTTCCTTTCCATCAATTACTCCTTTTTTGATTATTGGTAGTGTTTGTAAATATTGTTCCGTAATTGGATCTGATAAATATCTAGTTGCTTTTGTTTCTACCACACTTATTATTTCTCCATTTGAATTTGTTATTACAGTCAATGCAGATGCGATATACTTACTTTCATCAATTTTTTTTAATTCCCCAAGCTGTGAATCAACATATAATGTCTGACCATAAGCACTTGTGGTGAATATTGAAACTACTGATAATCCTATGATTATTAAAATAATTTTTTGTGTAGACATCTATAATGCTGAATCTACCATTAAAGCAATAAATAATACAGCAAGATATGGACTTGAAAATTTGAATAATACCCATGATGCCTTTTCAGTTGGTTTTGAAACTACCCATGCACTAAGAACAACCATTAATACTCCTGATGCTATAGCTGTATACAAATAAACATCACCCATCACTGGGTCGCCAGTATCTGTTGTCAAAAAGAATGGAACCACGCTGAATACCACCATCATTACAGTAGTTGCAGCAATTACTCTTGCTGATGTTTTCTCAGATAATACTGCAGTAAGCATTGGAACTTTTACTTTCTGATAATCATCTCTAAAGTGTAATGTTAGTGCCCAAATATGCATTGGAATCCAAATGAATACCAAACCGGCCATGATTAATCCAAAATCCCACAACCCAGTTAGTGTTACGGCTGCATAACCAATCATAGCTGGTGCACCACCAGAAAATCCACCTAGTATAATGTTTAGTTGACTCTTTCTTTTTAATGCGTGACTATAAATCAAAATATTATCTGCTAAACCAAATACCATGAAGATTCCACACCATACTCCATTCCAAAATGATGTTGTAAATGCAATTCCGAATGCACATGCAATTGATATTGCTGCTAAA
>MDTE01028493.1_pt1 | contig 23815 bp, 24 predicted proteins | sample 811231 | NCBI WGS metagenome assembly MDTE01 (sample SAMN05326651, study PRJNA326480) | marine metagenome | isolation source: seawater | place: Indian Ocean: Red Sea | collected 2010 | reverse complement strand
TTGAAGCAATAAGAAAATCATTAGGTGTGATGACTCAAATAGATTTAAGTATAATGCTGATTGACTCAAATCATGGTTTCGATTCTCAAGTTAAAAAAATACTAAATATGTTAATTAATAATTCTAAATCTGTAATTATTATTTTTAATAAAATTGATATTATAAAAAATAAAAACATATTTATAAAAAATACAAAATTATTAATTAGAGAAACTTATTCACAAACTAAAAATCTATCAATTATTTTTATATCTGCTCAAAATGTATTTGATATTAATAAACTAAAATCAACTTTATTAGCTAAATCTAATCGAATAATAAAAAAATTATCTACAAGTAAATTAAATTCTTGTCTTAAAAAATCAACTGATGAAAAACCTCACCCTCTAATAAAAGGCAAATCTGTAAAATTCAAATATGCAGTCCAAATTTCTTCAACACCTTTTACTATAAAAATATTCTCTAATTATTCAAAGGAAATTAAAAACAATTATAAAACCTATCTAATTAATAAATTTATAAAAACTTTTAAAATTGAAGACAAAAAAGTAAATTTGATTATTTCTTCTGCAAAAAACCCTTTTAATTAATATTTTTATTCTTCAATTCCAATTAAAGAATTAACAATATTGTTATTAAATGCATCTAAATTAGATAAAATATATGAATTTTCTAGCAACCAATTATTTAGAAAGTTTAAAAATTCAAAATTGTTAGAAAAATATAATATAGTGCTAAAGATTATATAATTAAAAATAAATCCAAACAAGAATCCAAAAAATTTATCAATGAGAACTCCTAAAATTTGCTTATCTATATCTGATGAAATAATTTTTCTTATTTTCTTTAAAATAAATAAAGAAATAAGGAAAATTAAAGGAATTGATAATACTGATGAAAGTATGTTAGTTATTTCTTCATAATTTTTTAAAAGATTAATTTTTATTAGCTGGCTATTAATAAAATTTGCTAAATCATTATAAAAATAAATTGTAATTATAATTGACCCTATCCAAGTTAATAATCCTAGTATTGAAGCTATTATCCCTCTCCAAAAACAAATAGCTAATACAATACTTCCGATTGCTAGAAGAATATGGTCTAAAGGAAAAAATAAACTCTCAATCATTTTTCAGATAATAATAATAATGATGGTAAAAATACTAGAACACCAATCATAGCAAATATCATGGCCATAGAGGTAAAAAGACCGAATATCACAGTTGGTGTAAAACTAGAAAGGATCAGAACTGAAAACCCTAAAGCAATAGTAATTGATGTTGTTAATACAGCTATTCCTACACTATTATTAGTTAAGTTAATTGATTGAGTCATTGTATTATTTTTTTTATATTCAATAAAACGATATAAATAATGTATAGTATTGTCTACAGCTATACCAATAGTAATTGCAGCTATTGTAATAGTCATTATATCTAGTGGTATAGATAAATAGCCAATAATTCCTAATATAAATGTAGAAGCAAAAATATTTGGTATTATGCCTAATATGCTTAACTTTAGTGATTTAAATAATACTAAGAACATAAAAAATATTAAAACTAGCACAAAACCTAATGATTTAATTTGTGATTCAAACAATGAGTCTAGCATATTATTATAAAGAACTAGCAGGCCGTTAACTCTATAATTTTGCAAAGATTTATTTTTATTTTTTTCGATAAAGTTTTTTATTTCTACTATAAGTTTTTTTCTATTTATATCTCTTGAGTCTTTAACTCTTGCAGATATTTTGACCAAATTTTTATCAACAAGTAAAAATGGGTATATTAGGTCTTCTTTATATTCTTCAGGTATTTCCTCGTATAGGACAGCCAATTCAAATAAATTCAATGGTTTTTTATTTATTTGGTTTGCTAATTCAATTAGTGATAGAATAGATTGCACTTTTCCTATCTCTTCTCTTTCTTCTAAGTAATTATGAATATTTGATATTATTTCTATTTTTTCTTCAGAAAACCAATTCTCAGTTAGATTATCATTAAAAAAATCATCATCACTAAATTCATCTTCTAAATCAATATCATCTTCTATAATTTCTAAATTATCATTATTATTTATAAGCAATTCATTATTATTAAAAGTAAGGATGATATCAATTGGTGTTGTTCCTCCCAATTCTTCATCTATCAATTTCATACCCTTATAAATTTCAGTATTTTTTTTAAAATAATTTACAAAACTATTTTCTATCCCAAGTTTAAAGGAACCTAGAGAAAAAATTATAAATAAAATAGTTCCTGTTAAGATAATTATCTTTGGATGATTTTTAACACCAGAAAAAAAATTAATGTTTAAAATATTTTGTTGATAATTTGATTCTTTATTTGAAAAAAATAATAAAATAAATAAAGGGAGTATTGTAAAAGAGCAACATAATGAAATAATTAAAGAAATAACCATAATAAATCCAAAATCAATTATAGGTTTAATATCAGTTATAATTAAAGATCCAAAAGCAACCATTGTCGTTAAAGTTGTATAAAGGCAAGGCCAAAACATATATTTTAATGTTTTGTTTATTTTATTTTTATTGTTTTGAAGAAGTCTAAAATAATTTATAATATGAATATTCATAGATACTGATAGTATAAATATTAAGGCAGCAAAATTTGATGAAATGGCTGTTATTTCTATTTGCAATAGTCCTAACATTCCAAATACTAAAACAATCGTGTAAGAAGAGCTTAATAAACAAACTATTACCCATGAAATTTGTCTAAAAATAAAAAATAATACTAAAATTATTATTATAATAACAGCAAAACTAAAAACAACGATGTCACTTTTAACAAATGCAATTACATCATTGGCAATCATATCTACTCCACCTAAATAATATAAGTGGTTATTATCAGCATTATCTATAATGGATCTAATATTTCTAATTAAGCCATTTCGTTTTTTATCATATATATTTTTTTTTTCTAAATATGTTTTTTTTGAAATAATATTATTTTCATAATCATTTTTAGCTATATTAAATTCTATATCTTTTTTTAAATAAATAATAATTGAGAAAACACTTCCATTTTTATTTATAATTTGGTCAACATAAACTGGATTGTCAATAAATTCAGATATGACCTTTTCAATTTCATAATTTGAATTTTTTAAATTTTCAATTTTGTTTCCACTTAAATCTGAAAGAGAAGTATTATTTAGAAAAAGTATCGGAGCATCAATGAAGCTAAAGACTTTTGAAACTTGTTGCAGTTTTAATAATTCCTTTGAAATATTTTCAACATTTATAATAAATTCTCTATCAATGTCAGTCTCTTTCTTTATTGCTAATACTAAGAAATTTTCTGAATCAAATAGTTTATTATAACTATTAAAATATTTAAATTCTTCATCATTTTGAGCTACTAATGTATCTGAAGATGCATCAATTCTAAAATTTTGAATATAGAAAATTGATAAAATAAAAATTATAATTCCAAATGAATAATATAATGAAAGTTTTATCTTAGACAAACTTATCTCAACTTATTTTTTTAATTAATTTTTTTAAAATATTAAATTTTATTGATATATTTAAATTAAAAAATATCAAAAAAAAATAATTTAAAATCACTCCATTATATTATCATAATCTTTACTATTAAGGTCGCTGAATCTTGTATAATTTGACTCAAAATGAGTTTTTATTGTGCCAATTGGGCCATGTCTTTGTTTTGCAATTATTATTTCAGCAGTGTTATGAGCTTTTTCACATAGTTCTTGCCACCTACTTGTTCTCTCATGATACTTCTCTTCTGGTTCTTCTGGTTTCTTTATTGGTTCCATTCTCTCAAGATAATAACTTTCTCTAAAAATAAACATTACAACATCTGAATCTTGCTCAATTGTTCCACTTTCTCGTAAATCTGAAAGTTGAGGTCTTTTATCTTCTCTTTGCTCAACTTGACGAGATAGTTGTGATAGGGCAATTATAGGAATATCTAATTCTTTGGCAATAGCTTTTAGCCCTCTTGTTATTTCTGATATTTCTTGAACCCTTCCCTCATTTTTAGATTTATTACTAGCTGACATTAATTGTAAATAATCAATAATAATTAGATCTATTCCATATAATCTTTGCAATCTTCTAGCTCTTGCTCTTAACGTTGCAATTGTTAAAATTGGATTATCATCAATAAAAAGATTTAGATCTTCAAGTTCAGAACTTGCTTTAGCAATTTTTTTAAAATCGTCTTTTGTTAATTCTGCTTTTCTCATTTTGTCACCTGAAATTTTTGTCTGCTCAGCTAAAATTCTTGTTGCTAATTGCTCTGTAGACATCTCCAATGAGAAAAAAGCTACTCTACCTCCATCAATTAATTTTTTATTTCCATTTTCATCATTTTTTTCTTTTAAATTTTTTGAAACATTAAAAGCAATATTTGTTCCTAAAGCAGTTTTACCCATTGAGGGCCTTCCTGCAATTATAATCAAGTCTGATTTATGTAAACCTCCTAATTTATTGTCTAAATCCTTAAGTCCAGATGCTATACCTGCTATTTTCCCCTCTCTTTTAAAAGCTTCATTTATAATATTGACTGCATCTTTAAGTGCATTTCCAAATTTAGAATATTTTCTTTCTGTGTTTCCGGTATTTGATAAATTGTATAAATCATTTTCAGCATTTTCTATTAATAACTCGCCAGTATTTTCTGTGTTTGTATCAAAAGTATCATGAATTATATTTTGTCCGATACCCACTAAAGTTCTTTTTATATAAAGTTCATATATTATCTTCGCATATTGATATGTGTTTTGAGTTGAAGGAGATGAGTCTTTTATTAGGTTTAAATATTTTGTTATTTCAATACCAAAATTATCGTTTGATAAGTAGTTTTTAAGGGTAATAGGGGATACCAAAATATTTTTATTTAAAAGTTCTTTTATTTTTTTAAAAATTATTTGGTGATTTTTGTCTGTAAAGTGAAAATCATCAATAAAATCTGAAATTTTTTCAAAATTCCTATTATCCCATAAAATACATCCAATTAGTGCGACTTCAGCATCTATATTAGAGAAGTTTTCTATAATTTTATTTTCATTTGAAGAGAAATTTATTATTTTATCACTTTCCATTTATAAAACTTGATAAAACTTTTATTAATTAAAACAATAAAACAAATTTAAAAATATAATTTTTAAGTTAATATCTTATTAATTATGTGAATAAAAAGATTAATTTTTACTTACTTTTACAATGATTTTATGAGTAATGTCTAAATATGGGCTAACAATCACTTCATGATTGCCAGTTGTTCTAATTGAGTTTTTCATATTTATATCATCTGAATGAATTTTAATTCCATGATCTTTCATGAAGTTAATAATTTCTTTTTTGGAAATAGATCCATACAATTGATCTTTTTCATCTGCCTCTTTTACAAATTCAAATTTTAAATCTTTGATCTTATCAATTGTTTCGTTTATTTGTTTTAGTTTTTTTTCTTCATTAATTTTAATCTTTTCTTTTATATTTTCAAAATATTCTAAATTTTTTTTACTTTGTCTAAGTGCCATATTGTTTGGAAATAAATAATTTCTTGCATAGCCATCTTTTACTGTAACAAGATCGCCAATTTTACCTAATTTTTTTATATTTGTAGTAAGGATCACTTTCATATTAAAAATATGTTTTATTTGTAAAAGACATTAAGGCTAAAAATCTAGATCTTTTAATTGCTGTAGCAAGTTCTTTTTGTTTGGCCCGTGAAACATTTGTTATTCTACTAGGTGCTATTTTACCTTTTTCACTTACATATCTTGATAATAGCTTTATATCTTTATAATCAATTATCGGTGAATTTTTCTGACTGAAAGGGCAAAATTTTTTTCTTTCCTCGAAAGGTGAGTTTTTATTATCATCTCTATTTCTAGATTTAAATTTCTTATTTTTTTTCATTATTTAATTTTGTTGGAAGTTCTTGATGGTTATCAACTTTAATAAATAAATATCTAATAAAGTTTTCTTTTTGATTAAGATTTTTTTTAATAGATTCAATTTTTTGACCTTCTATCTCTATTTGATAAAAATTATAAAACGATTTACTAAAGTTTTTAATATTATAACTTAAGTCTCTAAGTCCCCAATCTTCTTTATTAAGAATTTTTCCCTTATTTTGTTTTAATAAATTTTCAAACTCTTTTAATGAATCCGATCTAGAACTATTTGATAATTCAGGACTTAATAGTAAAACTGCTTCAAATTTATTCATAAACTCCATGGTTAAATCTCAAAAAAAATATTTCGAGAGAAGTTATTGTTGCATATATTTATTTTTTTCAATAAATCAAGCAAATATGTTGGCAATTGTTTTTCCTGGTCAAGGCAGTCAATATTTGAATATGGCTATTGATTTTAATCATAATTATATAGAAGCAAAAAATACTTTTCAAATGATTGAAGATATTACAAAAATAAAAATACGTAAAATAATATCTGAAAATCATCAAAATAAACTTAATCAAACTAATTACACTCAAATATCAATATTTGCAGCCTCTATGGCAATTTATAATACATTATTAAATCAAGTTGGTTATGATAGATTAAATCCAAAATTTGTACTTGGTCATTCTTTAGGTGAATATAGCGCACTTGTTGCTAATAAAACATTGAATTTAGATGATGCATCTAATTTGATTAAGATTAGAGGTGATTTGATGAATTCTGCAATAGAACCTAATACCTCGGGTATGGCGGCTATTATTGGTAAAAGTGCTGACCTTATAGATGAAATTATTGAAAAAAATAAATTGGAGGTAACGATTGCAAATGATAATTCCCCAATGCAAGTTGTTGTATCTGGTATTTTATCAAACATAAATAGCGCAGAAAGTGTTTTCATTTCAAGTGGAGTAAAAAAATATATAAAACTTAATGTATCCGCTGCTTTCCATAGTAAATATATGGAAAATGCTCAAATTAAATTGATTAACGAAATTAACAAAGTTAATTTCAATAAAGTTAATATTCCAATAATTACAAATTATGACGCAAATATCAATACAGAGTTGGCAACAATAAAAGAAGCGCTAAAAAAACAAATGGCTAATAAAGTTAAGTGGACCGAAAGTATAAAAAAACTTGAAGTTAATGGTATAAATAAAATAATAGAAATTGGCCCTAGTAAAGTTTTATCTTCTTTGATATCTAGAATCAGTAAAAATTTTGATATTATATCTTTAGATAAAATTGATGATTTAGAAAAATTTGCATAAAATGAAAAAAATATTTATAACAGGGGCTTCTGGAGGAATAGGTTCATCAATTGTAAAAAAGTTTATAGAAAATTCTAATTTAATCTTAACTTCCTCATCTGAATTAACCCTTAATAAACTTAAAAATAAATATGGAAGTAGTCATTTTTATTATGTTTTAGATTTTAATGATAAAACAAATTTCGAAAATACTTTAAAGAAAATTTCATTAGATCATAAAGATTTGGATGTAATTGTTAATAATGCCGGGATTACTGATGACTCTCTAATTTTAAGAATGAATTCTGAACAGTGGAATAAAGTAATTCAAGCGAACTTATCATCAAATTTTACAATCATAAAAAACTTGTTGCCAAATATGATAAAAAATAAAAATGGAAGTATTATTGGAATATCTTCTGTAGTTGCGACTTCAGGTAATCCAGGACAATCAAATTATGTAGCGGCTAAGTCAGGTATGATTGGATTTTACAAATCTATTGCCCAAGAAGTTGCATCTAGAAATATAAATGTCAATGTGATTTCACCTGGCTTTATAATTTCACCTATGACAGACAAATTGAACGATAATCAGAAAAATAATATATTAGAAAAAATACCTATGAAAAGATTTGGCACCCCTGATGAAATAGCTGAATTAGTTTATTTTTTATCTGATAATAAATCTAGTTATATTACTGGCCAAAACATACATGTAAATGGTGGAATGTTGATGGTTTAATGTGTTGACATGTCCTAAGTTAATATTCTATTAACTAAATACAAACTTAAGGAGAAAATGATGAGCGAAGTTGAAACACAAGTAAAGGAAATAGTAGTTGATCATCTGGGAATTGATAAGGCCAAAGTAACACCCGAATCTAAATTTATTGATGATTTAGGTGCTGATAGTTTGGATACTGTTGAGCTAGTAATGGCATTTGAAGAAAAGTTTGGTATTGAAATTCCTGATGATGCTGCTGAAACAATACAAACTGTTCAGAACGCAATAGATTATATAGAGAGTAAAAAATAACTCCATAATTTTATGAATCGTGTAGTTGTTACTGGATTGGGCTTGCTTACATCGATTGGTAATAACAAAGATAATACATGGATTAATTTGATAAATTGTGAATCAGGTATTAAGAAAATTACTCATTTCGATACTGAAGACCTTCCTTGTCAAATAGCTGGTTTTATATCTCATAATGTCGACGATGATTTTTCTTATGATAGATCAATAGATCTTGATTTAAAAGAAATTAAAAGAAATGATAGATTTATTCAGTATGGTATAGCAGCTGCAAAAATGGCTATTGAAGATGCTGGTTTAGAAAATTTAGATGAAAAGGAAAAACTTAAAATTGGTGTTAGTGTTGGCTCAGGTATAGGTGGATTAGAAACAATATATGAAGGATCGCTTACAATTGAAAATAAAGGTCCAAGAAAACTCTCTCCTTTTTTTATCCCATCTTCTCTTATTAATTTATTGTCAGGTCAAATTTCAATAAAATATGGTTTTAAAGGTCCAAATCATTCCGTTGTTACAGCATGCGCAACTGGAGCTCATTCAATAGGTGATGCTGGTGAGATGATAAAAAGAGGTGCGGCAAATGTTATGATAGCAGGTGGTTCAGAGGCTGCTGTTTGCAAATTAGGTCTTGCAGGTTTTTGTGCAGCTAGAAGCTTAAGCACTTCTTTTAACAATTCTCCAAAAAGTGCATCTCGACCTTGGGATAAAGGGCGCGATGGTTTTGTAATGGGGGAGGGGGCAGGAATATTAGTCTTAGAAGAAATGGAATATGCAAAAAAAAGAGGCGCTAATATTTATGGAGAATTAATTGGATATGGTATGTCTGGTGATGCTTATCATATAACTGCACCAGTTGAAGATGGAGATGGCGGGTATAGAGCTATGAAAGAGTCATTGAAAATGGCGAAAATATCACCAGATGATATAGATTATGTAAATGCTCACGGTACATCAACAGTTTTAGGAGATAAGATAGAGCTAAATGCAATAACAAGGCTTTTTAATAAAAATAAAAATCTTTTTGTAAGTTCAACAAAATCTTCTATTGGGCATTTATTAGGTGCAGCTGGAAGTGTAGAGGCTATATTTTCAATTCTTGCAATTAAAAATAATACAATGCCCGCAACTCTAAATTTAGAAAATCCTATAGAATCAGCAAATATAAACTTAATTCCAAAAGAACCTATAAGTGAAAAAGTAAATGTCGCATTGAGCAATTCTTTTGGTTTTGGAGGAACTAATACTGCGCTTTTATTTAAAGATATTTAGCATTCTGCTAATTCCTATAATTTATTTTTTTTATATTTTATTTATAAAAGATTTAGTTTTAAATAATAAATATTTTTTAATTAATAAAAATGATAATTATCATAGTATTATTTATAACAATATATCTGACTCTTCATTTAATTTATTTTTTTACAAGTTAGTATTAAGAATATCACTATTAAACAATCAAATACATTATGGTAAATTTGTATTAAATAAAAATTTAAATTATTATAAATTATTAAATACAATTAAATTACCAAGTAATTATTATGAAAAGATTACTATAGTAGAGGGTTGGTCAAAAAATGATTTAAATAAAATTTTATTAAAAAATTTTGATAATTTTTATTCATTAGAGTATTCAGATATTATTGCAGACACATATATGTTTAGTGAGGGATCATCTTTTGAAGATTTTAAAAAACAATTAGATAAAAAATATATAGAGATCAAAAATAAATATAAAAACCATAATTTATTAAAGAAATTTTCATTTAATGAAATATTAATTATTGGATCTTTATTAGAAAAAGAAGGCTTAGACAACGATGACAAAAGACTAATATATTCAGTAATAATTAATAGATTAAATTCTAAAATGAAACTTCAAATAGATGCAACAGTAATATTTTCTATTACAAAAGGGTATAAAGATTTAGATAGAAATCTTAACTTTGATGATTTGAAGATAAATGATCCTTATAATACTTATTTTATTTTTGGACTTCCACCAAAACCAATTTCTTATGTCGGCTATAAAACGATTGAAATAATTTTTGAAAATTATAAAAGTGATTACTTATTTTATTTTTATAATTCTCTTGAAAATAAGCATATATTTTCATTAAATTATAAAAAACATTTAGAAAAATTAAATGCATATAGAGCAAAAAAATAAAATTATAATTATTTCTTCTCCTTCAGGAGCTGGTAAAACAACATTATGCAAATTATTGTTAAAAAAAATGAGAAATATTAATCTATCAATTTCATATACATCTAGAAATCAAAGATTGAATGAGATTAATCATAAAGATTATCATTTTGTAACTAAAGAAAAGTTTATACATTTAAAAAACAAAAATTATTTTATTGAAACTGCTTTAAATTTTGGTCATTATTACGGCTCACCAGTTAAAAATATAAAAAATTCTAAAAATAAAAATCAAATATTATTTGATATAGATTGGAAAGGAGCTAGAAAAATAAGAAAAAAAATTGATAAAAAAGATATTATTGATTTTTTTATTTTACCTCCATCCATAAACGAATTAAAAAAAAGATTAATAAAAAGGGGAAGAGATAATCCAAAAGACATAGATTTACGTCTTTCATATGCGATTAAAGAAATTGCTCATTATAAAGATTATACATATGTATTAATAAACCAAAACATAATAGAAACTGTTAATGATATAATTAATATAATTAAAACTAATTTGATTTTAGAAAAAAATAAAAAGTTAACTGATAGAAAGATTAAATCTCTTATAAAAATTTAAAATATCAATATAATTTAAATCTTCATATCTTTTATCAATATTTTCATTATCTATAATTCTGCTAAAAAATTTATTAGATTTTATTTTTTTCCTTTTATTTAAAAAAAATAAACTAATAAACAGATCAAAATTTTTGATGTTAATTTTTTGTTTTTTTAAAACAAATTTTACAACAGTAGATTCTACTTTAGGTTTAGGATAAAAAACATTTGATGAAACATTAAATAAAATTTTATAATTTCCACAATACTGTGTAGTAAATTTATATTTATTCATTTTTCCTTTTCTATAATCTATTTTATTACTTAATTCCTTTTGAATCATGCAAACAATATCTGTAAAGCTATTATTAAGTTTAATTATTTTTAAAATAAATTTTGAACATATATTATAAGGGAGATTTGATATTAAATTAAAGTTTTTATGTTTTGAAAAATCATAAGTTAAGGCATCATCATTAATAATTATCAAATTATTATGATTAAATTTTTCTAATAATTTTCTATATAAGAGATAATCTTTTTCAATTATGATTAATTTTTTAGGTTTTTTTTTTAAAATTTTTTCAGTTAAGATTCCTAATCCAGGACCAATTTCAATAATGTTTTTATCATATATGTTTATTGAATTTATAATTTTATTTACAATATTTTTATCAATTAAAAAATTTTGACCAAGAGATTTTTTAGGTATGATCAATTTATTTTCTATTTCTATAAATTTTTTTAATTAATTTAAAACAATTAACTATACCTTTAGATATTATTTTATTAGAGCCAATTAAATTTTCTCCTGTACCATGGCTTGGAGATACTCTAATTATCTTTAAATTAGATGTAAAATTCACACCAGAATAATTAGAAATTATTTTAAAAGGTATTAATGCCTGATCATGATATGTAAAAATAAAAGCATCATAATTATTCAAATTTTCTTTATTTATAATACCATCCCCTGATATTGGACCTGTAATATGAATATTTTTTTTTTTAAAATGGTCAGTAATTGGCTTTAAATATTTAAACTCATCATATGATATCGTATTATTTTCACCAGCATGTGGATTAATTCCGGCTAAAATTAATTTTGGTTTATTAATTTTAAAATCTTTTTTTAATGTATATAATAAATTATCAATTTTATAGATTGTAGTCTCTTTCTTTTTAAAAAATTTATAGACATTTTTTAATTCAATATGCATTGTAATTGGTATAAAAAATTTATTTTTATAATAAAACACCATATTACTATATTTTTGCTTTTCTTTGTTTGAAAAAAAATTTGTCTGATCTATAAATTTTTTATCTATAGATTGATTGATTTTATTTTTATTTAACGGAAGTGTTATTATTCCAATAAAAATTCTTTTTCTTGTAAATTTATAAGCTATTTCTAAAGAGTCTAGTGTATTTGAGAATTTGTTTTTAGTTTCATAATTATAAATATTAAGTTTATTTTTTTTATAATTATCAAAAAAATTATCTTTAATTAAATTAATTTTATTTTTAGGAAATTTTATATTATTTCTAAATAATTCAAGATTAGTAAATAAAATAAAATTATTAATTTTATTATTATTAAATTCTTTTATTAATAAATGAATTCCTATTCCTTCAATATCACCAACTGTAACAGCAATTAAATTCCTCATAATTTTTTAAATTTTAATTCTTTTTTATATTTTTTTAAAAAATTATTTTCTAATTTTTTTGCTAAGTTTTGAACTTTTTTATTAAAATCTATTTCATTTAGAAGTTTTTGGTCATATTTAAGTTCACATAAGAATATATAATTAATTTTATTGTCTTCATTTTTAATTATAATGTAATCATTTAATGTTTTTAGGTTATTTTTAATTTTGTCATTTAATTTTGAATATTCATATTCTCTATAGATTATTTTATCTTTATTATTAATATTATTGCAATTTAAATCTTCTTTTTTCAATTCAATATTTGATTCAAAACTAACTAATTTTACTAAAATATTCTCATAACTTGCTAAATTTTTCTCAATGAAAATTAATTTTGTATATATTCCTTGTTTTATTATTTTTGTTTTTTTATTTTTATTTATTAATTCTCTTATAGAATTTGAAACTAATCTATTATCTAATATCTCTTCATTTTTAAAAAAAAAATTAATTTCGCTTTTTATAAATAAATTTTTTAAATTATTAAAATCATTAATGTTTTTGATATTATTAATATTAGCTATCTTAAAATCTTTATCTTTGAATATTAAATAATTTAATTTGTAATTATAAATTACATCAAGAATTTCTGTGTCTTTATTCAATATATTTTTTCTTGAATTTAGTAAATCTTCAATAATTCTTTTTCTAATAAGGTCAATTTTAATATTACTTTTAACAAAATTAATTTCAATATCGTTTATATTATTTTTATTGTTTGTTTTTATTCTATTTTTATAAAAAATATCAATTTCTTTATTTATATTTTCGTAATTAAAATTGTTAATTTCCTTATATTCAAAAAAAATTAATGATGAAATATAATCATTTAAAATTTCATCAAAATCTTTTTCTAAAAGTTCTTTTTCATTAATATTGTTTATTAAAACTATATAATTAATTCTTCTATCCAAATCTACATTTGTATAAATTTGATTATTAATTTCAAAAATACCTTTATTTTTATTTAACTCATTAGCTTTGACAATTGAGCTTAATAATAATAAATATATTAAAAAATTAATTAAATAATTCATTATTAACACTATAACTTTCCCATTCTATATCTTGTTTATCTCCTTCTGATACAGCTAAATTTGTAGATTTATATGAGCCTATATTTTTAAAAGAGAACATAACTGTGAAAATATCCTGAGGTCTTAATTCCTCTTCTGAGTATGAATTTCTTTTAAAATCAATATTAACTCCAAAACACTCATCAAAGTAACTATATGAAATTCCACTTTCTTTATTATATTCTCGATTTAAATCATATAGTCCAAAATAAGATATTTTTGAATATTTGTTTATTTTTTTTGAAACAAAATTATAACTTAAAGTTTCGTTATCTGTGACAATGGTTGTATCAGTTTTGTTTTTTTGATCTAAATAGTCTAATTTTAAATCTCCAAAAAATGATTTATACATAAAACCTAAGTTTTGACTTTTCATGAAATTGTTATGTGGATCATATCTAAAGTCGTATTTAGTTTCATAAATTTTATTATTTAATTTAATATTTCCTAAAAAATCACTCAAATGCTTACTATTGCCTTGAGAATAATGAAAATTGCTATTTTTAGTAAATTCATAAGTTTGAAAAAATGATGCATTAAAATTATCATTTTTTATATTGAATTCTAAATTAACTCTTTTTGAGTTATCTAACTTATCTGAACCTGTGAACCGATTTAATAATTTATTATTATCAATTGTATAAGAATTAACTGAAGAGTCTTCGTTAGATATTTTATTACTATTAGATTGTCCAGGCGAAATTATGAATGATAATTTTGGAGTATAAATTAAATTTTTGAAATTCTTTTTTAATTTAAAAGGAGTTTCTAAATTTATTCCTAAAATTGGAAAACTTCTAAAATAACGACCCCCTACAAAATTTGAATCAATTTTTTTATCTTTTGTATCGTATAATTGATTATAAAAATTTGAATCAAAAGATATTAAGGAATTAAATTTAATAATTTCTTTATTTAAGACTATATTTGAAGATATCTTCTTTTGACTTTTTGCATGTACATCTGTTGTTGAATCTCTAAAAATATTATAAAATTCTAAAATATTATTATACGAATATTTTTTATAATAGTTTTTGCCAGTATTATAAGTAACAAAAGGAAAAATAGTTGGTAAAACTTTATTATTTTCATCATTTTGATTACTTTGATATGTTGATACACCTATTCTTAATTTATCGTCAATTTTTCTAATATTATATCCTTTAATATTAAGTGAAGTATTTAATGAGCTAGAGTAACTTAAATCATCATTAGGATTTGTTTTTTGTATATAATTTTTTGATGTTTGAAGAGCTGAATTAAATTCAAGTAAAAATTTTTCATTTAATTTTTTATCAAAATTGTTTAATAAACTTGCCTCCTTTAGCCATTCTTCATTATTATCATTTTCAAATGTAGAATCAAAAGTTAAATTTGAATTAAGAAATCCACCTGATAATATTTGATTATAATCAAAATTAAATCTTTGTGAAGCATCAACCCCGCCTCCATAGTTTACTGTAGGTGTTAATGTTAATTCTTTATCCTGACTAATATTAAAATAATAAGGAAATGATATTGATTGAGATGTTTTTGCATCAAAAAAATTTAAATTCATAGATGGTGTAAGAAATCCGCTCTTTCTCTCCTTTCTTAAAGGAGAAGGAGTTACAAGATAAGGAGAATAAAAAACTGGTAAATTTAATAATCTCATTTTTGAATGTTTTTGATATAGAAAAAGACTATCATAATCATGTAACATTTTTTCACCTTCAAGTTGCCATATTGGACAAATAAAATTTGCAATTTTAATTTTACTTTTGCATGGAGAATAAACAGCTTTAGTAATTATATCGATATTTTTATCTCTTTTTATTTGACTACCTACGATCCGTGAACCATCATTTAATAAAATTTTAACATCTTCAATTGTCCAATAATCTAAGTTTTTTTCAACAAAACCATTAGAGCCATAGTAGTAATTATTTTTTTCATCTTTAAGACTAAAATCTAAAGGGAGAAAAATCTTATCTGTTTTTTTTGAATAGATTATTAATTCTGAAATAATAATTTTGTTTTTTTGTATAATTTTGGCATTACCCTTAGCTATAATATTTTCTTCAGAATCATAAGATATATCATCAGCATACATAAGAATTTCAGCAGCTTTATGATTTTTAGTTGTTATTATAAATATAAAAAAAATTAAAAAAATAAATAAATAATTTTGCTTACTTTTAATCATTTTCTATTTGTATCACTTTATAAATTCCTATTAAGAATGGAATTATAAATATTATCAAATAAGAAAATATAAAATTTATTTCAAATGTTAATGTGAATTTATTGATTATTTCTGTTAATATGTAAAATAAAAAACCAAAAAAAACTGAAAAAAAAAGAACTTTAAAGAAGCTCTGATTTCTTCTAAATTTTGCTGAAAAACCCATAACAACGAAAGACAGAAGTATCATAAAGAAAGGTTTTAAAATTTCTGATAAATAAAATAATCCTACCGCTGATGAATACAGATTAAATTTCTTCAGAGTAATAACATGACTTAAGTAGTTGTAATAAGGAATGTTTTTAAAATTGATCACTGAGCTAAGTATATTTTCTTTTGAAAAATTTAATAAAAGTTCATAAGTGCTTTCATATTTATAGTTATCTTGAAAAATATCAAAATACTTTACATCTTCTAACACAAACGACTTATTCTCAATTTTACCTTTTGTTGCTTTTAGAAATTCTTTTTCTTTATCATTTACTTTCAATATTGTTATATTTTTTGCAATCATTTTTTTAATATCAAATTCTTTGATATTAATATAATTTAATCCTCCATCAGAGTCTTTGTTCTTAATCCACAAACTATTTTCAGAAAAATTAATTGAATACATATCATCATTCTTATTTTCTAAATATTTATTAAAGGTAATTTCTGAAAATGCTGACAACGGGTTTAAAAATAGTAATATAACTAATCCATAAATAAATATACTTAAAGTAACTGGTTTAAAAATATCAAATATTGAAAACCCAATATTTCTTAAAGATATTAACTCATTATTGCTTATCAAATATCTAAATAAAAATGAAGTTGAAATTATTACTACAAATGGGCTTGTTTCATTAATAATTGAGGGTATTTTTAGAAAACTTAAATATAGAAAAGTGAATAAATTTTTGTCTTCATTATTTATAATTCTTGATAATTCAATTAGATTAAAAAAAATCAAAAGAAAAAGTATAATTAACTGATTTATTATTATGTATCTTAGTGAAGATTTAAAAAGGTATATTTTAATTTTGTACATATTTTTTGCAAATCAAATTATAAATAAATATAAGTAAAATAAAAATTATGAAAATAATACTATATGAGTAAACATTAAAATTAGTATTTTTTAATATTTGATTAAGTATTAATATAAAAGTAGAAAAAATGACATATAACAATAAGTTTTTTGTATTAAAATTATAATTTTTAATATTATTTGTATAGAATAATATTATTATTAAAATTATTATCAAACTGTCAGTAAATTTATAAAATATATTAATATAATCTTTATTTTTTATATCTTCAAATAAATCAAAAGTATTTTTGTCATAATTATCATATTTATTGAATAATTTATTTTCTATAAGTAAATTATAATCATTAAATTCTAGCTTTTCAATTTTATTGTCACTTAAAATTGTAATTTTAAATCCATCTTTTAACTTGAATTTAAATTTATTATCAATTTGTGCAATATTTGCCTCTTTAGCAAATATAAAATTTTCTTCATTTTCATTAAATTTTATAAAAAAATCACTAAACTTTTCTTTATTTCTTTTAAAGTCTATAAATGTATCTTTATTTATTTCTAAAAAATTAGAAATTATTATTTTTTCAAAATTTATATTATTTCTTATTTCATGTTCTTTAATTTTATAATCTTTATAGAAATTTGGCGAAATATAGAAATTTAAAATAATTAAAATTAATAAATTGATAATTGTAAAATATAATAAGGGTTTTTTTATTGACCGCATATTTACTCCTAAAGTATATATACTTACTAACTCACTATCTTTATAAAGTTTTAAAAAAGTTATTATTAAACCAAACATTATAGCAAATGGTAATATTATTGTAATAATATTGGGTATTAAAAAAATTGATAAAAACATTATTGTAAAAATATCTATTTGGATTAAATTTGTTAATGATATTAATCTTGTAAATTGCAATAACCATGCAATTGATAAAAATATAAAAAAAACTAAAGCACAACCTTTAGTAATTTCTACAAATACATACTTGTCTAATTTAATCATATTAATAGTTTATAACCTTTTAATTTTTAAAATGTGTGATTTTTATTTTTAAAATTATTCAATATTTTCATTAATTTTAATTAAAGTAAATAATCTATTATAATATATATGTTTTGTAGACAAAACTAATCATCTAAATTAAATAACAATCATAATTTATAATTTTGAAAGGATAATATCATGGACAAAACTTTTTCGATTATTAAGCCTGATGCTACAAAAAGAAATATTACAGGCAAAATTAATCAAGTTATTGAAGAAAAAGGTCTAAGAATAATTGCGCAAAAAAGAATTAAGTTATCCGTTGATCAGGCTAAAGATTTTTATTCTGTTCATAAAGAAAAGTCTTTTTTTAAAGATTTAATTGAATATATGACTTCTGAGCCTGTTGTAGTGCAAGTATTAAGTGGTGAAAATTGTGTAGAAACATATAGATCAATTATGGGTGCAACTAATCCTGACATTGCTGAAGAAGGTACAATTAGAAAATTATTTGCATTAAATATTCAAGAAAATTCGGTTCATGGATCAGATTCAGATGAAAATGCTAAAATTGAAATAGATTTTTTTTTTAAAGATGAAGAAATAGTCGGCTAATTAAAAAGATAAAAAATAAATAAAAGAATAAAAGCAATAAATATTATTGTATAAATTCTTAATTTATTAAATGATTTCCATGTTTTTGCCTTATCTTTAGCTATATTATATTTTGAATAATCAACTAAGATGTTTTAAATATTTTGTTTAAACTTTTCAAATAATTAATGAAAATTATAAATTTTATAATAATTATTTTTTTATTTATTAATATTTCTTTTGCTAATACGTTATTAGAAACTAATGAATACGAATTAAAATTTACTAGTGAAAATTTAAATTTAATTAAAGAAAAAAAAATTAATGAAATAAAAATTAAAAGTTTTAAAATTATTATTAGCAGAATGCTAACAAATGAAGATTATAAAAAAATAAATACTAATAATATAAAATTTGTAAATAAATTTATATTAAATTTTACAATTAATGATGAAAAAATTATAAATAATAATTATTATTCAAAAATAAAAATAAATTTTAATCAATATTCAATAATTGATTATTTTATTAAGAATAAAATAAAATATGTTAATTATACTCCTGATAAATTCTTAATTATAATTAAAGAACAGAATGAATTAGATAGTCATCTTTTATCAAAAGAAAATTCGTTTTATAAATACTTATTTAATTCAAAAAATAAAATATTTAATCAATTTTTTCACTTACCAAATCTAGATTATAATGATCGTTTCTTATTTTCCGATTATCATTTTGAAAATGATATATTTAATAATAATGAATTATTAAATAAAAAATATAAAACTAATTACCAAATTTTAATTAAATCTAATAAAGAAAATAATTTTTATGTTACTAGTTTTTATCTTTACTATAATAATAAAAAATACTTTATATCTGAACTTAAAGGTAATTATATAAATTATGAAATTATATTTAATAAAATACTTTCTAAATCGATTAATAAATGGAAAGACATAAATAATATTGATACTTCGATAATTAATACATTAGAATGTAAAATTAAAATTAATAATGTTAAAGAATTAAGTTATGTTCGTAATTTATTGCAGTCAAACACAATGATTAATAATTTTCAATTAAAATTAATAGAATTAAATAAAAATATCTATAATATTTCTTATTTTGGTAATCTAAACATTTTTAAAAATTCTCTTGAAAAAAATAGATTAAGATTAATTTTAGACAATGATACTTGTGAAATAAAATTAGTATGATTATTCAAAAATATTTTAACTATAGTTTTAAAAAAAATAATTATGAAGAAGATTTTTTTGTAAACCATACTAATCAAAATGCTTATGAAATTTCAATTCTTGAAAATTTTGATCAAAATATTTTTTTGTTTGGACCAAAAAAATCAGGTAAATCCTTTTTAATTAATTTATGGAAAAATATAAATAATGCTGTGGTTTATAAAAATAATTTTAGTGAAATTATAAAATCAAAATACAATATTGCTATTGACGATGCATTAACATCGATTGATCAAGAAAAATTATTCCATATAATTAACCATTGTAAATTATATAATTTAAAAATTTATTTAACTTCCTCAATTGATTTAAATAATAATAATTTTAAAATTAAAGATCTTCGTTCCAGATTAAGATCTTTTTATTATTTAAATATTAAAATTCCAGATGATGAAATGTGCAAAATGTTTATGACAAAATTATTTTCAAAAAAGCAAATTGTTATTAAAAATAAAGAAATTTTTGATTATATTTTTAATAGAGTTAACAGAACATATTTTGATATTTATCTTTTTATCGAAAAAATAGACAAATTATCTCTAGAAAAAAAAAGACAATTAACAATACCATTAATTAGAGAAATACTATAAAGACCAAAAAAAATGAATAAATATAGAACTCATTTCTGCTCTGAGCTAAATATTTCAAATCTTAATCAACAAGTAACTCTTAGTGGATGGGTAGATACTGTTAGAGATCATGGCAATTTGATTTTTATTGATTTAAGAGACAATTATGGAATTTCACAATGCGTTATAGATGCTCAACATGATTCATTTGAAGAAATATCTAATTTAAATAATGAAAGTGTCATTACTGTTACAGGAGAAGTGATTAAAAGATCAGAAGAAACAATAAATAACAATATTGATACAGGTAAAATTGAAATTAAAATAAAATCTTATAAACTTATTTCTTCATCTGAAATTTTACCTCTTCCTGTTAACTCAGATATCGAATATGGCGAAGAAATAAGACTTAAAAACAGATTTTTAGATTTAAGAAGAAATAAACTTCACAAAAATATAATTCTTAGAAGTAAAATAATTTCATCTATTAGACAAAAAATGACTTCAAAAGGTTTTATTGAGTTTCAAACACCAATTTTAACTTCTACTTCTCCTGAAGGTGCGCGAGATTATTTGGTACCTTCTAGAATACATCAAGGCCAATTCTATGCTTTGCCTCAGGCACCTCAACAATTTAAACAATTATTAATGATGGCTGGTTTTGATAAATACTTCCAAATTGCTCCATGTTTTAGAGATGAGGATAGTAGGGCGGATAGATCACCTGGTGAATTTTACCAATTAGATTTTGAGATGAGCTTTGTTACTCAAGATGATGTATTTAATGCAATTGAGTCAGTATTGTTTGAAGTTTTTAATGAAAACAAGAACTATCATTCTCATGAAAAAGTAACAGTAAGCACATATCCCTTTAAGAGAATTCCTTACGAAGAGTCTTTAGAGATATATGGTTCTGATAAGCCAGATTTGAGAAACCCTTTATTGATTAGTGATTTTACTGATATTTTTAAAGGATCGGATTTTAAAATTTTTAGTGATTTAATAGAAAAAAATTACAAAGTAAAAGGAATTGTTGTGAATGAAACAGCAAATAAGCCTAGAAGTTTTTTTGATAAATTAAATAATTGGGCTAGAGAGGAAGGGGCCGCAGGTCTTGGATACATTAGCTTTCTTGATAATGAAAACAAAGGACCGATAGCTAAAAACTTAGATTCTGATAGGTTAAATTCATTAAATCTAAAAGAAAATCAATCAATTTTCTTTGTTTGTGATAATAAAAAACATGCACAATTGTTTGCAGGTAAAGTACGTGAAAAATTGTGTTCTGATTTAAATTTACTTAATAAAAATGCATTTGAATTTTGTTGGATAGTTGATTTTCCTATGTATGAATTAGATGAAAAAACTAATAAAATTGAATTTAGTCATAATCCTTTTTCAATGCCTCAGGGTGAAATGGACTCATTGTTAAATTTAGACCCATTAGAAATTAAAGCTTATCAATATGATATCGTTTGTAATGGTGTCGAATTGTCATCAGGAGCAATTAGAAACCATAGACCAGACATTATGTATAAAGCATTTGAAATTGCTGGATATAAAAAAGAAGAATTAGAGAAAAAATTTTCAGGCATGCTTAATGCAATGAAATATGGAGCACCTCCCCATGGTGGTAGCGCTCCAGGTATTGATAGAATTGTAATGCTTTTAGCAAATGAGCCTAATATTAGAGAAGTTATTGCTTTCCCAATGAATCAACAAGCAATGGATCTTATGATGAATGCTCCAGCTAAAGTTGATAAGGCAAAACTTGAGGAATTAGGTTTAAAGTTAGTAGATAAAAATTAATCCGGATCCAATAATTGCTAATATTGTACCTATCCATGCACCATAAGTAGGTATTTTATTTGTTATAAGCCATATTAAAAATAAAATCATAATTGGGCTGGTTGATGATAGAGTAGCTACTATTCCAGCATCTGCATATTTAAGTGCAATTAACAATAAACTCATTCCTAAAGCCATACCTAAAAATCCACTAACAATTGATTGAGATATAATTTTAAAATTTAATTTAGTTTTTGTATTAAATATTTCATAATTTATTAAAAAGGTGAATGTTAAAAAAATACAAGAAATTATAGTTCTTATTGAAGCTGAAGCTATAGGATCTGCACCCTGACTCAATATTGGTTTCATCATAATTAGTCCAATAGCTTGACATAAAGCTGCAGCTATCCCAATAGAAATTCCTAAATAAATATTGCCTTCAACAACTTCCCATCTATGTTGTTTATCCTTACTGTTTCCATAAGTTATAGCAACTACAACACCTAAAAAAACGATAATACATCCAATAAGATTTATTAGTGACATTAATTCATTTAAAAAAATAATATTAAGTATGACTGTGAATGGAGCAGCTAAAGAGAACAAAATATTATTCCTTCTTGGCCCAATTTTTTGAAGAGCAATAAATAAAAGTGTGTCACCAAGAAATATTCCAATAATTCCAGAAAAAAGTATTGTAGCTAGAAATTCTGGATTAATAGTATTCCAAGTATCTAAATAAAAAGTATAACTAATTAACATTACAGATACAAAAAATAATCTTAGTCTATTAAATGCCAATCCTCCAATTTTCCTAGTAACATCAGCTGATATAAGAGATGCAACTGCCCAACATAGCGCAGCCATTATTGCAATAAAATAATAAATGATCATTTAAGTTATTTTAAAAAATACTTAAAATAAATTTAATTGGCAAAGAAAGATATTCTCCCAACAAATGTTCTTGCATAAATACTCTTTTTATAAGTCCTGTCCATCTAAGAAAAGCATAAATAATTAAAACCCACAAATAAATGCCAAAAATATAATTTAAGTAAGATATTATTTTTTTAAATTGATTATAATAACTCATAATATGCAACCTAAGTATTGGAACAAAGGTAAGATTTATTTATCAAACAAAGATAAAGTTTTGAAGAGAATTATTGATCAATTTCCTAATCAATCATTAAAACTAAATGATAATACCTTTCATGCGCTAATCAATTCCATTATTGGTCAACAAATTTCTGTATCTGCAGCAAATTCAATTAAAAGTAAATTATTTTTTCAAAATAAAAATATTACTCCACGAACTGTAAAAAATTTTAAAAATAGTCAATTAAAAAAATGTGGCCTTTCAAAACAAAAAATACTTTACATCAATAATATTTCAGATTTTTTTATAACTAATAAAAAATTTATAAAAGAAATGAGAACTACTGATGAAGATATTATTCGAGAAAAGTTAATTCAAATAAAGGGTATTGGGAATTGGACAATTGATATGTTTCTTTTATTTACACATGGTAGTTCCAATATTTTTCCTTCTGG
>MDTE01041026.1_pt1 | contig 23817 bp, 23 predicted proteins | sample 811231 | NCBI WGS metagenome assembly MDTE01 (sample SAMN05326651, study PRJNA326480) | marine metagenome | isolation source: seawater | place: Indian Ocean: Red Sea | collected 2010 | reverse complement strand
TCCCATATCACTGTTTAGTATCTCTCTTCCTCTAAAACGGACGGTTATTTTAGTCTTATCTCCATCAAGAATAAAGCTTTTTATTTTTTTTAATTTTATTTGATAATCATTTTCATCTGTTGATGGTCTGAATTTAATTTCTTTTAAAGTATTCCTTTTAGATTTAGTCTTTGAAGATACAAAGCTTTTTTTCTTATTAAAAAGATGTTTGCCATAATCCATCAATTTACATACCAATGGAGAAGCGTCACTTGATGAAACTTGAACTAAATCAATCTCAAGTTCTCTTGCTTTTTGAATAGCTGCTTCTTTAGATGTTGTTCCCAGTTTCTCACCATCAACTCCAATTAACATAACTTCATCAGCGATTATTGATTCGTTTATAGGTACATTAAATTTTTTTTTGTAATTAGCTATGATTAGGCCTTATATATTGATTTGGTATCAATTATTGATGAGAATGTGCATTGAAATATTCATAAAAATCCAATTTTATAACATCATCGCAAAATTTTAAAGATGTAACATTCATGGTTGAATGAAATATTTTTGCCAGTTACCAGCTTTATAATTATATACAACTCTTTTATTCAACCTTTTTTCATGGCCCTCCCAAAATTCAAAGTAATATGGCTTGAATGAGTAACCACCCCAATACTCTGGACACTTTGACAAATCATCTCTTGTTAGTGAGTTTTCATAATTTTCTATTACTTTTGCATAGTTTTCAATTTTATCTGATTGGCTTGAGCTAATTGCTAACGCATTTTTATTTGGTGATCTTTTTTTAAAATACTCTATGTTGAAACTCCTTGAAGTCTTTTTAATGGTTCCTTTCATTCTAATTTGGGTATATATACTTGACCAATATAAAACACAAGTGATTCTGTTGTTACTTTTAAACTGATTAGACTTTGGTGAATTATAATTTGAAAAAAATATAAACTCATCGTCATCAACAATTTTTAAATTTACATAACGTGCATCAGATGTATTTTTTTCAGAGCAAAACGATGCTACTAATAATGCTTCAATTGTTTGTTGGTCTTTATCCAATGATTTAAGATATAAATCATATAGCTTATTATAAGGTTCGCTATTATTTAAATTATTGAATTTGATCATAAAACGCTAATAACCATCTGGATTCTGTGATTGCCATCGCCATGTATCTTCTATCATTGTTGCAAGATCTCTTTGACATTTCCATTTAAGAATTTTGTTTGCTTTTGATGCATCAGCCCAGAACTCTGCTAAATCTCCAGGCCTTTTTTGATCATATTTAAAATCTATTTTTATATTTGTTACTTCTATAAACTTATTTAATATCTCTAAAACTGAAACTGGTTTACCAGTGCCTAAATTGAATATTTCATATTGATTTGTTTGTTCATCATTAAGATATCTCAAAGCAGCAATATGACCATCAACTAAATCCATTACGTGAAGATAATCTCTTCTACATGTCCCATCTGGTGTTGAGTAATCATTACCAAAAATTGACAATTTATCTCTTTTTCCAGCAGCAACCTGAGAAATATAAGGTAATAAATTATTTGGTATACCGATAGGATCTTCTCCAATTTTTCCAGATGGATGTGCTCCGATTGGATTAAAATATCTGAGAGATATAGCTTTAAATTCTGAATTTGTGATTGATATGCCTTTCATTAAATGTTCAATTGCGGTTTTCGTATAACCATATGGGCTCGAAGCAGTTCCTAACTTCATATCTTCTATATATGGAACCGGAGCTTCAAATCCATATACTGTTGCCGAAGAGCTAAAAATAAAATTATTTACTTTGAATTCATTCATAACATCAAGTAAACAAGAAGTTCCGTGAATATTATTTTCAAAATAAAGAATAGGATTATTTATCGATTCAGCTACTGATTTAAGGCCAGCAAAATGAATTACATCGCTAATTTCATTTTTTTTAAAAACATTTCTTAGTTGCTCCTTTGAACAAATATCGCAATTAATAATTTTGAAATCCCTTCCTGTTATCTCAGCTACTCTTTCAAGAGAGGTGCGAGAAGAATTACAAAAATTATCAACTACAACTACATCAAAATTTTTATTTAGCAATTCAAGGACGGTATGTGAGCCTATATATCCTGCTCCACCTGTTACGAGTATTTTATTCATTACTACACTTCTTTCTTTGTAGCTTTCTTCATAACTCTTTCAATAGTTCTGCATGTGTGATCAAGCTCTTTTTTTGTAATATTTGGGTGTATCAAGAACATTAATGACGTTTCGCCAAGTTCTTTTGCAACTTTTAGTCTTTTTTTCGGCCTAAATGAGGTTTTTTTAAATGCTTTCTCTAAGTATATTTCTGAACATGAGCCAGAAAAACATGGAATATCATTTTTACATATTTCTTGAATGATCCTATCCCTACTCCATCCGACTTTGAGATATTTTTTTTCTACGAAAACGTAACATTTATATGCAGCGTGAACATGGCCTTTATGATAGCCCTCCCAATTCTTATCATTAAACTTTGGAACTCTTAATGATTCAAAGTTTCTGCATACATTCCAAATCATGTTTTGGTTAAAATTTCTTTTTTTTGTCCAGTTGTCAATTTTCTGCAATTGAATAAGTCCAATGGCAGCCTGTGCTTCAATCATTCTCCAATTAGTGCCAAAATTGTCATGCAGCCACTGAAAACCAATATTTTTATTTTTCTTGTAAACTTTTTTATAAGATTTTCCATGATCTTTATATGTCCACATTTTTTCCCATAATAATTTACTGTTTGTTGTTACCATCCCGCCTTCTCCAGCGGTTGTCATTATCTTATCTTGACAAAAACTCCAACAACCTATGTCACCAAAGGATCCAACTGATCTTCCCATATATTTTGCACCATGAGCTTGAGCACAGTCTTCAATAACATATAAATTATTTTCTTTTGCTAATTTTAGAATACTTTTCATTTCGCAGGGAAATCCTGCTAAGTGAACACACATTATGGCTTTTGTTTTTTTAGAGATTAATTTTGCAACATTTGATGTCGTTATATTTTGGGAGTTCTTGCATATATCTGCAAAAACAGGTTTTGCTCCTGCATTTATAATAGATGAAACAGAAGCTATAAAAGACCTTGAAGTAACAATTACCTCATCACCTTTGCGAACTCCCAAAGCATGAAGTGCTAAATCTATTGCAACAGTTCCATTAGCCAAAGCGACTGCATATTTTGTCTGGGAAAATTCTGCAAACTCTTTTTCAAATTCTATACACTTTGTGCCAGTCCAATAATTTACTTTATTTGAAAGTATGACTTCTTTAACAGCTTCAGCTTCTTGTCTCGAGAAATTTGGCCATGAAGAAAATTTTGAATCTTTTTTCATAATAAATTTAATTAATTACAATAATGATGATGAAAATGAATCTAATATCATATTACCATCACGAGATTTAACTTCTAGAATTTTATTTAAGGTATCAATATCTTTTTTTAATTCATTGATTTCTTGATTTTGTAAATAAAATCTTGCAAATACCTGTTTTTCAGTTCCAAGCATATCTTCAGTAACAACATCATCTCTATTAAATCTTATTAATGCATCTTTATAGCTTTTTAAGTTCATAATTGACTTTAATCCATTTACTTCAAATATTTTACCAGCTCCTAATAAGACCCACACTGTTACACAGCGACCTAAATGTCCAATAATATTATTTTTTAATGGATCAAAAAAATTTTTAGTTTGCTGATTTAATGCAAACAAAGCTAAAAATTCTCTATGGTCAATGTCTAAATAATGTTTTAAATGAATATGAACTCCTTCGCCCTGTAATCTAAAACCAGGATCATAAGCATAAATGCCATCTTCGTCTCTAAAGAACTGTATATTTAAGACACCATTTTTTATATTTAGAAATTTGAACATTTCTAGAAGTTTAGGGTGAACTTCATCAATAAATTGATCTGTATGCCTGCTGGGATAAGCTGCTCCAATGCACACCGGGCTTCCTTCAGATGTTTTTTTCGAAGTATAGCGATCGTTAGTCGCTGTTAAGATGACTTCACCATCTATAAATGAATAATGTGCAGCCATATCATCACAATTCATCAACTTTTCAATCAAATATGAGCCCTTTTTTGAGTTATCTTTTGCAAAATTTATGGCATCATTAAGCTGATTAATATTGTTAACAACACGCATTCCAATGCCACCTCCACTATCAACAGGTTTAACGAGAACAGGTAAGTGAGTTTTATCAAAAACATCATCTGATTTGAAGTAAGGTGTTACACCTATAAGAAATTTTTCACAAATTTCTATAAATTTCTTTTTTGTGGAAAAATACTCCAGTGTTTTCTTATTCGAATATGTAGGCAAAGAATAATGAGTACATAGTTTGTAATAATTAGGAACCAATATATCAGCGACGCCTACAAGAATTCCATCAAATTTTATTCTTTTGGTTAATTTAAGTAGGGATTCGTAATCTAAACAATCAATATCATATGACTCAGAAGAATATTTTTTAGCAAGTGAATTTTTATCAGGATCTAAGCAAATTGTATGAACATTAATTGTTTCAAGAAATTTAATTAAATAAGCAGTTTCAGGATTGCCACCAAGAATGATTAATCTATTGTTTTTATCCATGATTTATGAATAATTCGTTGAAGATCTTACTGGAAAGATTTTTTAAGCTTTTTGGATAAATCATCTTTTTTTTGTGAAATCCATAATCATTTTTAATTTTTGAAACATATTCATTATTTAGAGATGCTATTATTAAAGAATCAAATTCAAATCTATCAAGCTCTTCAAGTGAATGTACATTTAGACCGCTTAAATTACTCTCATAACTGTCTTTATCAAACCATCCAATTACATCATATTTATTTTCTTTAAGGTTGTTGTATAGTTTTTGTCCAAAAGCTCCTGAGCTAATTATCCCAATTCTGTCAGCTTTTGAAATTTTCTGTCCATAAATAGATTCATTAATAATTTTTTTGTCAAAAAATGAACCAGTCCTAACACAAATCAAATACATGATGTACTCTTGTAATTGTGCTTCTATATTAAAGTTGGTGGTGGGCAAATTATCACTTAAGAAATTATATAACTCAAATATTTTAGCTATCTCCTTTTTATTTGAAGAAAATGTTTTTAAAATTGAGGAAGCTCGTTGTCTATAAAAAGAAACTGATTTATTTAAAATGAATATTTTCTTACAATTTAAAAGATATTTATAAGTAACAGCTGCATCTTCACCAAGAGATATATGATTTGGGACATTATTTTGAATATCTGTGTATATTTCTTTTCTAAAGAGCTTTCCCCATGAAAAAGTACTTATTAAATGAGAAAAATAATCATTTGAAGAGATCATATATGGAAATATATCGTCTTTCATTTTGTCATAATCATATACACCTTCGTGAATTCTGGGTTTAATATATTTTAAATTTCCAACAAATTCCCTTTCATAGCCCCCCACAACGATATCCACACCATGATCTACGATGGGTGAAACAAGATTTTTAATTGCTTCATTTGGCAGCCAGTCATCGCCATCAACATTTAAAATTAAATCACCACTAGAAATCTTAAGACCCTCTTTTCTAGCAGATACTAATCCATTATTTTCCTTATCAATTATTAAAATTCTATTATCAATAGATTTAAAATAATGACAAATAAGTAATGATTCGTCATCAGAACCATCATTAACTAGTATTATTTCTATATTCTCATAACTTTGATTAATTAAAGAATCAATACATTGGTGGAGATATTGAGAAACATTATAAATTGGAACGATTACAGAAACTTTCATAATGCAAATTTTATTTCTGTACCTTTAGTTTTATGATTATTCAATAATTGAATACCACCAGGTAATTTCTTTGATTTTGCATATGTGACTAACAGGGTATCGTACCCATTGCCTCCAAAGCAAACATTTGTTGTATTGGTTCCTATTATTTTGAATCTACCAATTAAATTTGAGAAATTGTCTATCTTCCATACCTCACCAATACCCCACATAGCTACAAATAAATTACCTTCTATGTCTAAAGTCATGCCATCAGGCGATGGATTATTATTTGAATAGTTATTGGAATTAAAAAAAATTTCTCTTTTTTTTGTATCAAGCTTTTGCTTACTGTATGGATATCTATAAATAAAACCAAGCATCGAGTCTGAGTGATATAACCATTTTTTGTCTTTTGAAACTAATGGTCCATTAGGTATATAGTAGTCATTATCTTCAATTATTAATCCTGTTTGTATTGAAAAACTATATAAAGCACTTTTTTTATTACTTGAAATTAAATTATCATCCTTGGGCATTATCCCAAACCACAAAATATTGTTCTCATCCAAAAAACCATCATTTAATCTATATTCTTCAAGATTAATAGATTGAATAATCTTTAGCTCTTTTTTTTCAATCTTGAAGGAATAGATTCCTGATTCTAGACCACAAATTAATAGATCTTCGTGACAATATGGAAATACAAAACTAATATTTTCATTAAATTTATGTAAAAGATTTATATATCCATCATTGAAGGAAAACAAAGAATTTAACTTAATATCAACGAAGAGGAAAAGATTATGGAAACTACTCCAAACCAATCCTTCAGGAAGATCAAATGAAAATTTATTCTGGATCATGCAACAAATTTTTTATGCCGCCACTCAAATCAATATTAGTACCATGAAGAAACTTTATTCTTGTTTTATATAGAAATGAAATTATCTTTGCAATATCGTTGGGACTTCCTATTTCTCCACATGGATGGTACTTATGAAGTTTTTTAATACTAGAATCACTTAAACCGTTGATTAACATTTTTGTTTTAATTGCAGCTGGTTCTATTAGATATGTCAAAATATCTGCATTATTATCTAATGCTATTGAATTTGTAAGACTCTTTAAAGCTGATTTTGAGGAGGCATAATATCCAAAACCTTTTTTAGTAAGAGATGAATGTATACTACCGATATTTACTAAAACCCCTTTATTTTTTTTTAGCTCTTTTTCACAAGTTTTGTATATTAAATATGGAGTGATTGCATTGACATTATATGATTCGATTAGCTTTGTTAATTGGAATTTACTTTTTTCGAGGTTTTGGATTGCTGCATTGTTTACAAGCAATGACAGATTTTTATTGCTTAAAGAACTTAAAATTTCGTTTGTAAAGGATTTTCTAACATTGTTATTATCGATGACTTGATGAAAATCATAACAAAGATATTTATCTATACCCACTGGCTTCTTTTTGGTCTTATCAATGCCGATAACATAAAGTCCATCTTTTTTAAGCTCTGAAGCAATCGATCTTCCTATATCTCCTTTACATCCAGTTACAATACAAGCATTAATCTTCATCAGAATATCCCAAAAATTCTTTCATATGCTCCCCAGAATTATTTATATTTTCTCTTGCAAAAATTACCCGCACAGTTAGTAAAATTATTTTAACATCTTGAATAAATGAAAGTTTATTTACATAAGATACATCAAAATCAAATTTTTCACTCCATGAAAGTGAGTTTCGGCCAGAAACTTGTGCCAATCCTGTTAACCCAGGTTTAACATTGAGTCTTATCTTGTGCTTTTTATTATATCTAGTTACATACTTAACATGCAAAGGTCTCGGCCCTACAATTGACATATGTCCATATAATATATTTACAAATTCAGGAATCTCATCAAGGCTAGTATTTCTTAAAAAATTTCCAAGTTTTGTGACCGCGTTATTTTCTTCTATATTCTTCTTATCGAAATTGTGGATCATTGTCCTAAATTTTATTAAATTAAATGGTTTTCCATTTTTACCAGCTCTTTCCTGCAGGAAGAAAATTGGCCCCTTTAATTCACATAAAATTAAGGTAGATATTATTAAGTAGACTGGCAGTAAAATTATCAATGCAATGATTGAAACAATTATGTCTATGAGTCTTTTAAAAAAATTCTTATACATTACTGATGTAAATTATATTTTTCAGGAGCAAGATGACTAATGCTATTATTATCATTTATAACTGAATTGAAAATCTTGTTAAGATTTTCAGCAGCACAGTCTCTATCAAAATATCTTTTACCTAGATTATATGAATTTGTTCCAGCTCTTTCCAACCAATGCAAGTCATTACATTTTTTGTGGACTTCTTCTGCAATATCACACATAGGTTTTCTCCAACCATCAATACCGCAGTCATTATCCTTTATAAGCTCATTTATCCATCCACCAAAATTTACTATTATTGGCCTTGCTGTAGCAAGTGAGTCAAAAAACTTATTTGCCGAATTATTTTGCATCTCACGTAAATCATTAAATGTTATTATTGACATGGTTAAATTATTCAATATTGTAGGCATATTTTTTTTTGATATGGGTTCTTCAACTTTAATTCGATTATTTAAATTTTTTAATTTAATCAAGTTTTTAATAGAGTCTTTCGTCTTTCCATCGCCTAGTAACAAAATTTGTACATTCGAATCAATCTTCTCTAACTGAAATCCTAATTCAACTATCCATTCTATATTATTTATAAGTCCAAAAGCTCCAGTAAAGGCAATTAAAGGTTTGTCATCGTTAATACTTCTTATGATAGAGCTTATTTTAGGAACGCTATCCTGATTTAAATTAAAGTCACATAAATTTGGAATTACTGCTACATTGGAGTGATTTTTTCCTGCTTTCACAATGCCTTCCTTCATTCCAGGAGAGAGTGCAATGACTGCATCAGAAAAATAATATGCAATTTTCTCTAGAGTTTTAGCTAAGAAGATCATGAAAGGATTCTTTATGGCTCCAAAAGCGATAGGTAGTTCTGGCCAAAGATCACGAACTTCAAAAATGAATTTACTTCCTGTAAAAAATTTTCCGAGTATTGCTGGGATGCATATTGTTAATGGAGTACTTGTAGCAAAAATTAAATCAACTCTTTTGTTTATAACATAGGGTATTGAGAATAATGAAAATTTTATAAATGCCCAAATTCTTCTATTGAATGACATATGATTGGAATATGATACTGGAATCCAATGAACATTAATTCCATCAATTAATGTATCAAACGGCTTCTTTCTATCTCCTTTTGTATAAGAAGTTAACACATATACTTTGTGTCCTTTTTTAACAAGCCTCTTGGCCATCTCATATGACCTATGCGATCCCCACATTGACGGAGTATTGAAATATTGATGAAGATATATGATTTTCATTAAGCTTTGTTGAGTTTATTTTTATCTTGATGATATAGATTGTTTTGTATATTACTAATCCAACTTAAAAAACTTGAAATTGAAAAAAACAGAACTAACAAACCGTCAACAATGTCTCCAGAAGCAAGTGATGATGGCAGTATAACCAAAAAAGCAATTTCAATTGGAGATAGTTTTATTTTTTTTATAAATTTTAAAAACGTTTTTGCGTACTCGAATAATATTATTAATGAGATAATTAAACCAAAAAAACCATAGTATAGAATCAGCTCTGCGATAATGTTATGCGGATATGGAAAATATTCTCTAAAATAAAAAAATTCAAAAATCTGAGAATGTGCTCCAAAAAAACTCAAATGCTCAATAAAGCTCGACAAGAATTGAATTCTAATTGATATGCTGCCCCCTGAGAGCAACAGCAACCTAGATATCAAGCCCTCAGACTGAGATAAGATTGAGTAAATACTTGTTATTTGGTCTAAGTTATAAAGTGCTATAAATATTATAATTGGTATAAGGCTACCAAGTCTGATCATAGCTTTTTTTGAAAAAACACCATTTATATATGGCGATAAAAAATATAGTGAAAATAGTACAATTGCTAATAATAATCCCATTCTTGACCCAGTAAAAAATACACCCATTAGTCCAATTATAAAAAAAGCTACTTTTGTAAAAAAATTATTAGAATGAATTATCTGTACCAGAGATAAAAATAAGAACAGCCTATACAAGACATTGGCACCAAAAATGAAATATGCTCTTCCCGACGCATCTTTGAAAATATAAGAACCAATCAAAAAAAACATTATCAAAAGAAGTGAATAGATTAATGGTGGGTGAAATGATTCAAAAAGATTTTTTTTTCCACAAAGACACAAAAAAAACATTAAATATATTGGCCATAATAAATATAAGGGATCATATATCCTTGGCTCATTTAGATTTTTTGAAAAAAAGTAAACAAATAAGATTGTGAGCAAAAGTAAAGTTAAGAAATTGTTTCGATCTATTAAAGATTCTTGTTTATATAATATTATCGATACAAACAATAATAAGAAAGGCATTAATGGAATTTCCATTAATAGAGCGTTACCAGTGAAAGCAATAAAAAATATTATAGTGAATCTTATATAATCATTTAGAGCAATCATTTTTTATGGTTTAAGGGCTAAAATAAAAAATATTGTAATCAATGCCAAAAACGCACCAATAAATCTTCCAATTAAGATTCTATTCGATAGATCTAAAACGTTTTTAGCATCTTTACCGTCAATTGCCAAAGAAACCTTTTTTTCAATTAAAAGAACATTTATTAAAGTTCCCAGAACATTTAATGTAAAGCCAAATTGCATAATTGATGCCCGCCATTCAAGAAAAAAAGATGCTAATATTGATGGCAGAAAAAATCCCAACAAAATAATAAAATAGAAGAAACAAGATGGTAAATCAAAACCAAAGCTATTTACTTTAAATAATTCTTTATTTAATTGTGATGTATCTTTTTGATCATAAAATCTAAGCATGGATATCAAGGTCTTTGAAATTTTATAACTAAAAAATATCAAAATAATATTTAAAAATAAGTACAACGTTATTGCTCCTAATATTGTCATTATTAAGAAATCTTGATTAACGCCATAATCTAACAGAAATCCTAAGACAGGCAATGTCAAGGCAACTGAAAACCTATTGAACATCATTGCTATAAGTGACATATGATTAAAAATGGCAACTTTACCAACAATGCCTGAAGTAATTCTTATTTTTAGTGACAAACTGTCAATAAAGTAAGCAGTTGCTCCAAATACAATTATTGATAATGCTAGGATATTAATCATATTAAAGATTCTTTAATTCAATTGTAACTTCAAATAGGTAAGTGATGTAGCTAATCAACTGAAAGATATTCAATATTTTGATTTACCTCGTCAAGGTCAAAATTGCTAAGCATAACATTAGTCTTTTTCTTAGGGAGAAAAATCCTTTCTGCTTTTGAACAAATTGATGACCAAATTGAAAAAGTGGAATTACCAGAAATTATCACCTTCGAACAAGCCATCTCAATAAAATCATCAAATGGATTTCCATTTGAGAATTCATAATTTGAGACATTTAAGAAATTTAAAATTTTTTCTGCATACTTAATATCGTTTGTAAAGACTTTGATTTGCATGTGAGAATCGCCAATCATTTGAAGTGCCTTGATATAGTAATCTTCGTTTAATCTATCATTTTTGGCATAGTCACCCCCTCTCATGTGAATCGCTATTTGATCTTTTTTTTTCGACTGATTGATTTTACTGATTAGCTCAAGTTTGATACCTTTTTTTAACAACAATGAAGACTGAAAATATCCAAAAAAATACTTAAATTTTTTTAAATGTATTTCATCTATTTTTGAAACAAAAAGATCACCTTCATAAAAAACACTGGAAAAGTTTTTGGTTAAAATTTTTGATATTAAAAGAGTTGAGAAAATTTTTAAAAGCCTAAAGAAACCAAAGTTTACATAAGATAAGTTAAGATTTTTATGAGTTTGATCATGAATATTCCAACCCAAGATCCGAGTAAATAGGTTTTTCTTTGTTAAAACATCACAATATTTCACTTGATAATTTTTGCTCTCAAGCAGGCTACCAAAATTTACTTGACTTAAATTATTTCCAAATCCTCCATACAAAAAAATGGTAATGTTTCTCATTGTAAATCTAGGTTAATTTACCTAAATTCGATCTTAGCAAGTAAATACAACCCAATACAATACCTATTAAAAACCCCATTATTAACCAAATAGCAGTTCCCCATGATGAGGGTTCATTCGGAACATAAGGAGGCTCAACATATGTAAGAGCCGGTTTTACTCTCGCAAATATTTTTTCTTGAATATGATTTTGAATCAATGCACCTGTGCTACTTGTAATCAAAGGACTCTGTATTAGAGAAATTTCATTATTGAGCACATCTATTGATTTATCAGCCTCATATAATGCCTTTATTTTATATGTATCATTAAAAAGGTCGACAATGCTCTCTATCATTTCTTTTGCAAAAAATGGGGAGGGATGTTCATATGATAAATAAATTAAGCCGTCGTCCATCGAATATTTAATTGCTAATGACTTTAAAAAGTATTTATGGATTGATTCAGAATTAATATTTTTTTTCCATTTTTTAGCTTTTGAGTCATATATTCTTTCATAATAAATTAAACTACTAGTTTCAAAATCATAGTTCTTGGCAGCGAAAATCTTATGTCTTATTGTCGGATCTTTCTCAACAAGCTGATTAAAAAAATATCTAGTCTGCATTTTTTTTATCATTACCATTTCATTATTTTCTGCTGAGCCTCCGCTACCAGCTAAGGAAAAATTACCAATTTCAGCAAGGGCTGATAATGGATTGGTACTTCCACCAAGATCTGCAGTGTAGACAGTATTTTGTAAAATTGAAGGAACACTGAATTTATCATTTGCAATAAACTTTCCGTATAATGAAAATATACCACCAAAGAGTAGTCCAAAAACTAAAATTGTTTTATATTTCTTGGCTAGGAAAAGTAATATTTCAGCTGGCATAAGGTTAATATTTTTCTCATTCATTTTTTTTATTAATTAAAATTATCATGGTACCCGAGGCCGGACTTGAACCGGCACGATATTTCTATCGAGGGATTTTAAGTCCCTTGTGTCTACCAATTCCACCACTCGGGCTGTTTAATCAATTCTCCTCTTTATTTTCAAAATTAATATTTTGTTCTTTTTCTCTATCAGTGACCTCATTATACATTAATCTTATTTTGTCATTTACGTTGACAGCCTCTTTGAGAAGACTAAATTCAATATTAAGATTCTTTGAATATTCTATTAACGCTTTAGTATCTTTTGGGAAACAAGGTCCGCCAAATCCTTTTCTTCCATCTGGTCCAGGAACATTCATATGCGACCCACCAATTCTGTTATCTGACGAGATCGCATTTGTAAAATTCTCCCAAGATTCATTTGTATTAGACATCTCAAAAACATCTTTTAACTGATTGAAGAAAACTACCTTGGTTGCAAGAAAAGAATTTATCGTATATTTTATAAGCGATGCAGAAATAATATCAGTCAATATATAATTCTTAGATATGCATTTAGTATGATATTTATAGAATTTTGAAATTATTTCAGTATTTTTTTTAGATCCACCAAAAATAATAGTCGAAGAATTTATAAAATCGTCATTTGCGTGATTCTCTCTAAGGAACTCTGGATTAAATACAAATCTTTTATATGATTGAGAAATTTTTTCAATATAATTTGGTAGAACTGTGCTTTTTAAAACTAATAAAAAGTTTGCACTTGCTTTTGTTATTTCGGATATTACTTCTTCAACAATCGTTATATTTTGAGTCCCATCATTGTTCATAGGGGTTGGTACACACAAAAATACAATTTCTGGATTAAACTCGAGCAGATCCTCGATATTTGTATTTAATTTTGGATCAATTTTTATGACCTCGACCTCATCACCAAGGCCGTTGAGCAACGCTTTGCCTACAAATCCCAATCCAATAATGCCTATTTTCATAATTTTATCCAATGGAGGCTGAATCCGGAATCGAACCGGAGTAAACGGCTTTGCAGGCCGCTGCATAACCACTCTGCCATCCAGCCAAGCTGTAATTGTATATTATAAAACTATCTATAAAGAATTACTTAAAGGAATTTATTATTTTGTCTAAATGCATTAATTCTTTGGTAAGAAGATTCTGGTGGTTACCTACAAATAAACCATTTCTATCAATTAAATCAGCATTGTTTAATTCGCCATGAACCTCATAGTCAAAATATTTTAAGACATCTTTATTTTTAAGAAAATTACCAGTAACAATAGGTCTACATTCGATATTATTTTTTGATAAATAAGAAACAAGCATCTCTCTTGATATTTGTGAATCTTCTTTTATAACTAGTGAAAATCCAAACCAACTACTATCTCCAATTTCGTGTTGTATATAAAAATCTTCAGAGTTTTTAAAAAAATTGTAAAAAGTTTCAAAATTTTTTCTTCTTATCCTAATGAATTCTGGCAATTTTTTTAATTGCTCTTGGCCAATTGCTCCACTCATTTCAAGTGGTCTGACATTATAGCCAGGCAAAACAAATTTAAAAGATTCCTGAAAAAAATTTTGGCTCTTTATGCCAGTAACATGATTAATTTCAGGAAGATTTCTGGTCCATCCATGGGCTCTTATTGTCAACAGTATATGATATATCTCTTCATCATTAGTTAATATGCATCCTCCTTCCATTGTGGCTATATGATGACTATAGAAAGAACTAAAAGTTCCCATTAATCCAAAAGTACCTGTATATTTATCAGAGTACTTCGCTCCCATTGATTCGCAATTATCCTCAAGAAGAATAACATTCTTATTTTTTATAATTTTGAAAATTTCATTAAAGTCATTAGGATTGCCTAACAAATTTACTGCTAAAATTACTCTGGTTTTGTCATTTACTGCTTCTTTTAAAGCATCTAAATCAAAATTTAGTGTGTTTCTGTCAATGTCTACAAATTTTACTTTTAAGCCATATTGCTGAAGAGGAAAATAAGTGGTTGACCAGGAAACAGCAGGAACAATTACCTCATCGCCTCTTCTGAGTTTTTTAGAGCTATCTTTAGTAAAAAATAATGAGGCGATCATCAGCAAATTTGCAGTTGACCCTGAGCTAGTCATTACAGCATATTTTGATTTGAAGTATCTTGAAAATTGTTTTTCATATTCAGCAACTTCTGCTCCCATAGAAAAATTTTTTGAGTCAATAACTCTATTAATAGCATCTATTTCATTTTGGTCCCATGTATTAGAGGCTAAATTATAATTCATGGTTTTCCTTAAAATATTTATAAGTTTCTGTTAATCCTTCTTGTAAACTAGTTTTATTATTCCAACCAAAACTTCTTAGTTTTGTTATATCAACTAGCTTTTGTCTCATGCCAGTAGGTTTGCTTAAATCATTCTCAAATTTTCCTCTATATCCAATTGTTTTAGCAATGGCAGTGTAGTATTCATTAATAGTGTAATCGTGTCCCAAGCCAACATTGATGTTTTGTGGCATATTGTTAAAGTTTTCGATTGCATAAAATACAAAGTCTGCAAAGCTTGATGCGGTCATGAACTCTCTTCTTGATTTGCCATCACCCCATATTTGTACTTTATTAATTCCTTTAAGATTAGCTAAATGTATTTTTTTTATTACGCCAGGGATCATGTGAGAAGATGAATCATCAAAATTATCAAACTTGCCAAATAAGTTGCATGGAATTACCGTTTTATATTTCTTAATGGGGTTTTTATTGGATATATATTCACATAGCTTAGTCGATATTATCTTTGAAAGTGCATATCCTTCGTTTGTGGGCTCTAAGTATCCTGAAAGAATAGAATCCTCTACCAAAGGATTTGTCTCATTTTTTGGATACATACATGAACTAGCAAGATTCATAAACAAATTTATACCATTGTCATTAGCTGCTTTTATTAAATTTAACCCTATGTAAGAATTTTCTTCAAGAAACTTAACTGGGTTTCGGATATTTGCTTCAATGCCGCCAACAACACCCGCACAATGTATTACCATTTCTGGTTTGGATGATTTTAAGAATTTAGATGTTGATTGAAAATCTAACAAATTTAATTCTTTTCTGGATGGAGTTAAAAATTTATATTTAGAAGATTTAAAATGATCCAAAATATTTTTTCCAACCATGCCAGAACTGCCAGTTAGAAGAATTTTCATTTTATGCCTTACCGCAATAAAAAATTATTCTAAAATCCATGTTTTTGCAGTAAAACATTTTTCTTGGCTTCTTCAAAATCTTCATTTACCATTTCTTTACACATTTCTTGAGCGGTTATTTTAGGCACCCAGCCTAATTCATTTTTTGCCAATGATGAGTCACCCAAAAGTGTATCCACTTCTGATGGTCTAAAATATCTTTTATCAACTTTACATATTACGTCACCTTGCTTAATATTTTCAGAAGCAATGCCTTTTACAGACAATACCTCAGCATATTCAGATTCACCTGTTCCATTAAAGGTTATTTCAATTCCTAGCTCATTTGCTGACCATTCTAAAAATTGCCTAACTGTATATTGCTTTCCTGTTGCAATAACATAGTCTTTTGGCTCATTGCTTTGTAGCATCATCCATTGCATTTCAACATAATCTTTGGCGTGCCCCCAATCTCGTAATGCATTCAAATTACCTAAATATAAACAGTCCTGAAGTCCACAGGCTATATTTGCTACACCCCTTGTAATTTTTCTAGTTACAAATGTTTCTCCTCTTCTTGGAGACTCATGATTAAATAAAATTCCATTGCAAGCAAAAATATCATAAGCCTCTCTATAATTTACTGTTATCCAATATGCATAAAGTTTTGCAACAGCATATGGAGATCTTGGATAGAAAGGAGTAGATTCTTTTTGAGGGTTTTCTTGCACTAGACCAAAAAGCTCTGAACTTGAAGCCTGATAGTACTTAGTTTTTTTCTCAAATCCTAAAAAACGAATTGCTTCTAAAATTCTTAACGACCCGAGCGCATCAATATCCGCAGTATATTCTGGAATTTCGAAAGAAACTGCAACATGTGATTGTGCTCCTAGGTTGTATACCTCATCAGGCTTGATATCACTTAATAATCTAGTAATATTGGATGAATCAGATAAATCTCCATAATGTAAATAAAAATTGTTTTTGGAATAATGAGGATCTTCAAAAATATGATCGATCCTTTCCGTATTAAAAGATGAAGATCTTCTCTTTAAACCATGAACTTCATACCCTTTTTCAAGAAGAAGCTCAGCTAGATATGAGCCATCTTGTCCAGTAATGCCGGTGATTAGAGCTACTTTCATTGAACGCGGATTATAATTTTAACCCTTATAAAAATCAATTCTTTCAATGTCTTCCTCAACGCAGGCTTCTCCGTATTGGATTTCAATAATATGGCATTTTTCTTTAAATGGATTTGTAATCTGATGCCACTCATTTACTGGAACATTATATTGATCAAACTTTTTAAGAGTAATCGAACTTCTGTTATTAGGTTCGTCTTTTGAATAGTTGACGATACACGAGCCCTGACTAACAAGCCATATTTCACTTCTTTTAAAATGCTTTTGGAAGCTCATTCCTTTGCCAGGATCTACAATTAATTCTTTTACCTTGACATCTTTATCTTCAAAAAGATTATAGAAAGAGCCCCATAATCTGTCTTCATGGTAATACTGCCAATTTTTAAGAATCCACGATGAAGAATTAGCTTTAGTATCACCACCGACACTAAATATAAATTCTACACCCTCAAGAGACATTTCAGGAATGTTTGTTTTATTTCTGTCTCCTCCATTTGCAAAAATAATTTGGTCATTTGGATATCGATTTTTAATTGTTTTAATAGCATTAATAGCGCTGCCTGCTTTATCGTCTTCAAAATCAATTACTTCATCAACATAGCTGATATTTTCTAAGATTATTTTTCTTTCTGAAAATGGCATAAAAAATTTACTTTTCTTTTCAACAAGCCACTTGTCACTATTCAGAGCAACAATAAGTTTATCTCCATTTTTTTTTGCTGATTTTAAATAGTCTATGTGGCCAGAATGGACTGGATCAAAACCACCACTAACAATAACAACTTTCAAAACAATGACTCCCTTTTAAATATCATTATAAATCAACAGCATAAATTAATTAGTTTTTTTTAAAAGTATTTAGAGTGTATTCATAACCGGTATATGCAGTTATTAAGCATGAAATTATTATGAAGATATCTCCAACAACAACTAAAAGCATATTATTCAAGCTTATCGCCATCAAATAGATAGCAACTGTAAATAATTGAACTGTGGTCTTAAGCTTTGCAATAAAAGTAACCTTAGTTGCATGCAAATTGTTATTTCTCGCATTATAATCACGCAGAGCTGACACCCAAATTTCTCTTGAAACTATGATCGAAGATGCAAAACCAAGCACATAGCTATCAAGCTTAAGAGCTAAACCAAACAATAAAAAGATTATTAATATTTTGTCCGCTATTGGATCTAATATTTCTCCAAGCTCAGATATTGCATTATATTTCCTAGCTAAATATCCATCAGCATAATCAGTCAATCCAGCAAAAATGAATAGAAAAAGAGGTAAAAAATTACTAAGATTTAAAGCTAATAATAAAAATATCACAGGACCAAGAACTATCCTAGAAATTGTTAGAGCGTTAATAATTGCTGTAATCATTTATACTGATTAATTATAGATTCTGCTATTTTCTCATTAATGCCTTTAACAGTCATTAATTCTTCTATAGTCGCATACCTTATTTTCTTTATACTCTTAAATTTTTTTATCAACCTTTTTTTCAAAATTTGTCCAATACCTTTTATATTATCAAGCTCCGATCGTGTTATTTTTTTTCTTTTCTTCTTTCTTTGAGCCGTGATTGCAAATCTATGGGACTCATCTCTGATTTCTTGTAATATTAAAAATGCTTTGGAGTTTTTGTCGATCTCTAATATTCCATCATTGCTAATAATGGTCTCAGTTGCTCTAATTCGTTTATTTCCTTTTACAATTGATATTGCTTTAAGATCATTATGGTTTGACATATCTAAAACTGCATTAACAAATTTTAATTGAGTTTTACCTCCATCAATTAATAATAAATCCGGTTTTGTTTTTGGGTCATCAAAATATTTTATTCTTCTTTCAAGAACGTGCTTGAGAGAGCCTACATCGTTTCCTGATAAAACACTTGGAATATTAAAAAGTCTATAGCTTTTCTTTTCTGGTCCAGTCTTAGTATAAACTACGCACGATGCCACTGCATTTTCACCAGATATATGACTAACATCATATGCCTCAATTTTATTAATTTCTTTTTTACCTAAATATCCACAAAGCTCATTCAATGAAAATGTATATTTATCTTCTTTACTAATATGGTTTTTTATAACTTGTCGAGCATTAATCTTACATAAATTAAAAATAGGTCTAATGGACTTGTTTGTTGAGTGAGTGATTCTTACTTTTTTCTTGTGTTTTTTTTGGAACATTTCTTCAAGAATTTTTTTGTCACTAAGCTCATAAGCACATAATATTTTATTTGGAATGTCCACTTGATTCTCATAAAAATTAAATATTGCACTCTGATAAACTTCGTCAAGGAAGCTATAAAGAGCCTGTTTAATTAAATGTGTTTTAGTACCCCTGATCTTTCCATTTCTTACAACAATAATTGAAACTCCTAAATAACTCATTTCAGAACTTACAGCAAAAATATCAATATCATTTGCTAACGTAACTACCGACTGTTCTTCTTTTAAGAGTTTAAGCCTGTTTAGACGATCTCTAATTTCAGCAGCCTTTTCAAATTCAAGCTTGGATACAGCTTTTTCAATATCTCCCATTAATCTTTGAACAGTTTTTGTATCCGAAGAAGTAAGAAAAGATCTTGCACTTGAAATATCCTCAAAATAATCAACTTTATTTATTTTTTGAACACATGGTGCAGAACATCTTTTCATCTGAAATTCTATACATGGTCTTGTTCTATTAGCAAAAGTATTATCACTACAATTTCTTACTTTAAAAATTTTTTGGATTTCTTTGATGGATTTTTTAACAGCCTCAGAACTCACAAAAGGTCCAAAGTATTTTTTATCAACACCTTTTTTCGTTCTCTTAGAATAAACTCCTGGATATTCGTGATCTAATGAAAAGTATATGTAGGGATATGTCTTGTCATCTCTTAAAAGTATATTAAATCTTGGTTTATTTTCCTTAATTAACATTTGCTCCAATAACAAAGCCTCAACTTCATTCTTTGTAGTAAAAGTCTCAACTTTATCTGTAAGAAACTTAATCTGAGATGTTTTTCTGTCTTTGTAAGATTTACCAAAATAAGAAGAAACTCTTTTTTTTAAATCTTTTGCTTTGCCAATGTATATGATTTCGTGATTATTGAAAAACTTATAAACACCAGGCGTGTTAGGAACTTTTTTTAAATTAATAGTCATAACAAAACGAGCTTTTAATTTTTAGTTTTTAACTTGTAGATATTTATTAGTATAAATCTTGCCTGCGCTTACACCAAATTGATCAAAAGGATTTATACCTAATATTGAAGCCGTTATATATGTTCTATGCTCCCATGTTGCTAATAAGTAACCGACATCATATAAATCTAAATTATTGATTAAAAAAAGATTGATTGGAACATTGCCATTAATTTTTTCTTGGTCTTTGAGATCATTTGCACCTGTTGAAAGAAGCTCTGATTGAGTAATAGCCTGAGCATAAGCCAAACTTCTTTTATCTTTTTTATTTGCAATGATATCAACACATACATCTTGTGTGCCTTGATGCAGCAATTGAAAATATGAATGTTGTGCAGTTGGTCCATAGCCTCCAAATATAATTTGGCCGGTTTTTTTATATTTTGAATTCATACTGGGCTGCTTACCGAGTGACTCCATTTCAAGTTGTTGAACATAATCAGGAAAAGATCTCAAGCTCCAAATATAAGAGAGTACAGCCCTAGAATATTTATTTTTAAAGTTGTGAAGCCAGATATCGCTATAAGCTAGAGTCTTTACAAATTTTAGATAACTATCATTATTTTTTAAGTCGATATCGGCCTGCTTTCCCCCTGCCATAAAATCATTAAAATTTTCTTTATTCAACCAATTTATTAGGATAGATATTTCAGACCAAATTGAGTATCTACCACCAATCTCATTATCAAACTCAATAATGCACTTTATATTATATTTTTTAGGTTCTTCTTTATTAGCTGTAATTGCAACAAAATTATCCATATTTCCTGACCAGGAAGTAGCTTCTTTAAGAAGCATTAAAGTTTCTTGAGTTGTAAAAGATTTTGATGAAATTATAAATATTGAATCTTCGGGATTTAAATTATTAGTTTTCATTCTAAACTCTGATAAATCTGAGCCAGTAATAAATACAAAATTAGTATCTATATTATTTAGATCTATATTTTCAAGAAACATTTTTGGACCCTCATATGAGCCTCCAATACCGATTGTGATTATATTTTTTGCATTAGTACATAGCTCATAGAAACTATGCAGCACATTTTGTTGTCCTTTTCGTGATACGGTATCAAATTCTTTAGGATTATATTCAGCTCTATATTTGGGATGCCATGCAGCTAAACCTTCTGTGAAATTAACTTTTTCACCTTTAAATAGGTCATCTATCTTTAAAGATAATCCTATTTTTTTTGCACATAATTCAAATTCTTCGTAATGATCATTTGTAAACTCGTTGACAAAAGATGTATAAGTTACCCTATCATTTTTAAAAACATGGGTTGGTAAATTATTTTTAGTCATTTAATACTATTATAAATTTCATTTAAGGATTTTTTTATGTTGGTAGATGACGTTATTGGTCTTCCAATTACTAAGAAGTCTGAACCTAAATCGATTGCTTCTTTTGGAGTCATTACCCGTTTTTGATCATCATTCGAGTCGTGCAGTCTTATTCCAGGTGTTATAGCTAATAAAGACTTTCGTGCGCTAACAAGTTTTAATTCATGAGGCGAGCAAACAACACCGTCTATTCCAGCTGATACCGCCATATCAAGGAATGCGTTTACTTGATCAGACGAGTTTCTTTTGAAAATATCAAGTGAATCCTCATCACTTAAGCTTGTTAAGGCAGTAACTCCAAAAACTTTTATTTTAGAATTTGAGACTGCTTCCATGGCAGCTAACATCATATTTTTACCTCCAGAGGTATGAATAGTTAGCATTGAAATTGGAAATGAAATAAGCCCCTCAATAGATTTCTTAACTGTATTGGGGATATCATGAAGTTTTAAGTCTAGAAAAATATCAAAACCTTTCTCAGCTGCATAAAATATTATTTTATGTCCTATGGAATTAAAGGATACGCTGCCAATTTTTATCATACATTTTTCAGGATCGAGATTATCTATAATAATTGTCGCCTTTATTAAGTCTATTTCATCTATAGCTACAATTATCATTTTTTAATTAGTGCTTTTGACGGTTTGAAGTGCATTATTGCAGTCTCTCCTAGATAAGAAATTTTTTTGGTTTTAGGATTTATAAACTTTCTTGGTCTTATTAGTTTTTTCGAAAATGTGCCTAAACCTCTAATTTCTACTTTTTTATCAAGAGCTACTGCCTCAATTATTGATTCTAATATCAAATCTATTGCTTCTGATATTTGTGATTTTGTTAGATTTGGGAATTGTTTTCTAAGAGATGCTTCAATATCAGATTTATTAAATATATCTTTTTTTAAACTATTCACTCAATTTTAAAGAAATTCTTTCTCTTTCTGCATCTATCGCAAAAACTATACAGTTTAATGTTTGGTCTTTTTTAAATTCCTCGAGTGCGTTTTTAGGATTCTCATCATCCGATATATCAGATAAATGAATTAATCCATCAATATCTCCTTCAAGACCAACAAAAACACCAAAATCTGTGACTGATTTTATTTTTCCTTCAACTTTATCACCAATTCCATATTTATTTGCAAACTCAGTCCATGGATTTGATTTTGTTTGCTTGAGGCCAAGCGATATTCTTCTTTTATCATGGTCAATTTCTAAAATCATAACTTTTATCTTTTCATCCATTTCTACAACCTTTGATGGATGTATATTTTTACTTGTCCAATCTAGTTCTGATAAATGAATGAGTCCTTCTATACCTTCTTCAAGCTGAGCAAAACATCCATAGTCAGTAATATTTGAAATTTCAGCTTCATATATTCCTCCAACAGAATAATTTGACTCAACATTTTCCCATGGATCATTTTGTATTTGCTTGAGACCAAGAGAAACTCTAAGTTTTTCTTTGTCAAAACTTAAGACTTTCACTTCAATTTCTTCACCCATCGTAAGATGTTCTGAGGGATTTGTTACTCTTGACCAGGAAATATCTGTGATATGTAGAAGTCCATCTAGACCGCCTAAATCAATAAAAGCGCCGTAATCTGTAATATTTTTAACAATGCCATTAACAAGCATTCCTTCTTCTAAATTTTTCAATAATTCAACTTTTACAGCAGAGTTATTTTTTTCGAGAACTGCTTTTCTTGATAAAACTACGTTGTTTCTTTTGTAATCAAGCTTGATTACCTTAAAGTCTTGTATAGTGTTTTCAATGTCTGGTGCTTCCTTAACAGGCCTAACATCCACTAAGGAACCTGGTAAAAATGCTTTCACAACATCCACTTCAACTGCAAAACCACCTTTGACTCTATTGTTAATTTTACCAGTTACGAATTCCCCAGTTTCTAGAGCTTCCTCTAACTTTTTCCATGTAGAAATTTTGCGAGCTTTTTCTCTTGAAATTCTTGTCTCACCATATCCGTCTTCTACAGCTTCAAGAGCAACTTCTACTTCGTCTCCAATCTTGATATCAAAATTACCATCATTATTTCTAAACTCATCCAAAGATATTATTCCTTCTGACTTTAAGCCAACATGAACAGTAACCCAGTCATTATCAACGTCTAAAACAACACCAGATACTAT
>MDTE01018983.1_pt1 | contig 23829 bp, 19 predicted proteins | sample 811231 | NCBI WGS metagenome assembly MDTE01 (sample SAMN05326651, study PRJNA326480) | marine metagenome | isolation source: seawater | place: Indian Ocean: Red Sea | collected 2010 | reverse complement strand
GAGAGCCACTTCAAGGTGGTTGTGATCAGTACTCGGTTTGATGGGGAGCGCCTTGTGGCGCGCCACCGCGCCGTAACCACAACACTGGCCGACGAGCTGGCCGGTCCGGTGCATGCTCTCTCCATTGAAGCCCATACCCCCGACGAATGGCAGGCCAAAGGGCATTCTATCGCTCCCTCACCCGTCTGCCTGGGTGGGTCGAAAGCGGATGGTGGCGTCTAATATAGATCTGCCGTTCAGGGATCGCTGACCATTCCAGCGATGCTATTTTCTACCAGCAGTAGAATGTAGAGGGTCTGCACATTGCAGCCCAGGCAATAGACCCAGGGTTCGGCCTCCGTGGCTGCATGGCCATTCACCCAATGGTGCAGGATCTGCCCATCCACGAGGAGTTTGTCTGCGATCCAACCCAGGATGGTATCCGTCTCTTGTAGATAGCGAATGTCTCCCGTGTTCCGGTAGGCGGCCACCAGAGCCAGCATCAGATAATTCTGGCTGGAGAGGGTACTGTAATCCTCGTCAAGAGCTCCCATCTCTTCCGCGCTATAGGGCGAATGGTAGTGGTCCCCGGCGGGATTCTTCAGAGGTTGAATCCCCTGGTAGGTCGCATCGAAATATTGTCGATGCTGGTTATCCCCTGTGAGCTGGTCCGCCCGGGCATAGGCCAGCATTACGGTGATATTCGGATAGAGCATCAGACGCTCGTCGTCCGGTGCGAACCGATAGGCGCCCATCTCCGGATCCCAGGCTCTCTCCCGAATGCTCTCCAGCACAGCCTGACCACGAGTTAGATGATGTTCCGGGTTCACGCTCGGATAGGCCAGAACATGCTCCAAATGCATCAGAGCGAGAAAGGCGGACAAGGCCGTTGGACCATAGGTCGTAGCAGCGAATTCCCCTTGATCGATCTCTAGATAGTCACTGTAAGTACTGGCCAGAAAATCAAGTGGAATCAGAAGGTTGTCGGCGGCTTCCTGGTAGGGCTTCGCTTCCTCTGGGTCAAGGTAGATGCCCGCTTCGATCAGGCTTAGCAGCGACATAGAGAGGGTCTCCAGTTGGTCCAGATAGTCGGCCGGTTTCTCGGTCGCCGCTTCGACCAATGCTCGGTTATGTTCCAGAGCGGCGATGGCGCGATCGTAATGGCGGCTATCGCCCGTTCGTTTCCATTCGGCCAGATCGAAGGATGGACCGAACATAGAGCCGTCACCGTAGTGGAGTTGCCATTCTCCATCCACAAAGAGCTCGGGTCGGTCCAGATAGGTGCGGACCTCTTCGAACATGGCCGTATGGTTCTGCCAGACTTTCTGCGGTGTCAGCGGTCCCGGATCGTTGGTGCACCCCAGCGTGATGACAAGGACGGGAAAGAGCAGCCTGGCTATCCGTCGCATGAGGAACCCTCTCTGTCTCATACCCGTGGGCGTGCGGCGCGGTAGAAGGCAACCAGTACGATGACGGCAACCGCCACCGAAGCCATTTGCATGGCGCTCGCTGGTGTTAGTTGCATAGCCTTTACGCCGGTGGCCGCCAGGATGGCCAGACCAACTCCCATCAGAGCTTCTCCTGCGATAGCCCCCGATGCGAACAGGGTGCCGCGGCGAGACAAGCTCTCGTGCTGGGACTTGGGATGTCGGCGCAGCACGAAATGTGCGATGAGACCACCCGCCAGGATAGGCGTCGATAGCTTCATGGGAAGGTACATTCCAACGGCGATGGGCATAATGTGGGCGCGGAATTCGGAGCCACTGTCCTTGAGTACTTCGTCGACGACGAGTAGTGCCAGACCGATGGCGACTCCGTTGCAGACCATATCCCATGGAAGTTGTCCGTCGCCGAAGAATCCGCGGGCGAGACTGGCAAATAGGCCGGCCTGTGGAGCGGGCAGGCGCTCCCCACCGATTCCGGCACAGGCTGTCCCGGTGTCGGGATCCATGATGCGGGTACATTCACTTGCGAAGGCCGCGATATCTTGCGAGTGCAGAAGTTGCATCACTGGCGCCATTACCAGAGCGGCTACGGAGATACCCATAATCTGCATCATCTGTTGTCGATAGGGGGCCGCTCCGACCATATGGCCGGTCTTGAGATCATTGCAGACATCGCCCGATGTACAGGCCGCGCAGCAAACGATGGCGGCTACGCCCAGGGTAGCCAGCATGCCTTGTTCCCCGCTGAAACCGAACAGGGCCAGCATACCACCAGTAAAGAGCACGGCGGTTATGGTCATACCCGATACCGGGCTGTTGGAGTTACCCACCAGACCGACGATATAGCTGGCCACAGCCGTAAAGAAGAACGACATCACCAACATGATGATCGTCGTGGCTATTGTGATTGTCACCTTACCGGTGAGCTTGAAGTAGATGCCCGCGACCAGGACGGTTGCCAGAATGGAAAAGAAGACAATGACAGAGCCCGGTATATCACGTTCTGTGTCGACGACTTTCTGGCTGGTCTTCTTTCGGCCGCGAAGCTCCGCGATCGCCTGTACAAGACCGTCTCGGACTTTCCATATGGAGGCGATCCCACCGACCAGCATCGCACCGACACCGACGTATTTGATCTGAGTGCCGAACAGAGTCTTGGCTCCCGAGAGGGCCGAGTCAGAACCCGGTACGGTTCCGAGCATGGGCAGAAGAATCAGCCAGCTCAACGCGCCACCGAAGAAGATCAAGACGGCAATGTTCAGGCGAACGATGACGCCGACGGCCACCAGGGCAGGCAGGCTCTCACTCCCAAAGTAGAAGTATCGACCGAAGGCCTCTCGCGCCGCTTCCAGGCTCTCTTTGAAGAGGCCGAGGAAGCCCGCACAGAATTTGAAGGTAGCCCCGAAAAGAGCACCGTAGATGATTCCCATGGCTTCCGACTTATTATCTGCGTCTTCGGAATGGCCGGCGTCGAGTACGGCCGCACAGGCGACACCCTCCGGGAACTTGAGCTCGTCGTCGTCACGGATCACGAAGACTCGGCGCATGGGAATCATGAAGAGGATACCCAGTAGACCACCCGTAAACGCGATAAGGGTGGTGGTCCAGAAGTCGAACTTCTGCCAGACACCGATCAAGATCAGGGCTGGCATGGTAAAGATGATCCCAGCAGCCAGCGATTCGCCGGCGGAGGCCGCCGTTTGAATCTGATTGGCCTCCAGCTTGGTGCCATCACGGAACAAGCCTCGAAGGACCAACATACCGATGACAGCGGCAGGGATGGAGGCGGATACGGTCATCCCGGCGCGTAGACCAAGATAGACATTCGCAGCCCCCATAACCACGGCCAGAACGAGCCCAATAAGAACGACGCGTAGAGTAAGTTCGCGGGTGGATCCCGAGTCAGATTTCATGATGCACCTATTGGGTGTAGTCTTTGTACTCGTAGGTACGCGCACGTAGACCGAAGATGATACCTGCTGCGGCCATCAAGCCGGCGAAGACCCAGAAGAAGGTCACGCGTGACATATCCGTATGGACCAGGCCGACGACAAGGAAGTCACCAATCGCGACGTTGATGAGCCAGAAGCCCATGATGACGGACTTCATGCGTTTTGGCGCCTGGCTATAGGCAAACTCAAGCCCCGTAATGGAAACAAAGACCTCTGCGAAGGTGACAATAACGAAGGGCAGGAACTGCCAAGCCACATGTACAGAGCCACCGGCATCCAACTTATGCTGGATGAGGGCAATGGGGATGAAAGAGAACGCCGCTAAGAGCATCCCGATTGTCATTCGTTGCAGCGGGTGCGGATCAATCCCGAATCGATTCATAAGGGGATAAATACCGTAGATGGTATAGGGGATGAGGAGCATCACCAGGAAAGGATTCGCGGCCGCTACCTGACGTTCATTGATCGTGGCCGGAAATACATCGTGGAGCAGATAGCCCAGGGCCACACCACCAGCGGCGCCGGCCAGGGTAATAAGCCAACGCCATTTATGGGATTTGGTCAGGGATAAGACGGCCGCCAGGGCAATGGAGGCGCCCAGGCAGATACCGATGATAATCCAGGTCATCTGGCTTAACTCGAAGTTTCGATCCATCGCCTTGGCCTGGTGGACCCAGGTTGTGCTGTGCTGATGGAAAAGACCCCAGAAGACGGAGATAACGGCCAATACACTGATCACCTTCAATACGGCGATCGGGCCTTCGACGATGTCGCGCCCGAACCGCTGTACGGCAGGACCGAAGAACCAATGGTTGGGATTGGCGGCTGGTGAATATTCTTTCTCGCCACCATCATAAGCAACCGCAGAAGAGGTCTCTACGGCGGTCTCCGTGCCGTCTCCCGTATTGCTCCGAATGAGCTGCAGGGCGAGGAGCTTTTCGAGCATCAACCGTAGGCCGACTAGCGTGAAGGTGTAGGCGATGGACCCAACGAAGAGGGCCATAAGAGCTCCAGCGGCGCCACCCGAAAAGGACACGATAGTGTAGATCAGTACTGCCGCAAAACCGGTCGCGGCCACAACTCCATAGAGCATCCTTGCGAGGGTCGGTGTCTGCCATTTGGAGAACTTGAAATCTAAGAGGTTCTCGACCGAATAGAACATAACGGCGAGGAACCCATCGTCTTGTTCAATCTTCTGACGTGCTCGGAAAAGGATCACGAACAGGGCGATGGATACCAGACTGATTCCCAGTGTTAGATTGGTATTGTGAATGTCCGCCAGGAACATGAAGAGCGGTGCCGTAAGTCCGATCGTCAGGAAGCTGCCGCTGAGGAAGTCGTAACGACCTGTCTTTCCACCTGGTGTAGCGGGGACGTGTATGAAGGTCTTTCGGCCCATCCAGAACACGATGGTGGCTAAGCCCATCAGGATACCGGGGATACCGAATGCCCACCCCACATGTCCGGAGTAGGCATAATGGGCGGCGTTTACGGTACTGTCCGTCAGTACATTCCAATCGGCGTCGTACCGGATCAGGTCTCCCTGAATTTGTGGAATAATGATTGTCGCCAGACCCGAACCAAGGTTGATCATAAAGTAGAAAGCGTTGAACACCTTCTGCAGCAGATGCCAGTTTCCGCGCCCGAATTGGTCACCAACATGGGCGGATACGCATGGCTTGATACCACCGGAGCCCAATGCGATCAGTCCCAAGCCGATCATCAACCCTTGTATAGGATCGATGTATACGTCTCCCAGCAGGTTTTTCTGCAGCATAGGGTCTTCAAAGATGGCAAGGGCGAGATGGCCCAGGCAGTAGACAACTGAGAGATAGAGGATTGTCTTATATTTACCCCAGAGCCGGTCGGCGAGGACGGCACCGATGAGGGGCAGGGTGTAGACCGCAGCACTAAATAGGTGTGTCGCGGTGGTGGCCATGTCTTCGGCCGATTGCTCTGACATCCCCCGTAAGTTGATATACAACCCGGTGATGTAGACGATGAGCAGGGCTTTCATGCCATAGTAGCTGAAGCGCTCACAGCCTTCGTTTCCAATAATGTAGGGTACGCCCTTGGGCCAGCCCTTTAAATTATGATCTGGTGCCGTACGTGGTTCCGTCATATCGATCCCGATGTAGAATAGATTGTTCGCTGCGTTGTAGCCGTCGAACGGCTATGGGTCAACCAACAAGTCGATCGCTCCCGGTATACCGAAGCCTTCCTTCGAAACGTATGACGGCTATTCTCCCTGGACCGGCCGTAATTGGGCTTTGACGAGAGTCCGCGCCGCGATCAGGATCCCAATATAGTACCAGCTGGTCACATCGCCGAAGAATGGGCCCTGGTTATGAAAGGAGCTGTGGGTGATGTAGCCCGCCACGAAGGCAAAGGTTGCCATGGGTAACCAACGCATGGGTTCGGGTAGTAGCAACCGTTTCCGGCGGAGGGTATAGCCCGAACGAAGCAGGATTATGAAGAAGCCACCGGCAAACAGGAATCCCAGAATGCCCCAGAAAGCGGCCGCATTAATCAGATAATTATGCGACACCTGCGTCTTTAATACGTCGGTGTTGGTCGCGTCGGTATAGAGGGTGGGATTTCTGGCGATGACCTCTGGTGTGCGCGAGGTGCCGACCCCCAGGGGATGACTGGCGATGACCCGGATCGCAGCCTTAAACAGGGCAGGCCGTGTCTGGTCCTGCATGATGGACCCAAAGCGGGCGCGCTGACTCATAACATTGCTTGAAAGGGTGGCGTAACCACCGGCGATGGTGGCGATGGTCAATCCCAACGCGAGAAGCGCGGCGAGAGCCCGCCCACGTCGCCGTAGATCTTGAAGAAGAGCAGGCGCTATGACCACGAGAAGAATTACCCAGAGGGCCAGGATGGCGGATCGTGTCAAAGACTCCAGAGTGGCGATTCCGACCACGATGGAGCCTACGGCTGCGAGCCAACGACTCCGGCGTCGCATCTCTCCACTAAACGCCATTGGAATCAGAAAGCTGGCCGCCAGGACCATATGGTACGAGAAGTTAATCGGGTTCGACGCCAGCCCCATAACGCGACCTTTGGTGGGGTCATTCCAACCAAATTGATCGATCTGGAAGGCACCATATTTCGTATATTCTTCCAGAGAGACGCGCATATCCCAGGCGGTGGCAGAACCATGGTATTGGAAGATGCCCACCAGCGCGGAGATCAGGGAGGCCCCGAGCAGAAATACCAACACAAGCTTGGCATCTCGCACGCTTCGCATATGTGCACACATGCACAGAGCCAATAGAATCGGTGCTACTCGCCGCGCTAATGTTCGACGCAGAACGTCCGTATGGGCGTGTCCTGTATCCACCAGCACGATCAGCACAGTAAAGGCGAGACAGAAGGCGAAAACGCGGCGAACCCATTGTTCCTGCCGTAGCAGACGTAGGATGGGACCGATGCTGAGAAGGGTGACGAGGACGGAGAGATATACCCGTGGAGGGAAACGTGTCAGTCCGCTGATGTAGGAGACGCTGGCGTCACTAGCGGCCGCAAAAGCGACGCCGAGCAGGGGCCGACGCATCACAAGAAGGCCTACGATGATTACAAAGACCAGCGCGAAGATATGTTTGGGCCGAGTGGAGACGATCTCTCCCGATAATAAGCCCAGGGCGACCAGAACTCCGAGGAAGGAGGCCCCCAATAGAACCGATACAATACGGTTATCCGTGTTCGCGGTCACGATGGGTCGATGTGGCCCAGGATGGTCCATGGCTCAATAATAAAAAGTGATCAAATCACAGTCGCGTTCGAGCGCACCGTGGAAGAGAAGAAGAAAAGGATACCAGGTCCACTCTTCGGGGGGATCGGAGAGGTTACTGTTCAACAGGTCGTTACTGATACGCTGTAGCTCGTTTCGTTTGAGATATCCGATCCCAGGATAGCGGGCCTCATTCACCATATTCTTCACGGTTCGGTTTATGATGCCGTCATTCAAAGTGAGTTCGGTGTCTAGAGGTGTTGGTCCCACCAACTCATTCATCTCATCGATGACCTCGTGTATCTGCTCGAGGGTTATATCGCGTAAAGCGGAACGTCCGGCCCGGCCCAGGTTGATATGTTCACCAAGGTGGTAGCTGAGAATTTCGATTCCATAGCCGAGAGCTGCGCTCTCGTTCGAGATTTTCTCTGGGACGGTGTTGATCAGGAGCTCAAGCGCGTTGTCGAGTTGCAGGATCTCCGAGTTCGGGGCGTGGGCGCCATTCCACTTCTCATAGAACGCAACGACGGAACTGAACCGGGTTTTGAGCCCCTGGAGGAATTCCTGGTCTCTACATCCAATTGCACTGTTCAGATGGTCTAGATCTACGGCATAACCATGGAGGCCGTGGGCCATATATTCTTCTCCGGGTTGCAATGGTTGGACTGTAGTGTGGCTCATCCTAACGAATCATGGAGTGCACGCCAATTGGGGCTGGAAGAGTCGTTTCAGGCTTTGGCCACACAGCATATAACACAAGCCAATTCGGGTGCGACGGGCCCCATTTGGAAGAACGCTATGCGTAGCTCGTCGGAAAATTCGTCCATCTGCTGGTTCGATAAGGGTTTGATAAACAGACCGCTCAGATGGAGATCTGTGAATTCAGCGGCTTCTACATCGGCCCGAAGACTGTCCCAGGTATAGACGCGCCGATGTCCGAGCGCCAGGTCTCCCGCGCTTTTGTCTGTCACCTTCTCAAGATAACCCAGAGACACACCGACCTGGCGGTGAAGGGAGTGGGCGTTGGGGACAAGAATGACGACTCGACCACCCGGGCGAAGCCAACTTCGGCAACGAGTTAAGACATCTACCGGGTTGTGTAGATGCTCTAGAACATGCCCCAGTACGATTGTGTCGTAGCCGGTGTCGGACGGATCGAACTCTTCAAATAGAGAGACAAAACCACGTACTTTGCCGGGGTATTGTCTCTCTAGATCTTGGACCAGATGCTCGACCGCGTCCACGGTGTCGAAGCCCCCGAAGCGCGCAATCAATGGTTCGGCCCACACGCCGGTGGCGGCACCCAGCACGAGTACCTTTGGGCCTTCGACCAGCCGGACCGCTTCGCGGGCCATATACTCGTTGGCCTGCTGTTCCGTAATGGAACTGTCCGGTCCCTGGTACCGATCCGCGATACGGCGCAGTCGGTCCTGTTCTTCCAGGGAGTCAAAGTTGGGGTCGCTCATCTGTATACCGGGATGGGAAAGGGGTTATGCATGAGCCGTCGCGGGTGCCATCCAAACCACTCGAGTCTCTTCGCTATTCTCGGTGATGGTTAGCTCACCAGACGGAATACGTTCCACCGGCTGGCTCAATTTGGCGAATGCTTCGTCCGGGGTGAGCATGGGGAGATCGATACCTGGTTCCCTGAAGTGCATCAACACCACGATGCGGGCGCTACATTGGGATGCAAGGGCCACGGCTTGTTCGGGTCCGATGGTATAATTCCCCCCGGCTGGGACGATCAAGAGATCGGCATTTTGACATAGACCGATCAAATCCGGGTCTTCAATCGTCCCGATATCACCGGTATGGACCACCACGGTTGGTGCGCCGTCGCCTTCGATCTCCATTCGAAAGGCGCGAGTATAACCCATCCGTGTCCCATCCTCTGCATCATGGGGGAGGGCGATAGCCTGGATGCAGACTCCCTCATCGGAATAGTTCCCCTCAATAAATGGAATCTGGTCCCAGCCGTCGCTACGCCAGGCGTGATCCTCGTGTGCATGGGTGCTTACGATCGCATACGGGGTGATGGGGGGCAGGGGCAGATTGAACCGTCCGCCAAGCCCATCGGGTCGGTAGGGATCAAAGAGCCATCTTCGACCTTTGGTATCCAACACCGAGAAGCAGGCGTGGCCGTGTCGCTGAACGCGAATCGAAGAGTTCATGGGACGCAAGCATCCTCGGGTGGATCGAAATATCCGATATAGGGGAGGTTTCGGTACTTGCCGGCCAGGTCGAGCCCATAACCGACCACGAAATGATCCTCAATAACGAAACCAGCATAATCGGCTTCGATGGGTGCCTTACGACCCGAGGGTTTGTCCAATAGAGTGCATGTGGACACACTCTTGGGAGCGCGCGTCTTAAAGTTCTCACGGATATATCGCAAGGTCAGACCCGTATCGACGATGTCTTCCACTACGAGAACATCTTTCCCTTCGATGGGTTGGGTTAGATCCTGTGTGATTCGCACAACACCTGTCGATTGGGTGCCCGATCCGTAGGAGGAGAGTCCGAGAAAATCTACCGTGAGAGGTAGGGGGATCTGACGACATAAATCGGCGACAAATGGGAACGCGCCTTTCAGTACCGCAACAAGGACCAGGTCTCGGCCTTCATAGTCACGGGTGATCTCTCGTCCGAGTTCGGCAATGCGGTCACGAATCTGCTCGGCGCTGTATAGGTTTTTCAGCACTGATGGTACGGGATGATGTACTTCGTTTCGTAGTTCTGTTGCTTCCAAGGGGCCCTCAGTTCGACTGGTTTACTGGTTTTTATACTTCTGCGTTGTTCAGGAGCTCACCGACGCCACCAGCTCCGGGTACAATATATTGCACATCGTTCAAGCCACACTCCTTTGAGGGGTGGGTGCCTGGGAGCGTATCGAGGATGTCCGGATCGGAGAGCCCTCGATCAAGTCGAAGAGCATAAATACGGGCATCGGGGTGGTCGGCATGAACACGTTGGATATATTCGGGGGTGACGATCAGATGCATGCAAATGAATTTTTGTGGAGTGCCCAGACCACCATTCTTGTAGGTCGAAATGGCGCTACACATACTGGAGCCGGTTGCTCCCATGGGGTCGGGGAAGAGGAGGATACGATCGTCGACATCTCCACCGATTTTCTGGCCGTAGATATCTGTACCCGTAACCCTTTGTTCGGCGTCTGTAGCGCGGTTCATTACGATATGATCCTGGCGAACATTCGCGTTGGGGAGAATGCGATTCAGTACGTCGAAGCATAACTGACTGGGGACCATGCCGGCTCGCGCCAGATCGACAGTCACCACTTTTGTTGCGGGATCAATCACAGTACCCATCCACCGACCCCGGGGTGTAACCGCGATCATGCGAGTGTGGTAATCCGCCACTACCTGTGGGAATTCACGTGCGACGACTACATGGAGTAGTTGTTGGTAGAGCAGACGGGTCAGATCCGTGGTTTCGGGCTGGGTCGTTGTGGGGTGACCGAGACGCCCAAGATAGGTCCATGCGACCGGATCTTTTATAATATGCGCGTTTGGACCGTAACTATGGTCCATCTCGGATAACGAATAGCTGCCGTCGCGATAGGCGGAGTCCATGGCTTGATCCTTGTACAGTCCAGCGTTGCGTAAATCGGTTATCCCCCCGATTGGCGCTGACCTTATCGAAGGTACCCCGGTGGGATCAATCATGTAATCGTGTCTTTTGGGAATCGAATCGATGTCTGGCATTGACAGGGGGGTAAATTTTGGCTTATACAGCCCCCCCTTCATGCGAAAGTGGTGGAATTGGTAGACACGCAAGCTTCAGGTGTTTGTGCCCGTACGGGTGTGAGGGTTCGAGTCCCTCCTTTCGCACTATGGCTCATCGGCTCTTCGCTGATGCTTCTGGCTGTTGTTGGTTGTTCTAAATCAACGATGACGGCCAAACTCGACCGAGTCCTGGATACACAGTCAAAGTTCTATGACGGTGTAATTGAGATTCTTCAAACACACGCGGGTACACCGTGTCCGCTTCCTCCTCGTTGCGAGTCGGAGGAATGCCCCAAGCCGGAATGTAAAGAGGATGGGGATCTGGACGCGGTCACAAAAGCCCTGCGATCGTATGTTGCAAAGATTCGTCCGGATGTTCGGGGATTGATCGATGAGCGGACGCGACTCTTGAAAAAACTGAGCGACGAGAAGAAACGGGCGTTTCTTGCGGACGACCGCGCGATACACGATGCGAAGAACCAGCGAATCCGGGCGTTGGTTCGAACCTATCCCGAATCAGAGAAATTAGTAGGGATTGTTCGTCTTGTTCAACATTAGGTATTGTGATCCCATGGGATTACGTCGGAATCGATATTTTACCAGAGCGCTTTTGGCGGCTATCTGCCTCTCAACCCTGTGGTTATCCGGTTGCTCTCGCCCGGGTGTTGACCTGGTAGACGAAAGTCTGATTCTGCTGGAAGAAGCCATCGTTGTGCTGGAAAAACATAAAGACAACCCAGTGGATGCGATTGCTGCCTTTCGTCGATTTGTGATTCGGAATGAGTCCCGGGTACGAGCGTTGGAGGTGAAGGCACAGACTGTGCTTCGACGTACTACGAAAAAAGACCGCACTATGTTGCGTCGACGCTTCCAGGAAGGAGCTCGAGCCCTGGAACAGCGTTGTACCCGTTTGGCTGGCATATACGGCGAACATCCGGAAGTTCTAAAGGATCTGGAACGCCTGGCGAGCATTCTCTCTGCGGGTGAGAGTGGGGCGGGAGCCTTATAGCATTTCCCCCCTTTTCAGGCAGTGTCTCGAAATTCGTATATTCCCTGTTGTGCTATTCACCGCATTTTCCCATAATGGGCGCGATCTTTTTTCCCGCGTGCGAGGAACGCTATGTATCTGAAAGCAGGTTTGCTGCGCAGTGTGATGATTGTATGCCTTTTGTATCCGGTCTCGGCCTGGGCCGCTCTGGTACCAATCCCATCCTTTGTTGATAACTTTGCAGGCAACGAAGAGAATTTTTCGGGTAGTAGTGGTTGGGTGTCTCGCTACTGTGAGGACGGTTGGACCTCCGACGGTGTAAACGGCGTGGCCCCTCTTACGGACGATGGCTGCCAGGATGGCGGGAGCTGTTCTCAGTGCACCTATGGCACCTACGCCTCCTTCGGGAGTGATAATTGCAACGCGCCATGGAGTTTCAACGACGCCCGGGACAACTTCCTGGTGTACGATCTGGAGCAATGGGGAGATTTCCAACTGGATGTCTTATTTCGCAATAGTGATAACGACACCTTTGGTGTGACCTTCCGCTACGAGTCGTCCGTACAGAATTACCTCTTCGTATCCTCTCGGAACGCCTTGCCGGGCGACAATAATTGTTGGGATGATAATGCCCCGGGTAGTACCGGTGAATCACGACTATACTCCATAACACCGGGACCGGCCGGCAACCCCCAGGTAGAGATTCTGGCGACCACTGATATCGCCTACACGATTGGAGCAAACTCACGTTTCCGTGTTCTGGCGGTGGGGAACCTGCTCAAGGGTTGGGTGGACGCCAACGGAGACGAGAAGCTCACGCCAGACGAGCTCGTGTTTTCGGTGGTAGATAACTCCCATTCCTTTGGTAACGTTGGCCTATATGCCTACCAGAATGGGGCTAGTGAGAGCGCTTGTCAGGGCGGTTCGGCCTGTCATTTCAAACAGGTCATGGTCAGCGAGTTGTACGAAGATACGGATGAAGACGGGAAAGCCGATTTTCAGGACAATTGTCCATTAATCGCCAACCCCGAACAGGAAGATGGCGATGATGATGGGGCGGGTGATGCCTGTGATAATTGTCCAGAGGTCATCAATCCCGATCAGGTGGACACCGATAATAATGGCGTGGGTGATGCCTGCCAGGAAGGTGAAATCTGTATCGGTGCTGACGGCGAGTCCCAGGATCAGGACAACGACGCGGTCTGTGATTGGGACGATAATTGCCCCGAGGAATGGAACCCATTTCAGGCCGACGGCGATGATGATGGCGCCGGGGATGTCTGCGATGTTTGCCCAGAAAGCAGTCCCGACGATGCCGACGACGATGGGGCCTGTGATAATGAAGACAACTGCCCAGGTGTTGCCAATAGCGCACAGGACGATTCCGATGGGGATGGCCTGGGTGCCGCCTGTGACAATTGCCCGGTCATAGGAAATGAGGGACAAGAAGATGGCGATGATGATGGTTTAGGAGACCTCTGTGATCCCTGCGCCAACGATCCGTTAAACGACGTCGATTCCGATGGGAAATGTGCGGATGAGGACAACTGTCCGACCGTATTCAACCCAGGCCAGGAGGATACAGACGACGATGGAGTCGGTGATATCTGCGAAGATGTCATCTGCGAAGGAGCAACGCAGGTAGATTCCGATAGCGACGGCTTCTGTGACGACAACGATAATTGTCCGGAGGACGCCAACCCTGATCAGGCCGACTCCAACGACGACGGGATCGGAGATGTCTGTACACCGGTGCTATGCATTGGTGATTCCGGCGAGGATATGGATAACGATGGTTTCTGTGATGATGCCGACAACTGCCCGTTCATCACCAATCCGACCCAGGCCGACCACGACGACGATGGACAGGGAGATGTCTGCGATCTCGACGCGGACAACGACGGCCTGTCCAACGGTGAGGAAGATGAATTGGGGACGGACGCCCTCGACGCCGATAGCGACGACGATGGGATCGCAGATGGCGACGAGCCGGTCGACGATGAAGACGAGGATGGTCTGATCGGTGCGTTGGACTCCGATCGTGATGGTGACGGAATATTGGACGGTGTGGAGGCCGGTATCGATGAACCGGGCCCGGATACTGACGCCGACGCCTTCAAGGGTGACGCCAATCCCGAGACGACCACCGATCCGGACAATCCGGATACGGATGGAGATGGCCTTTTGGATGGTGAGGAAGACGCCAACAGCAATGGTGCCCAGGATGAGGGCGAAAGCGATCCCAACGATTCGAATGATCCACCACCGGCCGGAGAAGATACCGGAGGAGAGAAGGATGTCGTGGATACGGATCCTGGTGTGCCGCCGGAAGATCTGGGTGGAACGGACGAAGGATCAACCGAAGATCTGGGTGGTACCGACGAAGGATCAACGGAAGATCTGGGTGGACCAGACAAAGACACCGGCAATACGGAAGAAGACCTCGGCGGTAATAACGGACCGGTTACCGGTCCCTTTGGTCTGATCTTCCCAGACGAGACACCGGTTGAGCCGGCCGATCCTCTCGAGATTGAGTCGACGGGTTATGGAAGTAGCAGCGGTTGTTCAAGCAGTGGCCACGGGCAGCCTCCGATGACTCTACTGCTGGCGATAGCTCTATTCTTCTGGTTCCAGCGGCGACGGACGGTCGCTTTCGACTGAATGCGCCGCGGCTCCTCAGGGAGCGACCGGATCGTAGGAACAATCTCGTAGGCATACGGCACCAGCCGGTTGCCCATTCTCGTCTTGCAGCTCGTTACACTGGTACCCTTTCGGACAGGGGTTCAGAGGATCTGTGCCGCAAGGAGGACCACAGAAGCTACCCAGATCGTTCCCTTCATCATCCTGCAGGCTGATACACTTTCCACCCGGCGTACATTGGGCGTCGTGGTCGCCCTGGGGGTCACAGACTGCACAGTAGGGGCCATCTGCTGTTTCGCATTGGCCAGTCTGGCCATCGCAAACCTGACCAAAGGCACACCAGAAATTCCCGGGACAGGGTTTGTCCTCGCAGCTACCGTTTACACAGATCTTCTTAGAGGATTTACAGTCGAAGTCCTGTTGGCAGCCCGGTTGGCATTCCTGCGTCGCGTCATCGCAATAGGTCTCCGGTAAGGGGCAGTCGTAGGGCGATAAGCAGCCGCCGACAGTGTTGCAGTGACCGTCTTCGCAGACGAAGCCGTCGGGGCAGGGGTTGCTGGGGTCATCGCAGGGCGCCTGGCAGCGGAGATTGGAGCAGACCGTCTGTGACGGGCATTCTGCGTCGTCGGCGCACCCCTTGGCGCATTGGCCAATATCAAGGTTGCAGATATGAAAGATCGGACAGTCGCTATCCTGTTCGCAGAGTCCGGGGCTTTCACAGGAGCCCGAGAGGGGCACGCATTGCTTCTGGCTGATGCCATCGATCTCGATGCAGTCGAAACCCGCCGATGTGGGATGGCTATCATCTTTGCAGCCGATGACACCCTCGCAGCCCCGTCCGCAGTAACTGTCGCCGGATTCGAACACCAGGCATCGGCTTCCATTTCCGTTGCACTGGTTATTCGCGGTGCACGGCGCACAGATATCTTTTTTCTCGAAGCAATAGCCCAGGCAGGTGTCGCAGTAATTTTGTGAGCCGCAGTTTTTATCTTCTGTACAGGTCAGGCTCTGCGGCGTTTCGATACAGAAGCCTTTACAGTCGCAGGTGAAACCCTCATCACAGGGAGTCTCGGCATCACATTGGGGCCCTGGTGGGACGGTATTACCGTTGTCGGCGCCTACGAGATCTGTGCCGGCACCAGAGTCCGGGAGCGGTGAGACCCCGGTGTCGGTACCATTGCCCGTCGTGGAGCCGCCGCCACAGGCGGTGAAGAACAGGAAGGACAGGAGGATTACTGTGCTTTTTGTACACGCCATAGGATTAGACTCCCATCGTTGAGCATATGCGCCAGAAGACCCGGAGCCGTAGCGACGCCGCCATCACAGCCCTCTGAAAAGGTCCGATAATCTTGTATCTTTCCGGTACGTCGGGAGACAGAGACGAGACCCTTGCCATTACAGTAGAAAATACTCTCGGTTGTAAGGGCTGGAGGCTGGGGAACACCGGGAGCATCTGTAGACCAGACGATCGTCGCGAGACCTTCTTTATCCAACGCAATTCTTACCACGCGACCGCTCCAGGTCAGGCCATACAGTTCACCCGTACCGCTTGAGACGAGCTCTGTAAGGCCGTTGAGCATTATGCGTTGGCTGATATCGCCTGTACTTGTGTTCAAGCTGATCAGGCCGGCTCGCGGACTACCTACATATAGGCGGTCGCCACGTACAATGGGACCGGCCTGCACGTCATTGAGATGGCCCGCACGCGAGGTCACCTCTGTGCGCCAGAGCTGTTCGCCCGTTTTTAGATCAAACGCTTTCACATCTCCGGTAGAGAGTCCTACAAATAGGCGTGCGCCATCCGTTGCCGGAACGCTCTCTTTAAACAGTGAGAACTCCTGCGGTGGACGGGCTCCCACTTCAAACCGGAAGGCTCCCTTTACGCTGGTGCTTAAAAGGCGATCGTTGCTGTCCAGGATGGTAATGCTGTCCCCAAAGACAAGGGGAGGCGAATGGAAAGATGCCGCGTTTTGGACGGGTACCGTCCAGGCATCTTTACCGGTCTCAATATGGATCAGGCGTAATCGCCCTGCGACATCCGCGATGACCACATGGTCCGAACCGAGAGCCACGGGCTGGGCAACGATGGCTTCTCCGAGATTACGCTCCCAGAGCTTCTTACGAGTCGGAACATCAAAGGCTTGCAGGCCTCCTGCGCGATCCCCCACGATGAGAATCTTGCCGTCTCGGGCGAATACGGGTTGACCGAATTCCTTGGAGCCCGACTCCATGGCTTTACGCTCGTATAATGGGATCACCCATAGGGGGTCGAGGTGAGCGCTCGAAATCGTAGGCATGGCTATACATGCCAGAGTAAGAAGCAGGTGCAGAGCAGGCCGGATCACGAGATCACTATTCGGTTGCGTCGTTGGCTGGTTCGGCCGGTGCCTCGGGTTCTTCCGCCTCGGGTTCTGCCTGAGCCTGTGGCGGGAGGCTGGCGAGTCGAATCTGTAGTTGGCCAGCAAGGGAATCGCGGGTGCGAATATCGTTCGCCAACTCTGCGGAGGTTTTTGTTAAGCCAAGGGCTTCACTATAGGCCTCTGTGGCGGCCGTTGCGTCGCCACCATTGGAGGTGTTGGCGATATCTCCGACCGCAGTTTTTGCAAGGACTCGAACGACGATTGGGTTCCGCTCATTCAGGGCGAGTGCATCGAGCTCCTTGGCTGCATTTGCCGATTCGGTCTTGCTCAGGGCGAGAGCCTGGTTGAGGCTCGTCCATGCCTTGATTTCTGCTTTCTTGGAGCCGAGCGTTCCCATGGCTTTACGAGCCGTTGCGCTATCGGATTCTCCATCGATACGTGCGCGAATCAGCGTCGCAATGGCTCCGACGCTTCCATTGGGGTCGGATTTTATGAGGGTATCCAGCTTCTTTTTGGCATCTTCCTGGCCGGCTTGTGTCTCTCCAACGGGGGCGAAGACCTGACCTCCACCCATTAAGGCGGCTGTTGTCTTATGTCGGTAGGACTCGTCGCTCTTGGCCTTGAAGTGCTGGTACAGTCCAGCTCCACCCATGGTGACTACGGTAAGAACTCCCCCGAGAATGAGAGCTGTTTTTCGCTCCTCAAGCCATTTCACCATGCGGTTCAGTTTGTCCGTTAACGGATCAACCTGCTTAAGTTCCTTACGGGACATACGTTTTTTCGACGCCACGGCACTGTCTCCAATCTGAAATAAATTTCGCCCAATCATGACGATGGAAGCGTTTGGCCTTATACGTATTGCAGCGCCGTCGCGTCAACTATTGCTTTGTTTTTCCCTTGGCTGTGAACGATGGAGCGTCGTTTCATCTAGCCACGCGGATTTTCGAGCCGGTTTGGGAGCGTTGTATGCTGGATCACGCGGTCCAGGCCTCAAGCTCTCGTCGAATCAGCACACGCAGTAGAGTACGGCGATAGTCGACTTCATACAGTACATTGGTCAGTGGCGTGCATTGGCGATAGACCCTGTCTGCGATGTCCCGTGCTATGTCTGCGGTCAGCTGTATTCCCTGGTATTTATCCAAGCCCTTGATCTGTTTCGGGCGTGGCCCCAGAACTCCCACCGCGATCTGAAGACGGTCGATGTTTCCGTCGGAGTCGGTGTCGAGCACAAGGGCAGCGCTCAATAAGGGGAAATCGACGGCTTTACGAACAGCCCATTTCAGATAGCTTGATTTCCGGTTTTTGGTACCGGCCGGAATATGAACCGAAGCTAGAATCTCGCCTGGACGTAGGGCGAGGGGATGTTCTCCATCCTTGGTGCGCAGATCGGCCACGGAGATCTGACGCTCCGCATCGGGTCCAACCAGTCGAACCGTCGCCCCCATAGCGACCAATGGAGCTACTGTGTCTCCCGACAATGCGGCCACACATCGAGTTCCCTGGGGTACCACATGACAACAGTCCCCTTCGGATTTCAGACAGCCGCCCAGAGCTTCGCGCCAGGCAGGTGTTCGGTTCACATAATGACAGCGTACATCCAGGCATATATTGCCACCGATCGTACCCATATTGCGTGCCTGCGGATGTGCGACACGCGCGCAGGCATGGGCCAGGGCCGAAGCATGCTCTACGATCAGTGGGTGGGTGGCGATATCGGACAGCCGTTCACCCGCACCGATGGTAATGTTTCCGTCTCCATCCTGATGAATTCCCTGGAGCTCGGTCAGCTCGGATACAGAGATCAATATCGCCGTATCGTCGGGATACAACTGGTGTTTCATATTCACCAGTAGATCGGTGCCTCCGGATAGAATTCGGCCCCGTCCATTGGCCGCCACCAAAGCCTTCGCTGCATCCGCCAGAGAATCGGGCTGGACCAGCTGAAATGGTGGAAGTGGCATCATCCGCTCACCTCCAATTTGTCTTTGGTATCCTGTTGTTCTGCAACAGCAGCTACGATCTTTTCCGGGGTGATGGGCAACTCGTCGATGCGAACTCCGATGGCATCATAGAGGGCGTTGCAGATCGCCGGAATCGAGGAATGCAAGGGACCTTCACCAGCCTCTTTGGCTCCATAGGGTCCATTGGGATCGGGATGTTCGATGATGAAGGACTCCACATCGGGGCTATCTACCGAGGTTGGAATTCTATAATCCAGTAGACCCGGTGCTCGTAGGCGACCATCCGTAGAGACCTCGTGAAGCTCCATGACCGCTTCTCCGAATCCCATATAGGTCGAGCCTTCCATCTGCCCTTCTACAAGGAGAGGGTTCAATGCTTTTCCGCAGTCGTGAGCACACCAGATCTTGTCGACCGTCATCCAACCCGTCTCGGCGTCTACGGTCACCTCGGCGACATGGGCGGTCATCGAGAACGCCGGGGTCGCGCCGATGGTCGCGCCACGGTAGTCACCATGGACTCCCTCTTTGGGCGTATTGTAGTAGCCAACACTACCCAGGGTTCCAAATTCGGTTTCACCGAGTACGAAGGCGTCACGAATATGCATCGTTCGGTCGGGATCCTGCACATGAATCGCCATTCGATTGGTGAGGGCGATATCTTTGGGTCGACATTCCCAGTCCTTCGCCACGGCCTGTCGTACTTTTTGAGCGACCTCTCGTGCTGCGGAGACAGCCGCGTGACCTGCCATCAATGTGATGCGGCTGGAATACGCTCCCAAGTCTACCGGCGTAAGATCCGTGTCGGCGGAGACAACCCGCACATCTTCGAGAGCGATGCCGAGCTCCTGGGCCATAATGGCGGCGAGCATGGTGTCCGACCCCTGCCCAATTTCAGAGGTGCCGCAGAATACTCGCACTCGCCCGGATCGGTCCGCACAGATCTGAACCGCAGATTGCGGCATATCGTTCGGGTAGATGGGATAATTGGTCCCACATATATAGGCACTACAGGCGATGCCCAGTCCTTTGCCGTGGGGCATTTTACCATACCGGTTTTTCCAGTCGCTGGCCTCCTCGACCGCATCGAGGCAGGTTAGGAGTCCGGCCGATCCCACCCGTAAATCATTGACGGTGCGGGTGAACTCTCCGATGAAGTTTTTGCGACGAAGTTCGATAGGATCGATGCCGAGAGCGTTCGCGGCCCGGTCCAGCTGGACCTCGATGGCGAATCGAGGTTGTACGGCTCCATGTCCACGTTTCGGTCCGCAGGCAGGCTTATTGGTATAGACCCGTCGGCTGCGATATTTATAGGCGGGCATCTGGTAGGGCAGCGTCGTGAGCTGCCCGGCGTAGTAGGTTGTGACCAACCCAAAGCTCGCGTAGGCGCCGCCATCCAATAACAGGTCAGCATCGTAGGCGGTGATCATTCCATCCTTATCGAAGGAGGTTTTTGCCTTGATACGTGTAGGGTGGCGACCTCGATGTGCCAGAAAGACCTCTTCTCGAGTGTAGAGGATCTTCACCGGACGACCGGTCTTCATTGCGAGAAGAGCGACCGCAAATTCCAGGTCAAAGGGTTCTGATTTACCACCAAAAGCACCGCCAATCGGTGGTTGTATGATCCGTACGAGATTGGGTGGAACCTTCAACACACGGGCGATGTCCCGGTGGAGGTAATGGGGCACTTGCGTGGCGGATGTTACGGTCAATAATCCATTGGACTCGTATTGACCGATTGCACAATGGGGTTCGATGGCGGCGTGGTTCGTTCCCTGAAAATAGTATTCCGCCTCGACCATAAGGGCCGACTCTGCGAACTCCGCATCGACATCGCCAAAGGCAAGATCGACTTGTTTGGTGATATTCCCCGGTCGTTTACTTTCGTGAAGGCGAACGTCGTCACGTGCGGCGGCTTCTTCCGGGTCGAATAATGCTTCAAGCGGCTCATAAACGACTCGTATCGCCGCGCACCCTTTCATGGCGGTGGCTTCGTCGACGGCTGCGACCGCTGCCACGGCGTCGCCAACATACCGTACTCGTTCCAGGGCCAGGGCGTTTTCGTCCTTGGTCCATGGGATGATACCGTATTTGTCGGGGAAGTCCTCGCCGGTCACGGCGGCATATACACCAGGGATCTTCAAGGCCTCCGAGACATCGATCTTCAGAATCTTTGCGTGAGCATGCGGAGAACGAAGGATCTTGGCGTGCAACATACCGGGGTAGTTGATGTCGTCGGCGTATTGGCTGGCACCGGTTACCTGATGGTGCCCTGCAATTCGACCATGTCGCCCGCCAATCACATCCGGTTGGCCGTCGGTTCGGGGGATCGTGTCCACGATGGTTTTATCCGTCGTCATCCGCCCGTCTCTCCGCTGACTTTCTTTCGCTCCGGAGCCATCCGCTCGGCCGCGTCAACGACAGCATCCAATATCTTTACATACCCTGTGCAGCGACAAAGGTTACCCGATAGGGCGTGGGCTACCTCCGGGCGAGAAGGGATGGGCATGTCAGGGGTTCGAGTGCGCAGAAACTCAACCGCCGCCATGAGCATTCCAGGAGTACAAAAACCACATTGGGCTGCTCCGTAGCGATTGAACGCATCTTGCACGGGATGAAGTCCTTCAGGCCCTGCGAGCCCCTCTACCGTTTCAATCTGTTTTCCCTCACAGAGATGTCCGAGGGTCAGGCAGCCGAGAACTGGGCGTCCTTCCACCAGTATTGTACAGGCACCACAATCGCCTTTATCGCAGCCTTGCTTAGAGCCCGTATATCCCAGTCGATAGCGGAGCACCTCGAGGATGGTCTCGTTTGCGGGCGCGGCCGCATGGACGGGATCACCGTTTACCGTGCAATGAAGAACCTGGAGACCAGTTGTGGTCTTTGGTGTTGTGGAAGGATCGGTCATATTAAAGAATCGTTTACGAATTCGGCTACATCGAGAATGGAATGAGATTAGTAGGCACGTTCTCCCGTTAGAGCTTCACCGAGTACGAGTGTGTGAATCTCGTGGGTACCCTCGTAGGTATAGGTACTTTCTAGATTCAATGCGTGGCGTAGGATGCCGGCATCGGTCGTTATACCATTTGCTCCGAGAATACTTCGGCATATTCTCGCACTCTCGAGAGCCATTCGGCAATTGTTCCGTTTTAAAAGACTGACTTGCGCCGGTAGGAGAGTGCGTGACGCCTTCTGTCGACCGAAGTGAATCGAGAGGATTCCGGCTTTTACCACCTCGGTAATAATATCGGCCAGATGCGCCTGAATTAGCTGTTTCTGGGCGATGGGCACCCCAAATTGCTTACGCTCCACACTATATTCTATCGCGCGCTCCAAGCAGAATCGTGCGGAGCCCAGTGCCCCGAACGACACACCAAAGCGGGCGTTGTTCAAGCAGGCCAATGGTCCACGTAGTCCCTGGGCATCGGGCAGACGATTTTCTTCTGGAACGCAAACATCGTCTAGGTGGATGGCACCCGTATGCGATGCGCGGAGGCTGAGCTTATGGGGGATGGACAGCACGTCGAAACCTTTGGAACCGCGTTCGACGATGAACCCGCGGATCCCTCCGGAATCCGAGCCAGTCTGGGCCCATATGATCGCAATGTCCGCGATCTGCGCATTGGTAATCCACATCTTATTGCCCGTCAGGCTCCAATCGGATCCCTTCTTACGAGCATGGGTTTTCATTCCACTGGGGTCGCTTCCGTGATCCGGCTCCGTAAGCCCGAAACAACCGATGACCCGACCAGCTGCCATATCGGGTAACCAGCGTTGTTTCTGCTCTTCACTTCCCCATCGCCAGATCGCATACATGGCGAGGCTGGTCTGGACCGAGACGAAGGAACGCCAGCCGGCATCACAATACTCCAACTCGTGGCAGGCCAGGCCATAGGCAACCGGGCTGATACCGGCACAGCCGTAGCCTTGAAGGTCGGCGCCCAGGACCCCCAGTTTGGCTATCTCAGGAATTAACTCGTCGGCGAACTGACCGTCTTCAAAGTCCTTCGTAATGCGGGGCATACAATGGGTCGAGACGAAGCGACCCACCATATCCTGGATGGCGCGCTCGTCGTCATTGATGAGGTCGGCCCAGCCGATCATCGCATCGATTGAGAAGGGAGGTGAAGGCATAACTGGTGCGTAGAGAGCTGTCTGCGTGGAATTGGACACCGAATGTAACGGCGTCTTTCGACATGTATATCTCGACCGATCCTAAGCGTCACGCCTGAAGTCTACCATCATCGAATGGGAGTGGTTTTTATGCGCTAAATGCTACGTTCTACACGCGAGGAAAAACCATCGAGATATGCGGTACGAGCGTTGGTGTTGATCTCCGCTCGGCCTCGGGGTACCGTGAATGAAACGTCTTTCGGGGAGTGGATGCTTTGGCTGATCTATAAGAATGACGATGGTGAGACCCGTTGGTTTGAGCTTCGTGATGGAATCGGATCGGTGGTGATCGGCCGCGGAAAGAGCTGTCCGATCCGCACTCGAGAGAAGACCGTGTCGCGTCGCCATGCGGAAATTGTGTATCTAAATGGGAATGCGCATGTTGCTGATCTTGGAAGTAGCAACGGTTCATTCTTTCATAAGAATCGTTTGGACTCCTTTGAGGTCACACCGGGAGAGTCGTTCTACTGCGGAAAATTCCGAGTGGAAGTATCCGATGTTTCGCCGGAGGCTCCCAAAGAAGTGGATCGGGCCGCTCCGGACGTAGAAGAAGCGGAAGAGAGCGTAGAGATCGAGATCGCGGTCGAAGCTTCGGATGTTGACGGTGAGCTGTTGGGAGAGCTCGAAGCCATTGTCGACGCAGAAGTAGTAGAAGAGCCAGAAGAGGCCGCAGAGACGGTAGAGGCCGCGGAACCGGAAGAGGCCGGGGAACCGGAAGAGGCCGCGGAACCGGAAGAGGCCGCGGATGTAGAAGAGGTCGCAGCAGCGGACGAGGCCGTGGAACCGGAAGCGGCTGCGGAACCAGAAGAGGCCGCGGAACCGGAAGAGGCTGCGGAGACGGAAGAGGCT
>MDTE01059261.1_pt1 | contig 23831 bp, 21 predicted proteins | sample 811231 | NCBI WGS metagenome assembly MDTE01 (sample SAMN05326651, study PRJNA326480) | marine metagenome | isolation source: seawater | place: Indian Ocean: Red Sea | collected 2010 | reverse complement strand
GTCGAAGCAGCGAAATAGCTTTATGAATTCACTAAAAAATGCCATGCGCGGTAGTTTTGTTCATCCAAGCACTCCTCCATGAGGCATGAGGGTAAGGACTAGGGCGGTCAACCGTCAAATATTGTTTAGGCGATCGAAAGTTAGGCGCCGTCCCGTCTGATTTCAGCTAGGAATGTTTCCGCAAGGTCGCGTAACTTCTTCGCGCCAACGCCGTGGATATCTCCAAATTCCTCCGCCGTTGTTGGCTGACGGTAGGCCATTTCTTGCAGGGAGCGGTCGGAGAATATGACATAGGCGGGTACGCCACGTTCCTGAGCCAGTTCGCTACGAAGTTCTTTGAGGCGGTCGAGCAGCAGGAATTCGCTTTCGCTGAGGTCCGGTGGCGCTTCGCGTGCTGCTTTGGGTTTGCGTTCGGCTTTAGTTTTCGCCGTATCTAGGCGGTAGTGAAATTTCGCAACGCCCTCTGTTAGCGTTTTGCTCTCGGACGTGAGTTTGAGGCCACCATAACCACCGATATCGAGCTGCAAGTACCCAGCAGCAATGATCTGACGAAGAATTGATTGCCATTGGCTTTTGCTAAGCGTAGCGCCTCGGCCGTGCACCTCCAGCCGGTCATGGCCATGCCTGATGACCTTTTCATTCTCGCCACCGCGCAGCACGTCGATAATGTGAGCGGCGCCGAAGCACTGGCCGGTGCTAGCCACTGTAGCAAGTGCAAGTTGTGCTTCAGGCGTACCGTCGGCGAGGTTGACTGGATCAACACACATGTCGCAATTTCCACACGCGTTGTGCGTTTCGCCAAAATGTGAGAGTAGCATTCGGCGACGACAGCTTGGAGATTCGCAATAAGCGATGAGTGCGTCGAGGCGTTTATGTTCTAGTCGCTTACGTTCGGAGTCACTATCCTCGTTATCGATGAACATGCGCCGCATGCGAATATCACCAAGACCGAACAGCATACATGCCTCCGCCGCACGTCCATCTCGCCCGGCGCGGCCGATTTCCTGATAATAGGCCTCGATATTCGCCGGAATATCGGTATGAAATACGAAGCGCACATCCGCTTTGTCGACACCCATGCCGAAGGCGATGGTGGCGACGATGATTATGCCGCGTTCGGCGAGAAAACGGTTTTGATTGGCGGTGCGTGCGTCAACCTCCATGCCGGCGTGATACGGAAGTGCGGTGAAACCTTTCGTGGTAAGATGGGTCGCTGTTTCCTCGCATTTTTTGCGTGATAGGCAATAAACAATACCGCTCTCACCTTCGCGTCCTTTGAGGAAATCCGCCAATTGCAGCTTCCACTGATCCTTGACCTCGACGCCGAGATGGATGTTGGGGCGGTCGAAGCCGTCTACGAAAATGCGCCCCTCACCGGAAAACAGTTTGTCGGCGATATCGGTTCGAGTTATTTCGTCCGCAGTGGCCGTAAAGGCAGCGATCGGTACACCGGGAAAACGCCTCTTCAACTGGCCAAGCGCCTTGTATTCTGGACGAAAGGCTGGTCCCCATTGTGAGATACAATGAGCCTCGTCGACAGCGATCAGGCTGAGCGGTAGACGGGAGAGGGCCTCCAGCATACGCTCAGTCATCAGGCGCTCTGGCGCCATATAGAGGAGGCGCGTCTCGCCTGAGGCAGCGCGTTGCCAGGCAGCGACATTGTCCGCACGACTAGCAACTGAATTGATGCAGTCGGCCTTGACGCCGGTCAGCTTGAGCGCCACCACCTGATCTTGCATCAGTGCAACCAGCGGTGAGACAACTATGGTTAGCCCACCTCGTGCTAGGCTCGGCACCTGGAAACAGAGCGATTTGCCTGCCCCCGTTGGCATCACTGCAAGCACGTCCTTGCCATCTATGACGGTATCGATCACCGCTTCCTGCCCTGGCCGAAATCTATCGAAACCGAATATTTCCTTTAGAATGCGGTGCTTGTCTGTTCTCGGATCAGTGCTCGTCATGGTGATCACCTTCCTTCAAATGCACCATGATCGCAATCGTTCAAGAGACAATTATGCAAAAATTTGCATCGAAAACTGGTTACGCCGCGGATGTCGTAGAATTCTATCACCCTCGCCCCTGGCTCTAACTTGCCATTGCTGCTGCCAGCGAGGCCCAGCCAACCTCTTTAAAAGTGGTATCGACATAGTCGAGGTTTCCATCGGCGACTTGGCAGTGTTGATGCATGATAGTTTTAAGCGGTCGCTCCACTCAATATAGCTAAGGCTATCATGAACGGGTCAGGAATGGGCGACGCGTTCAAGCTCGCTCACATGGTCCGTTGGTATCCGGGAGGTACTGTGGCGGTCATTTTACCAGCAAATATTAATCGCCATGGTAACAAGATAATCGGCCAAGATCAGGTCGGTTTTTCATTGTCGATCAAATACCTTGGGCGACCTTGGGAATGACTTCTTCAGCGAATAGATGCATGGCGTCAGTGACTTGGTTGTGGGGCATGCCGGCCCATTGCATGCCAAGTATGAAGCTGTTGACGCTGAGACGTTGGTTATAGCCAATGATCTGCTCGGCGACTTCGTCTGGCGAGCCGAACAGAAAACGGTCTTCGAGTAATTCTTCAAAGGCGAGCGAAAGGTCGTCATCCCCTTTCGGCATCGCCTTGTCCTGACCCCATTCGTGATAGGCCTTATATTTAGCTTCAAGATATGGGCGGGCGAGACGCATGGCTTCGTCTCTTGAGGCCGCAACAAATATCTCGCGCATCAAAGGCAGTTCCTTCGGGAACGGCTTGCTGAGGGCATCCAACTCGCGGCGGTAGATGTCAAGCTGGCGTTCAATGGTATCCATGCGCTGATGAGGGTTGATGAACCAAGTATCGCCAAGGCGTGCGGCCCGTCGGACCGCGCCGTCCGCGTTAGCGCCCAGCCAGACTGGCGGGTGCGGCTTCTGCACCGGGCGTACCGATATCGTCGCGTCGTTAAGCTCGAAATGGCTGCCCTTCATGGTAACGTGATCCTCTGTCCAGAGGCGCAAGACAGCTTCTAGATTTTCCTCGAGACGGGGGCCTCGTTCCGACTGAGTGGTGCCAAAGGCGTTGAACTCGACTTCTCGGTAGCCGAGCCCGGCACCGAACACCAATTTTCCGTTCGTCATCACATCCAACGTCGCCAATTGCTCGGCGATATCGAGCGGCTTGTGCAGCGAGAGAAGCACGATTCCCGGTATCATTCGGCAATTGGGCGCTTCGGCGGCGAGCCGGCATAGGAAGGGGATCTGCTGCAGCATGTGCAGGGGGTGAGTGGCATAATGCATACCGGCGCAAATGCCAGTGAAGCCGAGTTGATCAGCTAGTCGGGCCTCAGCGGCAAGGTCATGAAAGCGTGCTGCCATGTCTTCGCCCTTAGGATATTGCCCGCGAATAAAGAAAGAATATTGCATGTGTCGTAGTGCTCCATTAATGCCATGTTCCGCTCGAACCAGCATGACAGGTTTGAAGGGCCGTTGGATTTTATCGTTCTGGCGTTGTCACTTTCGCTGCCGTTGTCCCATTCTTATGACTCTTTGCGCCGTGGGTGAATATGGCGAGACCTAAAAAAGTCGTGGCGGTAGCAATCCAGATCCATAAACTGTGACGTTCGTCGTCGAGCAGATAACCCCACCCGAAACCGCCGAGCACAATGAAATAGTTAAACTGGGAAAAGAACACGGGGCCGACGATGCGCACCAGGAAGAACCAGGCTACGGTGGTGGCGGCGGTTATCGCGGCAGCGTATAGAATGATCAAATTTCCGGCAATGTCGGCGGTGGGAACGGTCATGCCGTGGCCGCTCGCAACCATAACCGGTGCGAGCATTAGGGTAGCGCCTGCCGACATGCCAGCAGCCATTGTCATCGAAGGTGCATTTGGCGGGCGCAGGACAATAGCTAGGGCGTTGCACATGGCAAAACAGAGTGGCCCGATCAACGCCAGGAGTACCCAGATCCACATATCTGGATCAGGTAGACTAGCCTGGGGTATAAGCACAAGTAGCATACCGCCGAGTCCAAACAGAAGGCCGATAGCTCCGGTCAGGCGAAACTTTTCGATGCGCAGTAGATATGAGATTGCATATGTTAAGAGGGGCACCAGTACGAGTAGAAGCGTCATGATACCGACCGGAATTTTAGGAGCTAGGTAGGTTAGTAGCGGCACCGGTATCGCGACGGCTATAGCGCCCAATACCATATAGGAACGTATATGCAACCAGTTGAGCTGAGGTAGCTCCTTCTTCACTGTGGCAATGGCGAGCAGTACGATTGTCGCTAATAGCGTGAACCAAAACACATAGCCGAAATAAGGCAGGCCGTTTTCAACGCTCATTTTGTTAACCGGAAAAAGCGCGCTATAGACAACGCCTATTAAGGCGAGGGCAGGGATGAAGAGAAGCTTGTTGCGGTCGGTCATCTGCATGGGGCGATGTAACTAACATGGCTTGTCGTTTCGGGATAACAAATTGTCACGCCCCGGGCACCGCCGGAGAGGTATTATTTTACAAAGCTAAAGGGAGGAATGGATTTGGGTACGGAGAAGGCACGGCTGGGTATTTGTTTTTCAGGCGGCGTAAATGCATCCGAAATCGTCGATTTGGTCAAATTGGCAGAGAAACTCGATTATGAATCCGCTTGGGTGGCGGAGGGGCATGGCGGTGATCAGTTTGCTATTCTCGCGGCCTGTGCCACAGCGACCTCACGCATTCTCCTTGGTACAAGCATCACCAGCGCCTTCGTGCGCACCACTCCGACCATTGCCATGGCAGCGGCAACGGTCGATCAACTGTCCGGAGGTCGCTTCATCCTGGGAATTGGCTCGAGCCACAAGGTTCAGGTTGAGCCCGAGCATGGTGTGGCCTATAAAAAACCCCTGACCCGTGTGCGTGAGACGGTGGAATTTGTTCGCGCTCTGATCAGCCAGGGCAGGGCAAAGTATTGCGGTGAAACTGTCAATATCGAGAATTTTGAACTCTGGTTCTCTCCGTTTAGGCCAAGATTCCCTATCTATCTTTCAGCCGTTTTCCCCAGAATGACGGAGCTCACCGGTGAGATTGGTGATGGTATTCTCCTCTTGCGTAGCACACTTGCTAGCGGCGCGGCAGTACGCGGACATCTTGCCGTCGGCGCCACCCGTGCCAGACGAGATATAGAGAACATTACAATTACATCCTTGCTGCCGATCGCTGTGGCCGACAGTCGGGAAGAAGCGCTCGACAGTCTGCGTCCGGGCTTTGCCGCCTATACCGGCTATTTTCCGCGTTATGCTCAGATGACAATTGACCAGGGGTTTGCCGACGAAGCAACCGCAATAACCGAAGCCTGGGCACGAGGCGATTTGACTGCGGCATCAGCGGCTGTTTCCGATGAATTGATTGACGCTTCTGCCATTGCTGGCACTCCGATGGAATGTCGTAAGCGTATTCAGGAATATCGCGCTTCCGGCATCGATGTACCCATACTTTTCCCAGACGTTAGCGGGCCGGATGCTAAGGACACACTAGAAGAAGTCCTTCGAGGTTGTGCGCCGGGAGCGTAGAACAACGCCATAATAATGCTAATAATTTTTGGGTGGTTGCTACAAGTTTTAATGCAAAGGCTTTCTACATTACGTTTTTGACTTCGGTGGTTAGGTCGTACAAGCCGAATCCCGGTTATTCTTTTACGGTGGCGATAGTGGCAGCGAATAGGAGGCATTGGCAGAGACTTGCGAGCTTAAATTATTGTAATGCCCTGCCCATTTTATTTTTCGTTCCGGCCGCGCCACAATTCCATAAGGAAGCGGGTATGGACGCCAAGGTCGAGGAAGGGCCTGGGCAGCAAGTGCTCTGGCGTTCCTTGGGTTTCCATATCGGCGATCAGCGGATTGTCCTCACCTGATGCCATGTCGGCCGCTAGTAGGCCACCGATGGTGCCCTTGGTAACGCCAACGGCGTTCTGGCACACCGCTCCCAGCACATTTGGACCAAGGCGACCGAAGCCTGGTGCATGGTTGCGCGAGAGACAGACGAAGCCGCGCCAAGTGTGTTCCATATTCACATCTGGCAACATGGGGAAGCGTCTTCGGAAAAGTTTCTCATGATCTTTTCGCGATTGTGCCGCTTCTGAGTCCGGGCGACGGAAACTAGGCGCGTAGCGAAAGCGTTGGCGTATCAGGATGCGGTGGTCCTGCGTGAAGCGCATGGTGACACCGGAGATGGCGTTGACTGGAGTTAGACCCCAGTCCTCTTTGCCGCCCAGGGTGTCGCGCTCGTCCGGGGTAAGCGGACGGGTCAGACTGGCGTGCGCTGCGAAACTAAGAAGCGCGTTTTTGTAAAAGCCAAACTGGGTCGCGAAGCCGTTTACCGCAAGGATTGCGGTTGGCGCGGAGACGCTGCCTTTGGGAGTTTCTAAGCGCACGCCGTTTGAGTATTCTGCCTGCATTACCGGGGTGTGTTCATATAGGTTGATGTTTCCCGGCAGGTTCTCTGCTAGGCCACGGGTAAGCGCTGCGGGGTTCATTAGATAGCCGCCCTTTGTATGAATCGCCGAATGAAAATATTCGGTGCCGATTTCCTTTTTGAGCTGGTCATGGTCGAGCCATCGGTATTCCTCGCCGAGCGCGTCGAGCTCTTTGGTGAAGGGCATCAGGGTACCTTCGCTCCCACTGGCATGGACGGCGGCATGATATTTGCCGCGCTCTGCCCAATTGCACTGAATATTGCCGCCGGTGACAGCGTCTTCTAGATACTCGATTGCGGCGCGGCTCAAGCGAATAAACCGTTGTGAGCCTTCGAGTTCCTGGAGTGATGAGCCGACATTGTGCGGCAGATCGATGGCAAAGCCGGAGTTTCGCCCAGATGCGCCTTCACCCACTTCATGGGCCTCAAGAAGAATTATCCTGTCATTAGGCCGCAGCTCCCCGAGGCGACGTGCCGCGGCGAGTCCGGCAAAGCCAGCACCGATGACGACCCAGTCGGCGCGATGATCGCCCTCCAGCGCAGGATTGACCTGGCGATTTGGCAGGATAGCGCTCCAGCCATTGTTGCGATCGTCCTTGGGCAAAATGGAAATTTTAACCATATTCTCCTGGTCCGTTCGACGGCACTTCAAGACCATCTTACAAAGCGCCGTCCACAAGTGCTACGCTTGAGCGGAAGGAAAAATGGCATCGACAAACCAAGGAGATTTTGCCATGGACGTCGGGTTGGGTAAAAAGCACACTATCCACAACGAGCATCTGCATCTCAGCTGGGACCACGCGACAGCACCAGCGATTACGATTGCGCCAGGCGAGATAGTCGAATTCGATGAAATTGACGCGTTGATGGGCCAGATTACGCCGCAATCCGGCGTTGAGGATGTCATCAATATAGATTTCGCACGGGTCAATCCGGTGGCAGGACCGGTTTATGTTGACGGCGCAGAGCCGGGTGATGCGCTGAAGGTAACCCTATTGGATTTTGCTCCATCTGGCTGGGCGTGGACGGCGATTGTACCCGGGTTTGGTTTACTGGCAGATGACTTCCCCGAGGCCTCGCTAAATATCTGGAATGTCGATAAGGCGTTCAAGGAACCTGCGGCGATGGCCGATTTCGCTCAAATACCTTTAAAGCCTTTCTGCGGCACTACTGGTGTTGCTCCCGCCGAGTCGGGCGCGCATAGCACAATCCCGCCATATGCGACGGGTGGCAATATGGATATCCGCGATTTGACGCTCGGTGTTGATTTGTATTTACCGGTGCAGGTCGAGGGCGCACTCTTCTCTATCGGCGACCCACACTGCGCCCAGGGTGATGGCGAAGTATGCGGTACAGCGATGGAATCGCCCATGGGTGTGACGGCAAAAATCGACTTAGTGAAGGGCGAGCGCTTAAAATTTCCGCGCTTTGAAACGCTAGGCCCGGTGTCGCGCCACTTGGATGGCAAAGGCTATGAAGTTACGACCGGCATCGGTCCAGATCTCATGGAGGCAAGCCAGAACGCAGTGCGTGGAATGATCGAGCGCCTCGGCAAGTCGAGGGGCTTGAGTGCCGCCCAAGCATATATGCTGTGTAGCGTCTGCGCCGATATGCGGATTAGCGAGATAGTCGATCAACCAAACTGGGTAGTGTCCTGCTATTTGCCCAACATCGTATTCGAGTAAGGCACCACCGAGTTGCGCTTAGGCCGTTATATTGGGTCTCTTAACTTCACACCCAGCCTAGTGATTGAAGTGCTGGAAGGTCATTCCACACCTTGGTTACATGGCTAATTTTTTCGCCGTTGAAATCGAAAACATAGACGTAATCGCTGGCGGCAGCTTTGCCCGTGGGTGGGACAGGACCGCCTTCGCCTGTATGCGTGCCATGAAATACGGCGGCCGCGGTCACTGTGTTGCGCTCTTCGTCCGACGAAAAGGCTTTCAGCTCATAACGGCCATCGGGAAGGGGACCAAGAATTCCTTTCATCCAATCGGCATAGGCAGCGGCGGTGGTGACATCGGCCAGTGCGCCGGCTTGGCAGGAAAAAGTCGCGCCGTCATGGCACCATTGTTTGCAAACTTCACCACCTTTGCCTGTCTCGCAAGCCTCGAAAAATTTCCATGCTGTTTCTTTGATAGTCATCAATTTAGTCTCCCTGTTTCATGTGGCGACTTAAAGCTGATTGCAGTTAGGATTAGTAACTCGTGCCTTGAAAGTACATCAAGTGCACCGGTGATTAACTCTATATTGCTCGGCCGAGTTCCTCAGCCTCATACATTACTTGGACGGGTTTTCGCGGTGCTAGCGCATCGCCGAGCAGATGGCGTTCGTTAATCATGCCTTCAAGCGCATGATAAAGCGCATCGACTGGTTCGCGCAGCATAGCAACGATGATAGTATCTATATCTTGGACCCGCCGCTCTGGTCCGCCCCAGGAGAAGCCGCTCACCACGTCACGTCCCTCGACGGCGCGTAGATTTTGCTGGGTCGTCAGCTTTACCCCGGCGGCAACGAGGCGGGGCAATAAATGGTAGCTATCAAGAGTTTTCTGCGCCTCCATGCCAACCATCGGGTCCGGCGTGATGATTTCGACGTTGATACCCTCTTGCTGTGAGAGAAGATCGGCGAGGCCGAGTGGCAGGAAGGTTCCGATCTCGTCAAGGATGACCACTGATTGGCCGAGAGAGGCCGGATCATCAAGCGCACGTTCGGTTGCGGAAGAAATGTCGATGACATGCTCCTGGTCGAGGCCATCGATTCCGGAAACCCCTGGGCGGAACGGGCTTACTCCGTCAAGTCGCCAGCGCGCGCCCGTGGCGATAACTGCACAATCAGGCGTTTCAGCCAAAATGCTATTCGTATCTGCCTCAAAGCCAAGCTTTATGGTAACGCCACCCCGGTTCATCGCGCCGGTGAGGTCATCAATTGCTAGTTGCCACTCACTGCGTGAAGGCAGGCGCTTCAACAGATTGATATGGCCACCAAGTTCAATGGATCTTTCGAGCAACACCACCTCATGACCACGAGCTGAGGCGACGGCAGCTGTTTTCATGCCGCCGAGGCCGCCGCCGACGATGACGATTTTTTTCTTCTCTTTCGGTGTCACGGATTCAAGGGTTCCTGGTCCCCAGCGCGTCTCCCGACCTGTCGCCGGATTGACTAGACAGGTAGCGGGACGGTTATCAAAGATACGCGCGACGCATTCATTAGCAGCAACGCAATGAATTATCTCGTCCGTGCGGCCTTCACGTGTTTTATTAACCAGCTCGGGGTCAGCGAATTGTGCCCGGGTCATGGCCACCATGTCCGCTGCGCCACTTTCCAATACCGTTTCCGCCTCATGCAAGCCAGTGACGCGACCAACCAGAAAGATCTTCGCCCGATTACCAGTAATTTTGCGCGCGCGCTGTCCAAATTCTTGATAACCCCCGTGGGGACTGCCCATTGGGGGGATTGCCATATGCAACGTGTGATAGCTTCCGCGTGTAATATTGAAAAAATCAAAGCAACCGGTCGCCGTTAGAATTTCGACCTGCTCGTCTGCCTGCTCCGGTGTGATGCCGGCCTCGCCGAGATATTCGTCATAGGAAAGGCGAATGCCGAGGGTAAAGTCGTCGCCGACTCGGGCGCGTATTTCTTCTGCCACGTCTACGATCAACCGGCAGCGCTTGGCGGTGCTGCCGCCATATTCGTCCGTGCGAGTGTTATAAGCGGGGCTCAGCACCTGGCCGAAGAGATAGCTGTGGGCTGCGTGTAACTCTACCCCGTCGAGGCCCGCATGTTTTACGTTGTTTGCCGCCTCGCCGAAGCCCTTTGCGATATCGGCCAATTCGGCCTTGCCCATGACGCGGGGTATCTCGCGGTGCACTACTGAAGGGATATCGGATATTCCCCACAACGGATGCCATTCGTCGAGGATCATGGTGCCTTTATCGTGAACGCCGCAGCCAAAAAGCTGAACAAACTGACGCGCTCCCTCAGCGTGAACCGCGTCCGCTAGCTTCTCATATTGCGGAATGGCGCGCTTTTCCCACGCCGTGCAGCCCGCAAAGAACGAGCCTTTTGAGAGCCGATGGCCAGCCTGCTGCTCGGTTATCATAAGGCCGACACCACCCTTCGCGCGGGCACGGTAATAGGCGATATGGCGGTCACTCAAGATATGGTCTTCGCCATAGAAGACACCCATCGCGGTCATCATGGTACGGTTCCGCACCTGCGTCGCGCCGATGTCAAGCGGTTGCCAGACCAGATTCAATTCTCCCGAGCCCTTGGCCGATTCTGCCTTCATATAGCCGTCCCCCCATTCTTCTCTCGTAGACAACAGTATATTAACTAATGATTTAGGAAAGTGTGGGTTGTGCCCGCCAGCGCCTAGTTACGGTTCATTAGTGCCCAATCACAAATTAGCTGGTATTTCGTCCCTATACAGCCAATTCGGCCGATAATACCGCATAACAGAAATACTGTGTGACACATACGACGAATTTGACAGGTATTTGTTGTGGTAGAAAATAGCACCATTGAGAAATTTATAGTGCGCGGAAAAGACCGAGCCGTTTGCCAGGCTAAAAATGTTGTCCTAGCAGGCCATGTGAATAACGATGGCTATAAGTATCAGCCCGTCCTCTTCTCTAAATCACCCAGGTGCACCAAACTTTTGTCTGTTGTCATGCTATAACGAAGAGTAGGTTTGCGCCGTTGTCGCTCGAAGCAAGGTGGCATGGAAGGGGAAGTGTTTATGCCGATAAGGGTTCCGGATAGTCTTCCAGCGCAGACTGCGCTGGAAGAGGAAGGTGTTCTGCTAATTACCGAGCGTGCGGCGCTGCGCCAGGACGTGCGACCGCTAGAGATTGCGCTCCTCAATCTAATGCCGGAAAAGATAAAGACGGAGACCCAGATTTCCCGTCTGTTAGGGGCAACGCCGCTGCAAATTTCACTGACCCTAGTGACGACATCGAGTTATGCACCTAAGAATACCTCGGCCGAACATATGCTCGCCTTCTATCAGCCTTGGGAGACGGTTCGCGATCGCAGATTTGATGGACTTATCATTACCGGCGCGCCGATCGAAACCCTGCCCTTCCAAGATGTTATTTATTGGCGTGAACTGACCCAGATCTTCGACTGGTCGCAAAGCCATATTCAGGAGACCTTCGATATCTGCTGGGCGGGGCAGGCGGCCTTACAGCATTTTTATGGTGTGCCAAAATATAAACTGCCTGAGAAAATGTTTGGCATTTTCCACCACCATGTTTGCGGCACCCGGGACGGACTACTTCGAGGCTTCAACGATGACATCGCTGTGCCGGTAAGCCGCCATACAGAAATCCGACGCACTGATTTCCCTGTTGATGCTGGGCTGAGTGTACTTCTGGAGTCGGAAGAAGCTGGTATTTGCTTGGTGCGGGACGAGGCCAAGCGCCAAACCTACATGTTCAATCACCTTGAATACGATACCAATACGCTAGGTGATGAGTATCACCGAGACCTTGCTGCTGATGCGGATATCGCGCTGCCACAGGATTATTTTCCTGGCGACGATCCGGGGGCCGAGCCGATTAATCGATGGCGGGCTCATGCGAGCCTTTTGTTTTGTAACTGGATCAATGACCTCTACCAGTCAACGCCGTTCGACCTCGCTGATATTCCAAATATTTCAAGTGCACGCGGTGAAAGCGTCAAACTAGCCCGTCATCCCGGTGGGCTGGCTTAAGTCTCATTAATCCAGGAGCATCGACGAATGCAGCATTCCGATGTGGGATTCGGAAGTTCGGATAGCGACAATGCTCGGCGTATTCAACCAAGCCTCTATCGGCACAGGGATTTCAACCAGAAAGGTTTTGGCGAAATCACTGAGCAAATACGAAATCTTCTCAAAGTTCGTCTTGAGGCGCGCTAATTGGCAACGGAAGTGACTGGTGGAGTAACGATATATGTATTTGGCCGAGCGTTCCTGGATGACCGAAGAGCATGAGGTGTTGCGCGATACGGTAGAGAAATTCATCGTTGCCCAGATCACGCCGTATTACGAGGAATGGGAGGCAGCCGGCATCGTACCGCGCGAGGTATGGGAGAAACTCGGTAGCTGTGGTCTGCTCTCACCGGATATACCGGAGCGATATGGCGGTGCGGGCGGCTCCTTCACTCATCTAGCGGTCATACTAAATGAATTCGCGCGCCATGGTTATGCTGTTTTCGCCGGTAGTATGCTCGGCGTTCATTCCGGTATCGCCAATCACTACATCCTCAATCATGGCAGTAAGGAGCAGAAGCAACGCTATTTGCCGAGCATGGCCTCGGGCGAAACGGTTACTGCTATAGCCATGACGGAGCCGGCTGCCGGATCGGATCTTCAAGGAGTGCAGACCGTGGCCGAACGCGAAGGCAATGGTTACATCATTAACGGCGCCAAGACGTTTATATCGAACGGCCAGAATTGCGACACAGTGATCGTCGTTGCTAAGACCGACCGCTCAGTCGCTGGATCGAGGGGAATCAGTCTGTTGATGGTTGACGCCAATTCAGATGGCTTTACTCGTGGTCGCAATCTAGAAAAGATCGGCCTCCATTGTGCTGATACCTCGGAGCTGTTCTTCGACAATGTGCGCGTCGAGGGTGATGCGTTGCTCGGCACCGAACACGGTGGCTTCTCTGTGCTGATGAATGAATTGCCGCGTGAGCGGCTGACGCTTGCGATAGGCTCGCTTGGTGCCATTGAGGGCGCGCTCAATTGGACAGTTGAATACATCCGCGAGCGACAAGCATTTGGTCAGGCTCTATCTAGCTTCCAGAATACCCGCTTCAAGGTTGCTGAGATGATGACCGAGGCTCGTGCGCTACGCTCATTTATTGACGATTGTATAGCCTCACTTTCTGTTGGCGCTCTGGATAGCGCGACAGCCAGCATGGCCAAGCTTAAATCGACCGAAGCGCAGGGCGAAATTGTGGATAGTTGTCTGCAATTATTCGGCGGCTACGGCTATATGCGCGAATTTCCAATCTCCCGTGCTTTCGTGGATGCAAGGGTGCAGCGCATTTATGGTGGCACGTCGGAGATAATGAAGGAAATTATCGCCCGAGATTTATTGGGTCGTTAATCCCATCCGTCATTCGGACGGTGTGCCAAGTTTTGAAGGAAAGCGTCATACAATATTTTAGGCGAATGCCTTGGGCTAAACGGGCTTTTTAAGCCGTTTTTTGCAGAAAATAATGCATTGCATGGTGGACGTAATCTGCGATTTTTCACGGTTTAGATAGTTAGATATGCCTCTGGTTAAGTAATTGGTTGACCCTGATGGCCGCGAACTGAAAATCGTCAGCGCTGTTAGCAAGGGCACGGTCTTGAGCTGCAAGTTCCCACCCGATCCAACGTAATTGGGCGGATTAATTGTTTGCCGGCTACAACTCTCAATCTGCATGAGAAATTATTTAATAATCAGATTGTTACCAATTTTAAGTTCGGCAGGTTTTCATGGCTTGTCGAATCAAAAAATTATTCCGACAAGCCATGACCTGTTCTAATTGAAATATTCGGGCAGGGCCTGGGCCAGATTGGCGCGCACTCGGTCACGCACCAAGGCTCCGGATTCAGCATATTCAAAACTTTGACCGGTGACTGCCTCATAGAGTGCTATATATTTCTGCGAGAATTTTTCCAGAGTTTCTTCGGGAATATCGGGGATGGGGTCTTTGTAGGGATCGCATCGCTCGCGCACCCAAAGGCGGAGAAATTCCTTGTCCAAGCCTTCCGGCTCCTGCGTGGCACTTAGGCGCTCGGCATAGCTTTCCTGCTTCCAATAACGACTTGAATCTGGCGTGTGCAACTCGTCAGCGACGATGATGCGACCATCTGGGTCAAAGCCGAACTCATATTTAGTGTCCACCAGAATAAGCCCGTTCTTGGCGGCGATCTCACGTCCACGGGCGAACAGCCTGAAGCTAATCTCGGCCACTGCGTCCCACTGTTCTTGGGTAAGGAGGCCCTCGGCGACTATTTCTGCAGCGGTGATTGGCGCGTCGCGCTCGCCCTTTGTGGTTGGCGTGAGGATGGTCTCGGGTAGTTTTTGATTTTTCACTAGACCGTCGGCGAATTTGTGCCCGTAGAGGACGCGTTCGCCTCGTTGGTACATCGTCCATATTGAGGTTTCTGTCGACCCAGTCATGTAGTCGCGCACAATCATTTCGATCGGCATCATTTGGAGGTGTCGCGCGATCACTACATTGGGATCGGGATAACTAAGCACATGGTTGGGGCAGATATCTTTCGTCGCCTCAAACCAAAATCGGGCTGTCTGGTTGAGTACTTGGCCCTTGTAGGGCACTGCAGCTAACACCTTATCGAAGGCCGATTGCCGATCGGTTGCGATCATTACCTGGCGACCGTCGGGCAGATGGTATGCATCGCGTACCTTGCCGCGATAGAATTTGGGGAGTTCAGTGAATTGGGCGTCAGTCAGGCAGCGGTTGTCGAGCGGCCCCTGGTCTTTGTCAATCATATGTCCTCTTTCCGTGTTGAGGTATTAATCCGCAGCTTCAACCTGCACCAAAGTATCGTTATAGGCGGCTTGGCGGGTCGGTGACTAGTCACAAAAATCGGCGTGCGCATTGACCATGTCTCTGTCGGTGCTAGTATCCGCGCGGCGTAGCGCCGCAGCCGAGAGCGTTTTATGAAGATCCCCGCCAAGCCCGATATTCGTCCTGACAATCCAAACTTTTCCTCCGGTCCCTGTTCCAAGCGCCCAGGCTGGTCGCTGACTGCGTTAGAGGATGCGCTGGTTGGCCGTTCACACCGCGCCAAGAAGCCGCTAGCGCGCATACGCGAGGTGATTTCTCTCTCACGCAAGGTATTGGGCGTGCCAGAGAATTTCCGCGTCGCTATCGTTCCGGCCTCTGATACCGGAGCGATTGAGATGGCTATGTGGTCACTGCTTGGCCAGCGCGGGGTTGACTTTCTCACTTGGGAGAATTTTGGTGAGCAATGGGTAATTGACGGCGAAACCCAATTAAAGCCGCTCGACTACCGCATCATCCGCGCATCCTATGGCGAATTACCAGATTTAAGTCAGGTGGATCCTAAGCGGGATTGCGTTTTTGTATGGAACGGCACCACCTCCGGCGTACGCGTGCCGAATGGCGATTGGATTTCATCCGAGCGCGAAGGCTTAACTATTTGCGATGCCACCTCGGGCGTTCTTGCTCATGAAATGCCGTGGGAGAAGCTCGATGTGGTGACCTATTCCTGGCAGAAGGCATTGGGTGGCGAGGCTGGTTTCGGTATGCTGCTCCTCGGCCCGCGTGCGACCGAGCGCCTGGAGAATTTCACTCCACCCTGGCCGGTGCCAAAAATATTTCGCATCGCCAAAGGACAAAAGATCATCGAAGGTGTATTTCGCGGTGCGACTATAAACACCGTTTCGATGCTTGCCATCGAAGATGTGCTTGATGCGCTACGCTGGGTCGAGAAAATTGGTGGTGGCGACGGCATGATAGCCCGTGCGACTGCAAACTTTTTAGTACTGGACGAATGGGTAGCCAAGACAACCTGGGTCGATTACCTCGCCCGAGATCCGGCAACGCGTTCGCGCTCTTCCGTATGTCTCAGATTAACAGAGGACTGGTTCCAGGCGCTTGCGGATGACGAACGTTGGGCGATAGTCGACGAAATCACTACTATCCTGGACCGCGAGGGTGCTGCCTATGATATTGCGACCCACCGCGCGGCTGCGCCAGGCTTGAGAATTTGGAGCGGTGGGACCGTGGAGGCGAGCGATCTCGTAAAGCTTCTGCCTTGGCTCGATTGGGCCTGGTCCGAAATTTGTTCGACCTACGCGCCTTGAAATTGGGCCTAAGAATAGAAAGTTCAGATATGCCCAAGATACTAATCGCCGATAAGATGAGCCCGCTGGCGGCAGAAGTCTTTGCAGCGCGCGGCATCGTGGCGGATGTGAACACCGGCCTAACGCCCGCAGAATTGGAAGCCGTTATTGCAGAATATGACGGCCTCGCCATCCGTTCGGCAACCAAGGCGACAGCGGAGATCATTGCCGCAGCGAACAACCTCAAGGTGATTGGTCGTGCTGGTATCGGTGTTGATAATATTGATCTTGAAGCTGCCACCGAGCGAGGCGTGGTGGTGATGAACACGCCTTTTGGTAATTCTATTACTACCGCTGAGCACGCTATCGCAATGATGGCGTCGCTGGTACGGCAGATTCCACTCGCCGACCGCTCTACCCGCGCGGGTAAGTGGGAGAAGAGCCGATTCATGGGCATCGAGCTTTGCAAAAAGGAACTCGGTATCATCGGCTGTGGTAATATCGGCACCATCGTTGCAACCCTCGCTATCGGCCTTAAGATGAGGGTCCTCGTCCACGACCCTTATCTTTCGCCCGAACGGGCGAACGCTCTGCAGGTTGAGCGCATGGGGCTCGACCACCTACTCGCGCGCGCCGACATCATCACGCTTCATGTGCCACTCACTCCTGACACGCTTGGCATGATGGACACAAAGGCTCTGGCCAAGACCAAGCCGGGCGTTTTTATTGTTAATTGCGCGCGTGGCGGACTGGTGGTTGAGGAGGATCTTAAATCGGCTATCGAAAGTGGCCATGTCGCCGGCGCTGCACTTGATGTCTTCGAGACGGAACCGGCGCGGGACAATCCGCTGTTCGAACTAGATCAAGTAATTGCGACGCCTCATCTTGGCGCCTCGACAGAGGAAGCGCAGGATAATGTCGCACGCCAGGTGGCTGAACAAATCAGCGATTATTTACTCGACGGTAGCGTGGCTCATGCGGTCAACACGCCCTCTATCGCGCCCGAAGATATGATCAAGCTCGCACCCTATTTACGTCTGGTTGAACAGCTTGGCTCGTTCGCCGGGCAATTAACTGAAACTGGTCTAGTAAGGGCGACTATCGAATATGAAGGCGCCGCCGCATTGCTAAACTGCCAGCCGCTCACAGCGATTATGCTGCAGGGTTTGTTGCGTCCTCAACTCGACGCCGTAAATGTCGTGAACGCGCCCGTAATCGCCAAGGCGCGCGGTATCGATGTACGCGAGATTACGCGCAAACAAGCCGAAGATTATCAGACTTTTATTCGCCTTACCGTGGTTACGGAGCGCCAAACGCGTTCGATTGCCGGCACGCTTATCGCTGGAGATAAGGCGCGCATCGTCGAGATCAAGGGGATCAAGATCGAAGCGGAATTAAGCCCACACATGCTCTATTTCACTAACTCGGACAAGCCCGGTTTGATTGGTGGCATAGGCCGGGTGCTGGGCGATGCGGATGTAAATATTGCGAGTTTTCATCTCGGACGTGCGGAAGCTGGGGGAGATGCCATTGGATTGGTATCGATCGATAGCGACGCATCGGGCACGGTGCTCCAGGCGATACGCGCGCTCCCCCATATTCTTCAAGTTAAGCCGCTACGTTTTTAGCCAGTTAACCGATTTTATTCATCGCCGAAAAGGTTTGCGAGTAGGGACAAGCTTAACTCAGAATTCGTATTTTTTTCAACGTGTTATATAGAGAATTGTCTTCTTATACAGAGAATGCAATAGGTGGTGCACTTTCCCAACTAGGCAATTTTACATTGTAGTGTCATGAATCGTTCTAAGGATTAAACTTATCAATTAGGGGAAGCACGTCGCAGATTAGACGCTCGGTCTGGAAGAAAATTTCGTCATCGCCCTTGCCGATCGGGCTGAGGATAAATTTAGATGCGCCGGCGGCGATGAAGGCTTCGATTCGGTCCAATATATCCGCCGTTCCGCCAGTGACAATGCGAGGTTCGGGTTCGCGCGCTAACCGGTCGCGGAAGAATGCAGCGGTGGCTTGGACAGGGTGATCGTCCCAGGACCCAAAGCGGTATGAAAAAGCTCCGCCGTAATGATCTGTATCGATCGTACGATCTTCCTCAATAAGCGCCTCTTTAATCGCCGCAATCACTGGCGCCACTTCGTCTGGCGTTTCCAGCCCGGCCTGCCAGCCGGTGCCAAAGCGCGCGGTACGCCGGATCGCGGGTTTACTGGCGCCGCCCAGCCACATCGGCAAATGTTTTTGCACCGGCTTGGGCGAAATCATCACATTTTCATACCGATAGAATTCACCATGGAAGTCGACTGAGTCCTCTACCCACAGTCGCGAGATGATCTCCAGTGCTTCATTGCTGCGCCTCCCCCGCCCCTCTGTATTCGCCCCGGTAGTCTTCCAATCAGCGGCGCGGATATTGCCGATACCGAAGCCAGGCAGAAGGCGTCCATTACTTAACATGTCGATGGTGGCACATTGCTTGGCGAGCAGTAGTGGATCGCGTAAACCCACAGATACAACATTCATGCCGAATTTAAGTTGTTTGGTAGCGCCTGCAAGTGCTGCCATTGCACTCATGCATTCGAGAAAAGGCTGCTCTGAGACGAGGCGGTCCGTCTGCCACACCGAATCCACACCGCCTTCTTCGCAGAGGGCTACCCAACGCCAGTAGGCATCCGCAGAAGAAAACGGGAAATCCATGAACCCCAAGCCCACCGCAACCGTCATCGCGTGTCCTCCAGTTTATCCACTGCGAGAATGGCCGAGACTTAGCTGTTGCTCAATGTTTGATATTCGATCGGGACATTCGCCGGTTGTTCGGGTACATGTGCGTGCGCGGAATGGCACGCCTAGGTGCGGTACGTCGACGTTGTTATCAGTTAGGCTGTGGTGCCTTTCGCCAAGGCACTTGCGCATCTTCTCATGTCGCGCCGCATTAGCATAACGGATAGGCTCTGATCTATGAGATTTGCGGATTCGATAGATTTTGATGCCGCCGACATTTGGCAGTTCGCGGAGCAAGGCGTCCTGACAGTTGAGCGCTTGATCGACGAAAAGACGATACGTCGCTTGCGCGAACGGTTCGACAAGCTGTTCGCAGGCGAGTTCGAGACCGGGGTGACGCCAGACGAGGTCAATTGGCAGTTCGGCTCCGGTGATGGGACCCTTACCCGGCAGATCTGTAATGGTTGGCGCGCTGACCGTGCCATCGCGGAAATTATCATGCGCGAAGATTTCGGCCGTGCCGTGGCGAAACTTGGTGGCTGGCCGGGTACTCGAGTGATGATCGACAATGTGTTGTGGAAGCCGCCAGGCGCCCGTCCGCTAAATTATCATCAGGATAGCGCCTATCTCGATTGGTATCGCCCGTCCGATCTTCTCAGCCTGTGGATCGCTCTTGACGACACCAGTGTTAAAGGCGGTACGCTCGAATACGTTCCGGGTTCCCATCTCTGGAAACATTCTTCGCCGGTGGGGGAATTCCATGGACCGGATGATTACCGCCGCCATTTAATCCAAGCCGCTGAAGTGGAAGGCATCAGCGATATTGAGGATAGAATAGTCTTTGTCGAAGTTCCGGCCGGTGGTGGCTCCTTTCATCACGGCTGGGTGTGGCACGGCTCAAGCCATAACCGCACGGACGGTCCTCGCCGGGCTTTGGTATTGCACGCCATGCGCTCGGACGCGGCTTTCAATCCAGACGGCCTGTCCACCGGAACTGGCAGAATTTATGGCCGCTATAAGCGGCTCTTCGACAATGAGATGGACGAGAATTATTTTCCCATTATTTGGCGGGAGGATGGCTATCGTACGCCAGGAATTGAAGCATTTGTAGCGATGGCACAAAATCCAACTTGAGCCCTAAGAAGAGGAGATTAGGCTCATGTCCATTGCAAACCAAGAATCCGGCACCCGTGTTGACGAAATCGCTGCCGGAATCCATCGAATTTCTACGTCGGTTCCTTCAAACGACCAATTGCCGCTCGGCTTTACCTTCAATCAGTTTCTCATCACAGATGAAAAGCCGCTGCTGTTCCACACTGGATTGCGTCAGATGTTTCCCCTGTTGCGTCAGGCGATCGAGATGGTCATGCCGATTGACAAGCTACGCCATGTCGGCTTCAGCCATGTCGAAGCGGACGAATGTGGCGCACTTAACGAGATCCTAGCGGTGGCACCCGATGCCATACCGCTCTGCGGCGAAATTGCCGCTATGACGTCCATCAGCGATATGGCAGACCGTCGGCCGCACGCCATGAAGGACGGCGAGACCCTCTCCCTCGGTAGCCATTCGGTAACGTGGGTGGCGACACCACACCTGCCCCATGGCTGGGAGTGTGGCTATTTGTTTGAGATCTCGACTTCGACATTGCTGTGCGGAGATCTCTTCACCCAATTCGGTGCTGATCATCGACCGATCACTGAGGACGACATATTGGAGGCGAGTGAACAGGCGCGGGACGGCATGGATTATTACGCCCATGCGCCCAATAGCAGTGAAATGCTGGAGCGGTTGGCGGCGCTTGAGCCGGGGGTGCTCGCTTGCATGCATGGAAGTGCCTGGCGTGGTGACGGCGCGGCTTTACTGCGTGCCTTGGCTAGGCGGTTGGAGACCTGAAGCGCCTATCACAAAGAAATTTGTAATATCTTCCTGCGTCAGACTAGTGATGCCTGATTTCCCAGGGCTGAAATAACCAAGCTCACTCTTCCCATTCTAGATTGCCGCACACACCGATCGCCTGACCAGTGATATTCTTAGCAACGTCGCTAGCAAGAAACACCGCCATATCGGCGACCTCTTCCGGCGCGACCCAGTTGCGTGTAGAGACGAAGCTAAAATAATGCGCTTCTGCTTCTTCGTATGTTTGGCCGCGTTCTTCAGCTATACGCTCTACCAACCGCCGGCCGCGTGGATTATCGATGATGCCGGGCAGGATCGAATTGCAGCGAATCTTATGGGGCCCCAGTTCACGGGCGAGATTATCACTTAGCCCTTCGACTGCCCATTTACTAGCAATATAAGGTGTGCGCAACGGGAGGCCGGTGCGTGTCGAGGCAGTGGAGATATTAATAATAGTGCCGCCACCCGCTGCTTTCAGGAGTGGGATGGCATGTTTTGCGCAATAGAACATGGCGTCGATATTGACGGCAAAGGCCTGGCGCCATTCTGCGTCGGTCACTTCCTCGATGGGCTTACGCGGTTCGCCTATACCGGCATTATTGACGAGTACGTCCAGCCCGCCGAGATGGCTCTTCGCGTCTTCATAAAGCCGCGCAACTTGGTCTGCATCACTTACATCCGCGAGACAGCCCTTGAGGCGTGGATTCTCGCCTAGAACACTCTCGAGGGATTCTTGCGTGATGCAGCAGGCAAAGACCTCGGCCCCGGCAGCCAGAAAATGTTCCGCAGTCGCGCGTCCTATGCCGCGTCCCGCACCCGTGATGATGGCGCGCTTTCCGTCTAAAGTTTTCATGACGCTATTCTCCAGTTAATGCATGACTATCAGCCAAATAAGCTCGCGCCCTGCAATGGTTTTTAGTGGGGTTATGGCGGCATCGTGTGCACTCATGCGGCGGCAGAATGACGTGGCTATTGGGCCCGATTCAACCATCATTTCGCCGGCATTGGAATCGCGAACGACTGGGTGCCAGGATAATCGGAACAAAGAGTGCGTTTTTGAATTTGAAACATTTGAACTTATCGGCGACGAGGCACGGGATTTCGCACGGAGAAATGGGGGCAAGATCGAAAGGGCCGCACTTTTTTACATGAATCAACGGGTCGGACGTTTAGCTCGTCAGTGGGTTAAGCTTTACCTTCATAATTTTTTGAATTAACCAAAATTGCTGGATGGGTGCGGTGCCATTAGTTTTACGAGCTTAGTCCACAGGAATCTCCACGTTCTCGCTAGGCAATTATTAGGGGAAATATTGATCCACCGCCGCCGAGCATGATATCCCGCGACTGGGCCATTTGTAGATTTTACCTTAAGTATGAAAACGCTCTGGTGCGGGCACGTAGAATAGGCGATAGTTCCGGTAGAAAAATCGTGTGATCATACCGCTGATGGCGGCGCTTTCGGCGACAGGAGAATATTATGAGCGTACAACCGGCCCACAATCTCTCCCTTGAGGAGATGGATAAGCAGAGCTTCCTGCATCCCTATACCCCTCTTAAAGACCATTTCGAAAATGGCCCAACCATTGTTTCCGCCGCCAAAGGCGTGAAAATCACCGACACTAAAGGTAAGGAATATATCGATTCCATGGCAGGCCTCTGGTGCGTAAACATCGGTTGGGGGCGCGACGAGGTGGTCGAAGCAATTGCCGAGCAGGCCTCTAAACTGGCCTATTATCACTCGTTTGCATCGATGGCGAATGAGGCCTCTATTCGTCTTGCGGACCGCCTGCTAAGGCTTTTACCGGACAATATGAGTAAGGTGTTCTTCGGTAATTCAGGTTCGGACGCAAACGATACGAACGTTAAGCTGGTTTGGTATTTTAACAATTTGCGCGGCAAGCCAGATAAGAAGAAAATTATCTCACGCGAGCGCGGTTATCATGGCGTGACGGTGGCGGCGGCGAGTCTCACAGGCATTCCGATGGTACATAAGGCGTTCGACGTGCCGCTCTCACCGATGCGACATACTGTGATGCCGCATTACTATGCCAAGGCAGAAGCAGGCATGAGCGAGCTAGATTTCTCTAAATATTGCGCTGCTCAGCTAGAGGAGATGATTCTTGCCGAAGGGCCGGACACGGTCGCTGCATTTATCGCTGAGCCGGTGATGGGCGCGGGCGGTGTGGTGCCGCCGCCGGAGGGCTATTTCCAGGAAATTCAGGCGGTTTTGCGAAAATATGACGTGTTGTTGATTGCTGACGAGGTAATCACCGGCTTTGGCCGAACGGGCAAATGGTTCGCCAGCGAGACTTATGATATTGAACCCGACATCATGACACTCGCCAAGGGCCTCACCAGCGGTTACATCCCGATGTCCGCTTCAGTGATCTCGGAGGATATTTGGCAGGTTCTGATGAACGGCACGCCTGAGATGGGAGCGTTCGCGCATGGTTACACTTATAGCGCCCATCCTATAGCAGCCGCTGCGGCAATGGCCAATCTTGATATCATGGAGCGCGAAGATTTGCCGACGAATTCTGCGCGGATGGGCACCTATTTTCAGAACAAGCTCAAGCAAGAGTTAGCTGATCATCCGCTGGTCGGTGATGTGCGAGGTGTGGCGCTCGTCGCTGGCGTTGAGCTCACAGCCGATAAGCCTGGAAAGTCAGCGTTTGACCCTAGCCTCAAGGTGGCGCCAAAGCTAGCTAAGTATTGCATTGAGGAGGGGCTTATCTCCCGCGCCTTGATGCAAATGGATGCGCTCTCCTTTTCGCCACCGCTGGTTATAAATGAGGGAGAGGTGGATGAGGCGATTGGTAGCTTCCAGCGCGCTCTTAACCGGATTACCGACGAGTTGGTCAAGGCCGGTTCGTGGAAAGCGCTATAGCTAGCGGGACGTTACACAGATATGAAAAGCGGGGCCGTGAGGCCCCGTTTTTTTTGCTATTGATGGCTTTGGAG
>MDTE01076111.1_pt1 | contig 23833 bp, 28 predicted proteins | sample 811231 | NCBI WGS metagenome assembly MDTE01 (sample SAMN05326651, study PRJNA326480) | marine metagenome | isolation source: seawater | place: Indian Ocean: Red Sea | collected 2010 | reverse complement strand
TTTTTATCCTCTGGAGTATCTTTAATCACACCATGTTCTAAAGGTCTGTAAAGATTCAATGCGAGACGATTTTTTAGCGCTTCCTCACCAAACAATACGTCACGCCTCAAGAAATTTTTAGCAATAGAATCTTTGGGTGTACCAATTACAGTCAATACCTGCTCTTCATGACCATCATTAGAAACAACGACGGACCTAAAAGTTCCTAAATCAACACCTATGTACAGAGTATCTACAGCCATGCTCGTTCACCTAAACCATGGACCGAAGGACTAGGTATATCAATAATGCCTCTAATGCTCTTGTGGAAATATGTAATTAAAGCCATAAATTACATGGTTCACAATACCATGAACTATGTTCTTTAACTAATGGGGTGGGCTTACCACATCCAGTACATTCCTTCGTAGCATTATCTCCAAATAATGCGATAATAATCTGAACATGCCTTTCTTCTGTAATACCAATGTGTTGCCTCATTGCCCATAGTAACTGGTCTTCACTAGGGGTTATGATCCCATCTGATAATACCAATTCTACCGCAGTTTGGTAATCTGATTCTATGCTAACAGAAGTTGCATCTAAAGTAACACCATCTTTCTCTGCAACAATGTCCTTGCCACCGGGGTCATCAACATAAAGAACTAAAGCACCCGGATTAAGTGAATTATCTCTTAATTCAAACGATATTGAATTTTGATTTTGGTTAGCATATACAAATCCACTATTACGATTAATTATGGATGTAATATTGCGCGCTGTTTCTTCAGTTGTTCGTCCCTTGCGCCAACCATTTTCATGATTTTCATTTAGTATATAGAATTCTGTGCCCCTTCCAGGATATTCTATTCTGATTTCCTCACCACCATCGAAATTATTGCTAATTATTGTAATTTTACCAACATTAGTATCTAATATATTATCATCATCATCAAAATTAATTATCAATGGTTTTCGTTCTTCACTAGCTGCATTGTAATGGCCTTGCATGCCATCAATCCATTTATCCTGCAATCTTGTCAAACCTTCTTGTTGCTCTCTTGTGAGGTTTTGTTCAATACCTAAAACTCTAGATAAACCTGTGCCACTAGCCATTTCTTCCTGGAATTGTTTAACTAACTGTGATTCAGAACTAACTGAATCTCTATGTATTTGTCTACCACTAGTTGCATTAGGATCCTTCCATTCATAATTGCAGCGGTCACACGCCAAATAGTCTTGAATAGATGATGAAACAGAATTACCACCACAACGAGGGCAATCGCCTTCATCGTCGACTGAAAGATTACCCTTGGCAGCATCAAGTCCTTTGTTTCCCATGAAGGGCTTCTTCCTAAGTGCCATCATATTATCCTGACACGCCAAGTTAGATATCACTTCCTATGAAATATTACATATAAGTCAAATTATCTTTATTATATATCTATTATTATCTAGAAACCGGCGTAGTTATGAACCATGCTATGGTCCCGCATTTTATGATTAGAGAATGCCACTTACACGGGTACTTTGAAGGAGACCTTTGCCCTGCATGTAACAGTGAAGGAAAATTCATCATGAATGGACGAGAGCGTGACCAGATCGCAAGAAGAATGGCGGGCATTCTGAGACATTTTCCCGAAAAGTTTGATCTCGAAATGGATATTAATGGTTGGGTGAGTATTCGAGAATTATCTAATTCACTAGCTCGCAAAGATAAGCGGAAAAAATGGTTAAGAGACCGCCACATTAGCGCAATAGTAGCTACTGATCCCAAGGGCAGGTATGAAGAACGTGGCGGTAATGTTAGAGCTACTTATGCACATACTGTTGACATTGAACTTGATTTACCAACTGATAATATTCCCGAACTTCTTTATTATCCTTGTTCAAGGGATGAATTAGATACACTTCTAGAAGGAGGCATCCACCCAGGTGGCAGGAAATGGGTCCACCTATCAAAATCAATTACTTCAGCGGGAGGAGCGGGTGCAGTACACCATTCATATCCAGCTATTATTGAGATAGATACCATACAAATGATTGCATCAGGAAATATTATTTTCCATGCTGGTACAACCGTTTATCTGACTGAAAATGTTGAATCTCAGTATTGTAGTGCAGTAGATTATGAAAATACCGAATATAAACTACTATCTGATGTGTGGGCTGAAGAAGAATAATTATTTCTTATACCCACAAGTTGGACAAAAATCTAATTCAGCATCCAAATTTGTTTCGCATTTAGGACATTCATCATTTGAAGATACTGAAAATTCATTTGGATTATTAGGTGTCAATAACCTGACCGCTTTTGATTCCTCAAATACGACTTTTTCGTGTTCTTTTCTTAATGAGACCTCGCTTGAAAATTTTATCGCTTCTTGAAGTGCAATTTCTAATTGCAATAAACGCTGATTTTTTTCATTATCAATATTTATTTCTTCAGCCTCTAGGATCTGCTCTTGTAAATATCTGCGGAATTGATCTAACGTCGGCTCTGTTGACACAAACTTCGCACTAGCTCATTATTCATCAATTGCGCGTTGCAATTCAGTATTATCAATAGCAATTATGGTGCCAAACCGTTTCGGGATAACATGGTTGATACGGTCATCATCAAATTTGGTGGTGGATTGATAACAGATAAGTCAAATTTGTGTACTCCAAATTTAGATGTCATATCTAGACTTACCAAATCAGTATCACAATTATTTGATGAAAATTATCATGTTATCATAGTACACGGTGCCGGTAGTTATGGCCACCTAAAATCTAAAAATTGGCATCTAAATTCAGGGTTCGTCAAAGATTTTGTACCTGATTACGATGATGGTATTTGCAACCAAGAAGAAGCTGTTAATTCTGTGCGTAATGATATGTTACAACTTAATAATTTAATCATGGAATCATTACAAAAACATGGGGTTAAGTCAATATCATTCCCCCCCCATGAATGGGCTATTGGTTCAGGTGAGAATTTCGAGGGTGATTTATCTCAGTTTGATAATCCAGAAATTGTAACCGTAACTTATGGTGATGTAGTAGATACTAATAATATGCAACGATTTACAATTTTGAGTGGTGATGATATTTGCTACCGTTTAGCTATTGAATTGAAAGCACAGCATATGATTTTTGCAATGGGTGGTGCACCTGGATTAATGACCGCCCCCCCTAATCAACCTGATTCTAATTTGATACCAATATGGACTCCAGATACTGAATATATAGGCGCCCACGCATCTTCTATAGATGTCACTGGTGGTATAAAATTAAAGTTAGATCGTGCATCAAAAATATCTAAAGTTACAAGTAATGTATGGATAATTGATGGCGAACATGAATATCGTTTGATTGAAGCAATTAAAACACTAAAAACAACTGGCACTAAAATCAAATCTTAATATTACTTTATCCAAACCGATTAAAGGCTTAATCTCTTCACAGTGATTGGGGATGTCATGGATTACGATGCAGTTGATGTATTAGGTGACCAATATGACGAAGCACAAATAGAAATGATGGATGAGCAAGTAATACTTGTTGATGAACATGATAACCAAATAGGTTCAATGTCAAAGGTTGAAAGCCATTTAGGAGAAGGTTCTCTGCATAGAGCATTTAGTGTATTATTATTCAATAGTAAAGGTGAGCTTTTAATTCAAAAAAGAGCCAGCACTAAAATCACATTCCCATCTGTTTGGGCCAATTCATGCTGTAGCCACCCATTAGATACTGAAATCGAAACAAATATGGATAATGACTTGGGCGTTAAAAAGGCAGCAATTCGTAAATTATACCAAGAACTAGGAGTAATTCCAGATGAAATACCAATAGATAAATTCCATTTAATTACTAAGATGCTTTACAAAGCTAGAGCCGATGAAACATGGGTAGAACATGAATTAGATCACATACTATTTATTCAGGCTGATATAAACCTAGACATAAACTCTAATGAGGTCGATGAAATTTTATGGGTTAATCAAAACTCATTAGATGATTTGGTTAATAATTCACCTAATAATGGCCAAATAATCGCGCCATGGTTCAAACATATTAAGACAAATTTCTTGGACAATTGGTGGGGTCATCTTGAAGACATGGGACCTCTTCAAGATGGATTAATACACCGCGTAAGAGATGATGAAATGAGTGACCCTAACACTTTATTGGATACATTTAGTTTCCATTCTAAAGAGGTAGAAAACCGTATTAGGGTTGCATTAGATAAATCGCAACATGAGCGTCTGAAAAATGCTATGTTACACCTTATTGACGGTGGAGGTAAAAGATTACGTGCCATTCTCCCATGGTTAGTTGCTGATGCTTGTGGGCAATCTTCAGATTCATTATATGATCTAGGTGCTGCAATAGAAATAATACACAATTTCACATTAGTACATGATGACATTATGGATAACGACGAACTTAGACGAGGTCGTCCAGCCGTACATATTGCATATGATATGCCTACTGCAATTAATGCAGGAGATGCGATGTTAGCTGTTTCGTTCGAAATTCTTAGTGAATCTGAAGAAATTTCTGACTTACATTTTAGAAAATTAGTATCGATTATTGGAAAAATGGTGCGTAAGGTCTCTGAAGGACAACAAAGAGATATGGACTTTGAAAATATTGAATTAGTTACTGAAGAAAAATATTTGGAGATGATTTCTGGAAAGACAGCAGCAATGTTCACTACTTGTGCACGTACTGGTGCTTTACTTTCGGGTGCAAGTAAAGAAATTATTGATAACATGGCAGAATGGGGTGAAAATCTAGGTTTGTGCTTCCAATTAATGGATGACTTAATCGATGCCACTGGTGATAGTGAAACTTTAGGAAAACCTGCCTGTAGCGATGTAATTGAAGGTAAACAGACATTAATTGCAATTCATGCATTGCAACAAGATCCAAATGCATTAGTTAATTTCAACAGTGTTTTTGGTAGTGGAGATGATCCAACTTCACGAGAACTACTTGATAAAATTGTAATTGAATTAACTAACACTGGTTCAATCGATTATGCTCGTGGAAGAGCTATGGAATTTCACAAAAAAGCTCATTCGTGCTTAGATAATTTACCTAATTCGCCGTCGCTTGATATACTCAGAAAATTAACTGATTGGCAATTATTAAGAATATCTTAATCAATCCATGTAATATGATTCACCAGGTATATCTGGTTTGAGGCCTTTTCTTTCTCTTATGCCTCCAACAACTTTGCTGAGCAGTGCTCTTGGTAATTCTTCAAAACCACAATTTTCAGTATTCCAAACAGCCCTACCCTGAGATGCAGCGCGTATATCATTTGAGAAACCAAATGTTTCAGCTACAGGGACTTTACCTATGACAGTAGTAATTTCACCATCAGCTGGCATGTCTTCAATCTCTCCTCGTCTTTGAGTAATTTCTCTAGTCACCCCACCTAACCAATCATTTGGGACTGAAACGTGCATTTTTTGCATCGGTTCCATCAAAACAGTACTTGCTCTAATAAGTGCGCCTTTGATTGCATTTCTCATTGCAGGTATAGTCTGAGCTGGACCCCTGTGAATGGCATCTTCGTGTAATTTGGCATCAACTAGACGTACCATTACACCCATCATAGGTTCTTCGGCGATGGGGCCCTTCTTACATACTTCATTGAAAGCTTCGATTAACAACTCACGAGTTTCATGAAGATACTGAATACCCTTTGTATCGTTTACTAGAACATTAGTCCCATTAATTGCATAGATCTTACGCATCAAATCTTTATCCATATCATATTCGCCAAATTTGCGACCAACTTCTTTGGCATCATTATTTCTAATTGTACCATTCCCAAATACCCCTTCTCTTAGTCCTTGGACGACATTAGCGGGTAACTGCTCAACTTCAACATAAAATCGATTGTGTCGGTTTGGTGATTTGCCTTCAAATGATTCGCCGTGGTTATTACCTGAAGTTGTTTCACGATACACAACGATAGGTTCAGAAACAGATACTTTGATGTTCTGTTCTTCTTCAATACGATAAGTGGTAATTTCAAGATGTAATTCACCCATCCCTGCCAATAATGCTTCGCCAGTTTCGTTATTAGTGGTAACCTGTAAAGACGCATCAGCCTTAGCTAATGATCTCAAAGCATCGATGAATTTGGGCAAATCCTTCATAGATTTAGGTTCAACGGCAACAGTAACAACAGGCTCAGAGTAATGTCTGATTGCTTCGAAAGGTGTAATGTCATTCTCACGAGCTACAGTTACACCTGCTGCTGCTGATCTAATCCCAGTTAATGCTGCGATATTACCAGCAACAATCTTTGGGATAGAAATCCTATCACCACCAACCATCATACTGACTTGTTGTACTCTTTCTGCCTTACTTGCTCCAATAGCCCATAATGACTCACCATGGTTAATTGTGCCTGAATAAATTCTACCTACTGCCACCTCACCAGCATGAGGGTCCATCCAAATCTTCGTAATCATCAAAGCAAGTGGCCCTTCAGGATTACATTCAATCATTGAGCGACCTAACTCAGAATCAGGATCCCCTGTCCAAATGTTAGGAATTCTGTATGGTTGGGCAATTACAGGACTTGGTAATTTACTTACAGCCATATCAAGGAGCACTTCATGAACAGGTGCCTTCTTAGATAATTCTCGTTGCTGTTCATTATGACAATACTCGAAAATTTCCTTAAATGAAATTCCCGATTTCTGCATATATGGTACCGTAATACCCCAATTATGGTATGCTGAACCAAATGCTACTGTACCATCTGTAACACTAACTTGCCATTCCTTTTTGTATTCTTCAGGTGCGAACTGTCGTATCAAATTATTGACTTTGGTAATCTGTGTTTTGAATCTCTCCATCATGTCTTCAGGAGTTACTTGTAATTCATTTATCAAACGATCAACTTTGTTGATGAATAATACTGGTTTTACTTTCTCTTTAAGAGCCTGACGGACAACAGTCTCTGTTTGAGGCATGGCCCCTTCTACAGCACATGTTAAGATGAAACAACCATCTACAGCCCTCATTGCTCTAGTTACGTCGCCACCAAAATCTACGTGACCTGGAGTATCAATTAAATTGATCAGGAAATCAGTGCCTTCAACATTGTGTACCATAGATGCTGATGCAGCGTTGATTGTAATACCACGAGCAGATTCCTGTTCATCGAAATCTAAAACTCTACTCTTTCCTGCCAATTCTTCACTCATCATTCCCGCACCAGCAATCAAATTATCTGAAAGTGTGGTCTTTCCGTGGTCAATATGTGCTGCAATGCATAGATTCCTAATTTGGTCTCTAATATGCATTACTTCGGTCGCTTTAGCGATGTTATCTTCTTTACGTCCCATGAGGTATCACCTTTGGTGATGCTGCCGACCTGACCTTGGTTCATAAAGGCGACTACAATATATTAGATGTATAAATTAATAACAATCATCTTGCAGATGCCGCTACTCTTTCTATCTCATCTTTCTTACTAATTGCGAAGGATGTTACATCCCCACTAGCTGCTTTGGTGATTTCGTTAATAATCCCCTGAGTTAAGGTTCTAGTACTCTTTCTTGTAGCCTGAATTGAACCCTTGGCTAAATGTCTGATTGCTAAATCAATTCGGCGGCTCGGCGCACTATCTACTGCCTTAGGCTGGCTAACCGCACCAAATTTGATCCTAGTGGTTTCTTCCATTGGAGCAGAATTTGCTACCGCATCAACAAAAGTTTGTAATGGATTAACATCATCCCTATTTGCTATTGCATCTAATGCATCTTCAAATGACTTAGCTGCTGCATTTTTCTTACCTGAATATTTACCTGTTCGCATTAAGCCATTGATGAATCTTTCAACGATTGACAACTTACTTTTACCAAACCATGCATTAGCATGACGGCCCCCTGAATGTGGGACACCAACGGTTCTGAGGTTAATATAAGGAGAAATTCCAGGGTCTGAGCAAGTAACTTCAGAAGCATCCCATTTCCCAAAAACAAATGTACCAATTCCAGCAATTGGAGCCTCATTGACTACCTTTACTTCGGGAGTGGATTCTTCGGTAACTTCTTCATCACTCATTTAATCACCTCAACGAACTGGTTTTTCTTTACGTCCACGGACCATTTCATCTAATGAAACACCATTTACTTTGATAACCTTGAATCTAACACCTGGAATGTCACCATATGAACGTCCCATACGGCCACCAATACCTTCAACCATCACTTCGTCATGTTCATCAATAAAATTAATTGCACCATCGCCTGGTGCGAATGCAGTTAGTTTGTTACCAGTTCGTATTAAACTAATTTTTACCGCCTTACGGATACCGGAATTGGGTTGCTTTGCTTCAATACCTACTTTTTCGATAACTATTCCCTTAGCCTGAGCAGATCCACCTAATGGGTCAGATTTTTCCTTTAATTTAAGAACACGTTTTTTGTATCCTCTATCCTTCCATCGAAATCGCTGACGATCACGCTTCATTTTTGAGCCTGAAAAGAGTCCTCTACCCATGCATACACCTTGAAGCAAGCCGCCGACCTGCCCCGCATATATGAGGCCATCGCATTCATTCACGTAGAGTTAAGCATGGCATACGATAATTAAGATTGTATTTTATCAACCCCCAACCTTCAAGCGAGAACCCCATCTCCGCATTACAATGGCCTTTAGAGATTACATCAAACAAGCCATTAACATTGATTCAATAGACCCTATAAATGATATGCGAATCACTATCGAACAAAATCCTGATAAACCTGTATTATTCAACAATGTAGTAGGCTCTGAAGGACATCGTGCAGCAGCTAATGTTTGTGTTAGAGAAAACATAACTAATCATCTAAATTTAAATCCAAATAAGCTCCTTGATACCCTTGAATTTGCTATGAATAATCGTCTAGAACCCACATTAGTATCTGATGGTCCTGTTACAGAGAACTTCGTCAAATCGGCTGATTTATCTAAATTACCAATACCCCACCATTACCCACAAGATCGCGGAAGGTACATGTCAGCCAGCATTATCATTGCAGAAAGAAATGGCCAACGTAATGTTTCATTTCATCGACAATTTGTACGTGATAAGAATCATGTTGTTGCACGTTTAGTTCCTAGACACCTTAGGACAATGGTTGATGAAGCCAGGGGTAGTGGCGAGGAAGTAAATATTGCAATTGTTAATGGAGCGGACCCTTGTCTGTTATTAGCGGCTGCAATGTCATTCAATGAAAATGTAGATGAATTAACAGTTGCTTCTTCGCTATACAATAAATTCTACGGCAAGAGTCTTGAAATTGTTCAACTTGATAACGGAGTATCAGTACCTGCTGATGCTGAATATGCTATGTCTGCAACAATAACATTAGAAGATGATGATGAAGGCTCTTATGTTGACATCACAGGTACTGTTGATGATATACGCAAAGAACCAGTAATTGAAGTCAAATCATTATACCATAGGAATAATCCGATTTTTCATGCTATATTGCCAGGCTTAGCTGAACATCATGCATTAATGGGCCTTCCTAGAGCACCAACTATCAAATCCAGTGTTTCATCAGTATGTGAGTGCACTGACGTGTTCATGACTTCGGGCGGTTCTGGCTGGTTATCAGCGGTAATTCAGATAATTCCTAAAAATATTGATGACCCACACAAAGCCATTATGGCCGCATTTAAGGGACATCCTTCTATGAAATCGGTCACTGCTGTAGATGTTGACATTGATCCCTCTAACCCCACACGTGTTGAATGGGCATTAATGACTAGGTGGCAACCAGATAAAGATACGATTATTTTATCAAATCAAAAAGGTAGTAGTCTAGACCCTTCAAGAAACCAAGATGGAACAACTTCTAAAATAGGATTTGATGCTACTATTCCAGTTAACCTAGACAAGAAGCCATTCACATCTGTACTTTAATCCGAAGGGTCAAAGAATAACTACCTTTTACAGGTAACGTGTCAGATACAACCGGAGGCTTCTTGCAACATCCTAGAAGAAGCCTTGGCAATCGCCATCGTTCTCAAGCTGAGAAGTTTCTAGGTTTATCAGAGAAAAATCCAAATGATAGTTTGCAAAATTTAAATTGGGCTGAACAGAGTGCTAGGCAAGCAGTTTTACATGATTTCACACATGAAGAAAATTGGCGAGTGTTGGCAAAAATTAAAACTAAAATTGGTGATGAAGCTGGATTAAGAGCTGTACTAGAAGATTTATTTGCAATATTAGGTAGGAATCCAGAACATCTCAATCAGTTAATTGATGTTGATATGTTAGAACATGGTTATCAACTACTATGTGCTAGCCTAGCGGCAGATCCACTAGATCCAGATTACTGGTATGAAAATGTGAATTCAGAATACTTAATTCAATTCAAAGACAGATTCTTTCAACTAGATTTAACTGATCCACGTGCGAATATACTATTTTCCAGAAGATTGGAACGAATACGCAAATTAGATGAAGATATGTTCATCTTACTCATACGTAGATTGCTAGCCCAAAGACCATTTAATCATGAGCCTTGGATACAACTTGGACACCTCCATGAAAAACGTAATGAATTTGATGATGCATGGTTTTGTTTTGACCAAGCCCAGCAATATTTCCCTCAATTAACACCTAGGGATGATTTTCGTGCGCGTATGGAAAATAGGTTGGATGGCTCACAACTAAAATGGAAGGAACCTGAAATTTCAAGCCGTGATGACTTCTTATTAAGAATGCAAAATCTCGCATTGAAATTCAATAATGATGTAATTCATGCAGATAAAGAAGATGAAATATCTACCATAGGCCAGCAAGAGGATGAATTAATCAATTTAATTAGTAATAAAGAGTATTCATCTGCATTTTTCCTGGCTAGGAGATTAGTTACAAATGGTGAGGATTGGGCAGAGAAATACCTTACTGAGGCTCATGATCTAATTAACAACCCAACAATTTGATTAATTCACTATCTTCTATATTAGAAACTGATAACATAGATTGACGAACGGTATCTGAACCAATACTTTCTTCAGCATCTAGAAGGACTAGTAAATCCGGCCTTTGACCACCAGAATAATCACCATTCAAGTACTTAGTACACCATTCTATAATTTCATTGACATCATCTGGATGTGCTTGGCATTCATGATTTTCCCCTATGTCACGGGGTTTAGAGTTTTCAACAATCGTACTCATTAATTGAGATTCATTAGTTACATTCCCTACACTTAAATCAAGCCAAATTATAGCTGACTGATACGCTTCATCTAACATATCAGATGAAGAAAAACCTTGGAAGGAAACCCATGCATGCCTTTGACTAGAAGTAAAATCTCCCAATTCAAATAATATTTGAGATATCTGTAACCTACTACTTGAAATGATTTCTAATGGAAAAGGTCCATTACGATCAATTTCACTCAATAATGCTAAGGCCATTATATTTTCATTTCGTGATACATGCCATGCTGCCATGTTGAGTATTGAGATACCATGGGTAGCACTTCCTAAGGATAGGACCTTCATTCTCTCCATTGCCCACTTTAAGTCAACACCAGCCTCTTCAATTTCTCCTTGAGTGAATCTTAATAGCCCCCATTCCATTCTAGCGCGTGCTTCCAAAAGATGATTGCGTGATTTATTATTACGGCTTGATATCACACAATTTTTCAGATTTTCCTGTGCCTGAATAACATCATTATCCAACTGTGATTTCCTAAAATCAATGAAGGATATCTCTGCATCAGTCAACAAATGAGATATCTTTGAAATAAATCCATTATCCCCAGAAATAATCGCAGCATCTGCTACACCCAATTTATCATCAAAATTTCTCATTACATCAATATCAAATGATTTTTTTAACCCATTGTATATCGCATGTGCTGAACTAATTTGAACCCCTCCTTATACCAGATAATGAGGCAATAAACGCAGATTTGGCCGTAATAATAGGGACATCCCCTGACCATCCAGCAGCACCTGGATGGCCTCCACCTTCACCTTGTAAGGTATTAACCAAATTAGACATGATAATACCTAAGTTGATGCCATCATTCACTGCAGTTCTACTAGCTCTTCCGATTAAACGTGTTTCATTTTTTGCACGCCTAACAACTAGAGCAACCTCAGCACCTGCAGATAAAAGTGAATTTGCTACAAGACCTTCATTTGTACTACCTATTGTGTGTAATAAGAACCAACTCCCTGCATCTATTGCCTCGACTTTAGCTAATGATTTAGAAATAGCAACTCTTTGTGAATGGTTTAATTCGTCAACCTCTAGAAAATGAATAAATGATGCATAATCAATATCATAATTATCAATTAATTCTGATGCGGTTCTTAGTGATAATGAATTGGCATGCTTAAAACGACCAGTATCAGTTATTATCCCCGCTAGTAGTTGTTTTGCAGTATTATTATCTAATTTATCAGGGCTATAACTTTCACAATAACTATGTATAATTTCTGCAGTTGAAGATACATCCCAACAAATATTTAATTCAGCATCTGTCCAATTATCATCACCCTGATGATGATCAATCACACAAATAGGTATTCCATCTGGAATTTGAACTCCTGTTTGATTAGGTGATGCCGTATCAACAACAATTATTCCTGAAAGTGTCCTTGGCCACATAGGGTTATTGGGGTTTATTTTATGGAATGAATCATTAGATAATGATAATACTCTATTAGCAATTTTTGATACATGAATACCGCAGGCTTTAGCACAGTCCCCAATTATTTTAGATAATGCCATTGCAGAACCAATCGTATCCATATCGCCATTTTTATGAGTTAATATCGCGATTGCACCTTGCTCACGCTTTTCATTTATCCAACAGTGCAAATTTTCTAGGTCCGTGGAATAATCCACTATGAACCCTCGAATTGCTTAACAATATCTTTGTATTGTATACGAAGTTTGCTTTCTTGTTCTGATAAAATCTTAGAATGATCAGTTAAAGCTGATATTGATTTCTTAATGTCAGACATTAACTCTACTCTGTCTGATACCTCAAGTAATAAAGGTCCAGATTGGCGATAAACGGAACGGTCTTCATCTTGAGACTCTAAGAGTAATAGTGTGCCCTCTAATTCCTTAATTTGGCCATTTATTGTAGCTAATTGCTGTGCTGCATTCTGTAATTCACTGACTACTAATTGCAAACGATTACGAATATCTTCATCCACCATTACTATCCCACCTATTCATTCGGAACGGTCTACCTCAATAAGTGCCTCGGAGGCTGCTTGTAATGAACGTAAAGCTGTATTTAGCCTAGCCCTAAGATCAGATAAGTTTTCTGATTTAATCTGAATATTAATGTCATCAATATTTTTTACGACCATTACATCTTCGGTTTCTAGTGAAGCAATTAAGGAATCAACATCCTCAGTTGCACCAATAGTAATTGACGCACTGCAAGAATCACTCTTCTTCGCTGCCTTCATCACCATCACCCTTGGTGGCGATCTCAGAGACTGGGGCATCTTCATCTTCAGCAGATTGAGTTCGCTCAAATTCAATAGCTGCATTTTGGGCAATAATTGCCATATCAGTTGCTGTTGCACCTTCTACAGACCGGCGAATAATTTTGTTGTTTGAATCTGATGCTCTAGTGAAAGGTTGCCAAACACCACCAGCAAAAGTATGACCGCATTTTCTACACCCCCATATTCCTGCAGATTCACGGCGAACTTTTTGATATTGACAAACGGGACATGAATATTCCTTCTTGACCTTCCTGATTGTTGATGCTGCGCGGCGCCTAACACTTACACCATATCGTGCGCCAAATCTTGCTTCAACACCAGCTTTCTTTGTTCTTTTTGCCATATTATCACCTACAATGAATTTACTATATTTCTTAACTCAGCACATCTCTGCTTGGCCGCATCCATGATTTCAGCGAATTCGCTCGCCGAGAACACTCCCTTTAATCCCTTCTGCAATGAATGCACATGATCGCCTTCACCCAATGTAATGTGAATTCGCTCATCTCCACCTAATTCTTCTTCACGATTTGCATCATATACAAATCGCCCACCAACTTTCTGGTATGAACACATTATTGGGATTTTATTTACTGGTAGTGGGCGATCCTCACCAATATCAAAACGTTCACCTGGTAATGTAGCATTATGCAAAGCAGCTATTGCAGCAAGAGCGAATGCATCAAATAAATTGCCATCATCACTTATTGCAAAACAATCTATCATTACTTGCCAAACTTTTTCACCTGGAATAATACACAAATCCTTGGTATTAATGCAACCAGATTCTCTTATTCCCCTATCTACAACTCTTCCAAGTTCAATACTTAGTGGGCTCGGAGGGCCTGGTTCAATGTGGCGGCCTGCAACAGGCCTTAATTCGGCACTAGTCATAATCCCCCCTTCATCAGGGCGATCAGGATAAGGTACTTGAATTTGGAATTTAATTCCTGCATAGACAATAGTGTCCCCCATCTGAACTTTTGCACTTCCTTCGGCACGATCTAGTACATCTACCTCTATGGATAATTCACGTCCTTCCCATCGTGAACGGCCACTAACTCGTTCGTCACGCTGAGCTAATTCTGCTAAATGCGACCTGAGTAAAGTTGGTACTAAAGGCTGAGACATCATGACTCACCCCCATATTTGTTACTAATGGCTTCTTTCATTAATTTATGAACTTCGCCTGCTGCTGCAATGTTGTAATCCCATGCTTCCTGAAATTGATTAGGAGATAAATCTCCATCCATTTGTAAAAATACTAACTCACCACTATTTGGTAAAATACCCATAGGTAAATCGGCCTCACCATAATTGTCTTCTTCCTTATTCAAATCACAGACCACAACATCATTGATTTTACCACTAGCAACGCTAACTACCATGTCAGTCATTGGTATACCAGCATCTGCTAAAGCCAAAGATGCGGCAGTTAATCCAACACAACGTGTCCCTGCCTCAGCACAAATGACTTCAATCTCTACTCTGATTTTACTTCTAGGATATAATTCTAATAATACGACTGATTCTAATGCATCTGCTGTAACCTTACTGATTTCTCTACTACGGCGATTAAATCCGGGCCTAATTCTATCAGTTGTTGAGAAAGGAGCCATATTATATCTGACATCTATAACTGCCCTATCTTGTCTTTGTATCTTACGAGGGTGAGCCTCCATTGGCCCGTAAACAGAAGCGATCACATAATTTGTACCCCAACGTACACTAGCCGAACCATCTGCTACCGGAACGACACCTATTTCCATTTTAATTGGCCTTAAATCGCCTGCTTTTCTTCCGTCAACGCGATTACCATTTTCATCTATCATTTGGATGTCTCCATATCCCATTCAATCACTCTCCTTATTTTGTTCTAGGTAACTAATCACCTTGGAAAATAAATCAGATGAACCATAATTATCCCTAATCAATGAAAAAGCCCCTCTTGCAACACGAATTCCACTTGGTTCACCATCTATCCAAATCCGTCCATTGGCCCCTAAAATAATTCGGGTACTTGTTGAATTTTTTATTGTATCAATAACCTCATTATTGTTATTTGATAAAAATGAAACCAAGTGAGGTGGAACTTGATCTACGAACCCAGATACTATCTTTCTAAGTCCCATTCCTTTCATAGTAGTAACAGATGAATGTGCCTCATCTACTTCTTGGATTCTACAAAGCAAAGTTGTACCAACATCCATTGCATCACGAGTAGCGCCAAATTCAACCTTCATTGGAGCCAGACTCATAGGTAATATTGCATTGAATGGAGCACCTAGGTCAATAAACCACATATTGGAACGTAGCCCTTCTATGTAACCAATTACTAGGTCACCAGGACGAGGAAAATATGCTGTATGCAGTGGAGTTACTGAAATAACGCCTGAATTTTCTACTACAACACCCATCTTTGTCGCTGTAATTGTATTATCTATTTTCATTACACCATGGCCTAATTGGCCACTATAATTGGTACTAATTTTATCGCCGGGTATCACCAGGCTGCCGGATGCAGCCAAAGTGCGCCCATCCGAGGCGCCACTATCACTCATGTTTATCTCCGAGTCGGCCGACCGGCCCCCCCTCTATAACCATTGCATTGTTATACGAATCATGATTAATGTCATTTCATTTCCTTAACAACTACTTCTGGAGCCCGTTTTCCAATTTTTGCAATGTAATCATTTTTCATGCCAGCAGGGATTTCAACTGTAAAAGCCCAATCGCCATTAGGCAGCCAATCCTCTCTAAGAACATCTTCCCTGACAAAGGAATATACAGCCCCATAATTAGCACCTGGGATCTTAAATGCCAATCGCACTGTTGTGAATGAAATTGGTATTAATGACCTAATCATAGCCACGGCTTCTTTAACTTGTTTTTCTACTGGTTTAAATGGATCAGCCTTAAACCTAGCTTCAATAAGTGCATTTTCTACTCTTTGTGGGGGGTGTGGCAATTTAGTTTGAGGATCAATACCTAACATACAAATATCAGCAATAACTTGTTTAGTCTTATCCTGGATCATTTTTTTGCGTTGCTCTGTAGTCAATTGTATACTGCCCTCAAGCAATATTTTCTCTACGCAAACAGACAATTCAATAGTTCCAAAAACGCCAACTAGTTTTTCCTCGGTAGGTCTTTCACCATTTTTAACATCATGCCACACCTCGTCAGTAGCTAATAAATCATCAAATGATACGCTTTCTTTATCATCCTTCCACTGATTCACCAAGTTAGGATCTACAAGAACCTCATATCTCTTACCGCCTTTTTCTAGACGCGCGATAACAGCATCATCCATACTTACCATAATACCACTATTAGAGCGAAATGGCCGGCATTCAATAGAACTTCGCCATTATCATTCTATGTTTGGTAATTTCTCAATGTGAGAAATTGTTTCATCACGATCCAATAATCTATAACCACTATTATCTAAAACAGCTATTTCTACGGCATTAGTATTCAAATCTTCTCCATCAAGTGAATCTCTTAAAGCTTCAAGCCCCAATTTAACAGCGGCATTTAGAGTCATATTTTTCTTCCATTTATTTTCAAAGAAATCAACTACCGTATTTCTACCTCTTCCGACAGCTCCTGCATGATATGATTGGTATGCCCCACTAGGATCTGTTTCGTATAGGTGAATTCCATTCTCATCAACACCTGCTATCAACAATGCAGTACCAAATGGGCGTACACCACCATACTGGGTGAAGGACTGTTTGAAATCACAAATTTTCTTAGTTAAAATATCAACAGGTACCTTATCACGATAAGTAATTCTATTAATTTGGCATTCAGAACGTGCACGAGCAACAAGTTGTCTAGCATCAGCAACTAATCCTGATGTTGCGAATCCAATATGTTCATCTATTTTGTAGACTTTGTCTATTGATTCTGGTATTATTAACCTACTAGCAATTCGCTTGTCAACTATTAGTAAAACACCTGATTTATACTTCAATCCAACAGTCGTTGTTCCTCTTTTTACTGATTCTCTAGCATATTCAACTTGAAACAAACGCCCGTCAGGACTGAATGTCGTAATTCCATGGTCATAACCTCTTCCACTTGGTTGCATCTCCTCACCTAAACACGGCTGCTAGTCGGACTCTTATGAACCTTAAGAGTAGGCAGAGGGCGAATCAACAGACCGCGGACCTTTTCATGAATTGGTATTTGCGGGAGTCATGCGCGTCATCATATTATCATCTGGTGGCAAAGATTCATGCTACTCTGTTTGGTGGGCTCTAATGAAAGGATGGGATATTGCAGCAATCGTTACTGTTAGAATTAGTAGTGATGACTCATTGATGTTCCAATTACCTGCAACAGACATAGCAGGACTTCAATCTAAATCAGCAGGCATCCCATGGATTCCATTAACTGTTTCTGGCCAACCAGAAGCTGAAATTGATGAATTAGAATCTAAACTAAGAAATATCATTTCAGGTGAGGACATGTCATTACCTAAATTTGAGAGCAAATACTGTAGCGATTTATACTCGGAACCTATGGTAATTTCAACTAATGGTCCTATTAATGCTATAGTTACTGGGGCGTTAAGAAGTGATTATCAGAAGACTAGAATCGAGAGAATGGCAAATAATTTGGGAATTATTTCATTTACACCACTTTGGCATCATGACCCTTATGAACATATGATAGACTTGATTCGTCATGGATTCAGATTACAATTTACTTCTGTATCTGCTGAAGGTTTAGATAAGAAATGGTTAGGCAAAGTACTTGACAGTCATTCATTGACTGAATTAAACGAATTAGCAGAAAAATATCGATTTTCTATTGATGGCGAGGGTGGGGAATTCGAAACAACAGTAATTGGTTCACCCTGGATGAATAATCAAATTGAGATCAAAGGTGATATTATTTGGTTTGGTAAACATGGTTATCTTGATATCATTAGCTCCATATTATGTTAGATTTTTGTGCGTCACCCTCAAACCAAATATCGTACTCGGAGGATTTGGAGGAGAGGTTATGCCACTATGTCCGCTAGACTATCGTTACGGTCGTGACTCGGTTAAAGAGATATGGAGTGATAACGGTAGGCATTCACGACAATTAGAAGTCGAGCGTGCTTTGGTATGGGCCCATAAAGAACTTGGTCGCGTTTCACAATCTGATTATGACGCCGTCGCAGCAATTGCTGACCCTGCAATTGTAACTAAGGAACGAGTTGATGAAATTGAAAATGAAACTAGACATGATATCATGGCACTAACAAAAGCGATGGCTGAAAAATCTGGAGATGCTGGTTGGTGTATTCATTTAGGTGCAACTTCGAATGACATTGTTGATACCGCTGTTGCTTTACAAATGCGAGATTCTATTGAAATGCAATTTAGTTGTCTAAAAAAACTAATCACAACGATGGCTAATTTAGCCGAACGCGAACGTGATACTGTATGTTTAGGCCGTACACATGGACAGGCAGCAGTCCCCATCACATTCGGGTTAAAAGTTGCAGTTTGGGTCGATGAATTCCGCAGACATTACATTCGTTTATCTGAAATCACTCCCCGCGTCATAGTTGGTAAATTTTTAGGGGCTGTAGGTACTGGAGCAGCCCAAGGTGAAAATGCCAGAGAATTACAATCACTGATTCTTAATCACCTAGGCCTAGGTGTACCCCTAGTAACAACCCAAGTAGTCGGACGTGATCGCTACATTGAATGGGTTTCATGGATGGCTAATGTAGCAACTAGCATCGAGAAAATACTACAAGAAATCAGGAATTTACAACGTTCTGAAATAGCAGAAGTTGCTGAAGAATTTGATGTTGAAAAACAAGTTGGTTCTTCTACTATGGCCCATAAAAGAAACCCTATTACAGCTGAAAATGCTTGCGGCCTAGCTCGTATAGTTCGTTCAATGATGATCCCCACCTGGGAAAATGCATTATTATGGCATGAAAGAGACTTAGCTAATTCTAGCGCAGAACGTTTTACATTATCACATTCAGTAGTACTACTTGATGATGTAATGATGAAATGTGACCGAGTATTGTCCAAATTAGTTGTTGACAAAAATAACATGAAACGTAATATTGATAATCAAAACGGTTTAGTAATGGCTGAAAAGTTAATGCTAGCATTGGTAGATAATGGAATACCTAGAGATGAGGCACATGAAGTATTGAGGTCTGCATCAATGGAATCTGTATCAAAGGGTATGCATTTACAAGATGTTTGTTCAATGACACCTACTATTTCATCGACATTTGATGCTGATACACTTAACGATCTTTTTGATCCTAAAAGCCATTTAGGGGTATCTGGTGAATTAGTTGATGATGCTGTTTTACTAGCTCGTAATACAATACAATAATCATGTAATCATCATTATTGCCCCAAGTAATAATCCAGTACCTAGTGCTGTAATTACTAGTAATAAAATCATAGCCTGTGGGCCAAACTGATTACGGTCAAGTAAACCTGTACCGATTAATCCATCTCTGCTTATAGCTTCACGTAAGCCACCTTCAACTTCATCAAATTGAGGGGCTGCTCTCCTAGGGATTCTCTCACCTGATTTGTTATCGGCCATGACCTACCCAAACGGCTTACAGTCATAGCAATTACCTTTCTATTCTAGCAATTATTCAAAAACCTCCTAAACTACGTTGCATCATGACACTCCCCAATCTATCAACATTGACTCATCTTGCTGTGGCAGAAGGTTGTGGCGGTACAACAATGGCTTTACAATACACACGTGATATTTTATTAGATGGTGGTAGAGCAATTTGGATATGTGAAAGGGCCCCAGACCCTACTAGATTCACACAATTATTTGAGGAAGTTAATGTAACGTTATTGTCTAAACTACACCTACTAACATGTGGTGAAAACATTTCTAATGGAATTGACGATGCTCGTAAATTATCTGATAGACTATTACCTCAAATAATCGTCATTGACGATTGGACACCACGTACTGGCCATGCTGATGTTTTGGCCATTGATGCTATTGAAAAACTACAAAAATCGATTAATGGTAAATGTCCTATATTGTTAACTTCTTCATTATATGGTGATGCCTCCGGGAAAAATCAATGGAAAGTACGAGGAGAAAATAAAATATCTAAATTCGGATTCCAAACATGGTTATTGACTATTAAACAAAGTGGGCTACAAAAAAGGATCTTGACAATCAACGAAATTAATCATGAATTCCTACTAAATGATGAAGGATTTACTAAGATTTAATCATCTTCATATTGTATTCCTTGAGCCTCAGCTGCAGATGATAGTACATCCGCCATCTCAGCCAGAGCTTCTTCATCTGGTTCATCAAACTGTGATTTATCCTTAGCCTGTCCACCTAATTCATCAGACCCGGCAATTGCTGGAGCGTTGCCATCCATGATTGATTCTTGATTTCTTTTCATTATTCTCCATATAAGATAAAGCAAAACTCCCGAAACAAGAAGTAGACCCAAATATGCAATGGCAACAGAGTATTCCATGTACACCCGAGTAACAACTAGACAATTATACCTTCGATTGCCGGTTTAGTGGTTTAGTCAAATGACGCCTATGTTCTGGTGGTGGTTGAACCCATTTACCTTCACCACTGAATTTATCTGAAAGCCAATAAGAAAATGATGTATTACCACATGCAGAACAAAGAAGTGGTTGTCCTTTTCCTTGCCTATGTAAACGATTACCACAAATACATTTAGGCCTATTTAGGTTTCTAGGCACAGAGTCAATGACAACTAATGATTCGAGATGTAAGCAACCATCTATAGATTTTATTCCTCTCCACTCTACTACATCTCCAGGCGTAGATTCTCTCAGTAAAGTATTAACTAATCCACCCTGTTTGAATGCAACTAAAGTTTCTCTTCTTCCATTTGAAAAAACTGATATTGATGCATGACCTCCCTTAACTTCAGTTGTTTTCGAAATTACAACACCCTTTGCAATTCCTAAGATATGATCATCAGTAGCCTGATTACTCCTATGAACTCTCATTGAAAATGCTCTTTCTACATCATCATGTTCTTGTAACCAATTATGAGCATTTTTTGCCGAATCTGCTGTTTCTGAACGAATACCATAGAGAACTGGGCAAGGCGTACGGGGAGCAATTAACGATTTATGCATATTTGGATTACGATTTAATATGGTATCTACAAATAATTCAGACATACCTAAGACTCTAGAGTTTGACACCATCCTTTTAGTACCTATTTTACATCTCTCTCTCCAGGCTGTAGCCTCCCAAGTCCAATCATTATTACCCCTCCATGCGATAGAGCTACTCGCTCCTACAATACCACGATTTGAATTTCTATACCAACATTTCATATGACTTAGACTTTCTATATCTTGCAATCTTAGATCTGGATTAACATAACCCCTCACACTATCCCAATACCACGATTCTGGTGGTTGGTCATTTGACCAAATCAATGATGGATGAGATTCAGATAATGGGTCACCATCTTTTGAATATGTTTTACTAAACCAATTATCTAGAAATTTAATAAACTCAAATATATTTTCTTCAGGTAATTTGATTTCACAAGAAAGTGCAGCATTACCCCTAGTTCTATGAGGTGCAAAAGGCCATAATCTTACTAACCTCGGTATTTTTACTTGTACATAATCTAATCCTTCAATTAAAGTTAATAATTTATGAAAATCCCAAGTGGTACAACCACCATCCAATGAGTCAGTGTCGTCTAGCCCAATCCAACCCATGTACGTGGCTGGAGACGATTCCTATTGAGTACTTGTATAATATTAAGACATTATAATAATTCATCACCAATGTCTGAAACATCTAATAATCTAGATAAGACATCTGAAATGCCTACTCTTGGGTCACAATAAAATGATCTAATCCCAAATCTAATACCAGCCTCTATATCGACATCGCGATCACCAACCATGAAGGAACTACCTTTACTCGATGGAATATAATCTGGACCAAAATTAAACTGTCTAATTGGCTCATTAGTATCATTAGTAAGTATTTGCCTACCCACTTGTAACATACCAGGATTACCTTTTCTTGCCCATGAATTTTCCCATGGAGCATAAGGACTATACAATATTAAATCTAAATGAGCATCACTATTCTGTAGCAATAATTCAGATTTTAATTCATCATGGATTTTAGCTAGATTATCATGATCCCAATTTCCACGACCTATCGGGGATTGATTAGTTACAATACAAATTCTGTAACCATTTTTTCGTATTTCGGCAATAGTATCACCAGCATCAGGAAATACAATTAATTCAGATATAGAATTGATGTAATTTTTACTACCAATATTCAATACACCATCCCTATCAAGATATGCTATTTTTATGCCATCCCACTCAACCCCTGCAGGCATCGGTGGGTAATCAACAACATCATTTAATTTAGCTGAATGCCTACATGGCAATAACATAATGTCCCCTCATGAATGACTAGGCAAATTTCTTTCAGCCTTTACTGATTCCTTAACAATATGATTGATTATCAATTGTAAATCTTCAATTCTTTCCATAGACATAGTATCACAAATAACAGCGACATCAACCATCGCAGCTAATTTACCACCATTACCACCTTTGTAATTACCAGTAATTGCCGCAGTCCTACAACCCAAATCTTTAGCTTTAATAATTCCATTTAATACATTTTTAGAATTTCCCGATCCACTATAACCTATTACTAAATCACCTTCTTTTGCCCACGTACCTAAAGCTCCAGAAAATACATTTTCATATCCGTTATCATTCGCCCATGCTGTTAGAGAAGAAACATTATCAGTATGACAAATAGTCTTAATCCCTAATTCCTTACTCCAATCACCTGCTGAATGAGAAGGTGTCCCAGATGAACCCCCATTGCCGATGAAATGGATGGTTCCACCATTATCCATTACGTCAAGTACATCATCAACTAATTGTTTAATAATATCAACTTCAAGTGATTCAATAGCATTTACTAAGTCGCTCTGGTATGATAACAAAAATGCCCGAAAATCCATATCCAACATGTCACCCCGATGTAATCGCTGACGGGTAGTCTATTTACGAGTTTTTGAATTACGAGACATCAATACAGCATTGTAGTACTATCTAGGTTAGTGGAAAAATGGAAACAGAAATACTACGACTTATTGTAGCAATTATAGGATTATCTGCATTAGGATACTCATTTCATCATAAAAAATCTAGTGATGCATTCATCTCATCAATGGGATGGTTCGGAATTTCACTATTTTTCTTCTTAGACACCCCACATTATGTCGAATTAGCTGATCCTGTGCTAATCTTAATGTCAGCTTCTGCACTACCT
>MDTE01139503.1_pt1 | contig 23838 bp, 19 predicted proteins | sample 811231 | NCBI WGS metagenome assembly MDTE01 (sample SAMN05326651, study PRJNA326480) | marine metagenome | isolation source: seawater | place: Indian Ocean: Red Sea | collected 2010 | reverse complement strand
TATCAGGGAAACGCTGCCATATCCTTGTCACTTGCCCTACGAGGGAGTCTGGATGCAGGTCCTGCCCTCGCCAGCTCACTGCACAGTCGCTGGTGGCGACTACAGATCGTACACGACGAGGGCGACGACGATGACGACGACGACGGCGACGACGACGACGACGACGATTCAGGCGATGAGAGTGACTCCGACGATGACGATGAGTCGGTTTCGTTGCCCACTAGTTGCGATTGCACCGCCTCGGTTGGCGCGGGCAGCTCTCAAGTGTCGGGACTCGGCTTGTTGCTAGCCCTTGGGATTGCTGGGCTACCTTTGGTCCGTCGCCGCCGCTAATCAGCTGCGCTGCCGATCGGCCCTCGGGTGATCTCGGGGGCCGTCGGTGGGCGGTGGCTGTCGGCTGTGATGCAGTCGCTCGCGGGTCGTCTAGCCTGGGTTGGTCTCCTAGGCTCTCATTGGGACTTTCTGGGTGTGCAGAGCTTGTTCCAAGCATCCTTTAGGGCAGCAACCTGCTGATCGGGGGGCACCTCGGTCTGGACCCGATTGGCCAAGGCACTCCATGGGTTCCCCTGAGCTCGCATGGCGGTGAACCAAGAGTCAACGCTGGTGTGCTTGCCTGCTTGAAGTGCCTGGCATCCCTGCAGCAGTCGCCTCTGCGTCGAGGCTGCGTTCGCCTTACTGGGATTGGGTCGCTTGGTTGTGCTGGCGGACGACGGGGAGCTTGCGCGACGGCTTGGTGATGGCGCAGCCTTCGACTTGGGCTCTCCACCTTGGGCAAGTCGTCGGATTTCGGAGGGCAACAACTGGGTGCGTCCATAGGCCACCAAGATCCTGGACTCCTCTTCACTGAAGCCGGCCTCTACCCAATCGCCTAATTCCTGACTCGGGCTGGCGTCCTGTGCCAGGTGCATTCCCAAGACGAGGCCCAGGACGAGGCCCGCCAGGGCTCCCACCGCCCATCCTTGCTTTGTGCTCTGTTGATCTGACATCGGTTCTCCCTCTGTGATCCATCGCGAACGCGGGTTGAGCGCGTCAGTGTGTGCTCAGCTTCAGGTGTCTCAGGACGGCCTCTACGTCGCAGGGTACATCGACTGGCCCCGTCACTGCGGACAGCGCCGATCCGGGGTCCTTGAGTCCGTTGCCCGACACTACGACGGCGACTGTCTCTGAGGAAGTGATGAGACCTTCGTCGCGGGCGACTCGAACCCCAGCTCCAGCTGCCGCCGCCGCCGGTTCCGCGAAGACTCCAGACTGCTGCCCCAGCTCCGGTATTGCCGCCAGAATGGCCTGATCCGACACCGCCACCCAGGCACCTCGGCTCCGCTCGACCGCTTGCAGCGCCTTGTGCGGGTTGCGCGCGTGGCCCACGCAAATACTATCTGCTACCGAGGCCGCGGGTCCGGGGGACCAGGCTTCTCCGGTCTTCCAGGCATCCACCAGCGCGGCAGCACCTGCGGCCTGGACGCCTAGGAATCGAGGCACACGCTCAATGATGCCGGCGGCGTGTGCCTCCTCGAAGCCCTTGACCGCACCAGCGATGGAGCAGCCGTCGCCGACGCTGAGGACCACCCAGTCGGGCACTGTCTGAGCCAGCTGCTCGGCCAACTCGAGGCCGACCGTCTTCTTGCCTTCGACAAGATAAGGGTTGTGGGCGCAATTACGGTTGAACCAGGGCTGGTTAGCGGCGACCTCTGCGCAGAGCTCCCAGGTACGGTCGTAGTCCGCGTCCACTCGAAACACCTGGGCGCCGAAGACCCGAAGTTGAGCGACCTTTGGCTCGGGAGCCCTCCGCGGTACGAAGATGGTTGCAGGTAAGCCGACTGAGGCGGCGTGGCATGCCAACGACGAGGCTGCGTTTCCGGTGGATGCGCAGACCACGCGTTGGGCGCCCGAAGCCTGGGCCAGCAGCACAGCCAGCGCGCTAGGACGGTCCTTTAGGCTTGCGCTTGGGTTGCGGCCATCGTCCTTTAGCCAGAGGCGGTGCACTCCGAGCGCCTCCGCCAGCCGAGTCGCCTCATACACAGGAGTGCCACCCGTCAAGAGGGGAGGGGGCTCTGCTCCTTTGGGCAGCGGGAGAACCTCACGGTAGCGCCACATATCGAATGCTCTGGGATGCTTCGGATCGTTAAGGGCAGCACCCAACTGGGCGGTGGCGTCGTGCTGGTACACGACATCCATCCGGAAGTCCGGCGGGCAGGAGGGGCAGACCCACGCGCTCGCGTCGCGGGTGATGTGTCCACAGCCCACGCACTGGAGTCGATCGACGTTTGGTGGGAGAGAATTCAGGGAGGGCCTCGTTCGAAAAGAGTTGGCTAGCCCTGGCGGTCTGTGCTGGGCCAGGGTCCGTGTAAGGGTATGATGCACGCAGGCGCGATTGGAGGCGACCTTGACGCAGATCTCATTCACCTTGAATGGACACTCGGCTTCGTTCGAGTCCGACCCCGACCTCACAGCCCTGGGAGCACTGCGCGATCGACTGGATGTGCTCTCTCCTAAGGATGGGTGTGCTCCCCAGGGTCAGTGCGGTTGCTGCACGGTGCTCTGGAATGGTCGACCCACCCTGGCCTGTCTGCGCAAAGCCGAGGACATGGAAGGTGCAGAGGTCGTGACGCTCGAAGGGCTGCCCGAGCGGGAGCGCGAGATCTTGGCCAAGAGCTTTGTGGAGGTGGCAGGGCTGCAGTGTGGCTATTGCATTCCTGGTATTGCCATGCGCGCGAAGGCGCTCCTGGACAAGACTCCCGACGCGGACGACGAGAAGGTCCGCAAGTCCCTTCAGGCTCACCTCTGTCGCTGCACGGGCTATGTGAAGATCGTGGATGCGGTGCGTGAGGCGGGACGTCACTGGACGAACGGAACCCGGCCGGCGCTGCATCCGAACGAATCGGCCATTGGAGCGTCACTGGACCGCTACGAGGGTCTCGAGTGCGTGATGGGCGATCGTCCGTACGTGGATGACCTGCGCATGGAGGGCTTGCTCGAGGGAGCTATCCGCTTGTCCGATCACCCGCGAGCCCGGGTGTTGTCCATCGACACGAGCGCAGCGGAGGCCATGGCGGGAGTGCACAAGGTTGTGACCGCGGCCGATGTGCCCGGAGAGCGGTTTGTGGGCTTGATCGAGAAGGACTGGCCCTTGTTCGTTGCCGTGGGAGAGACCACCCACTGTGTGGGTTCGGTGCTCGCCGCGGTAGCGGCCGATACGCGCGAAATTGCTCGTCGGGCCTGCGACGCCGTGGCCATTGAGTACGAAGTTCTGGAGCCCCTCTCTGATCCCAAGAGCGCTATGGCAGAGGGGGCGCCTCGGGTGCACCCGACCCGCCCCAATCATCTGCGCACGAGCACGGTACGGCGAGGCGATGTGGATGCCGCCATGAAGGGGTCCACACACGTCGTGCGCGAGACGTTTACTAGTCAGCGGATCGAGCACGCCTACCTGGAGCCCGAGTCCTGTCTCGCGGTGCCCGATGGCTCGGGCGGGGTGCGCATCCATACTCAGGGCCAAGGGGTCCACGACGATCAGCGTCAGGTGGCAGCCGCGCTGGGGTTGGATCTGGAACAGGTCTTTGTGCGTCTCGAGGCCAATGGTGGTGCGTTTGGCGGAAAAGAAGACCTCTGTGTCCAGGGCCACACGGCGCTTCTCGCCATGGCCGTCGATGGTCCCGTGAAGCTCACCATCTCTCGCGATCAGTCCATGGTCATGAGTCCCAAGAGGCACCCCATCGAGATGGCGTATGAGGTGGGATGCGATGCGGAGGGTCACCTGACCTTTGTGCGCGCTCGTATGTACGGAGACACCGGCGGATACTTGTCGGTGGGGGACAAGGTGTTGGAGCGCGCAGCGGGCCACTCCTGTGGTCCCTACCGGGTGCCCTCGGTCGATGTGGAGGCCTACACCGTCTACACGAACAACCCTCCCTCGGGGGCCTTCCGAGGCTTCGGAGCCAACCAGGTGGCCTTCGCCATCGATGGCATGCTCGATCGATTGGCTGAGTTGGTGGGGATCGATGGTTACGACATTCGGGAGAGAAATATCCTCAATGTGGGAGAGCCGTTCGCTACGGGTCAGCAGATGGATGAGGGGCTCGGGATCCGTCAATGCCTCGAGGCTGTCCGGGACGTCTACAAGGAAGCGCGTTTTGCCGGTATCTCTTGCGGTATCAAGAACACGGGCATCGGAAACGGCATGCCAGACATTGGTCGGGCTCGTGTCCAGGTAGACAGCCCGGAGTCTGTGACACTCCACACGGGCTACACCGAGATGGGCCAGGGGCTCTATACGATCCTCAGGCAGGTGGTCAGCCACGAGACGGGCCTGAGGCCGGAACAGGTGCAGGTTGTGGTCAGCACGGAGTACGCCGTCGAGTGTGGAATGACCACAGCATCGAGGGCCACCATGTTGGGCAGTGAAGCCACTATGCGGGCGAGCCGGAAGCTTCGTGCCGAGCTGGACGGCGGCAAGAGCTTGGGCGACCTGGTGGGTGAGGGCTTTCATGGTGAGTTCATCTGCGACTTCACCTCCAAGCCCGGAAAGGGGGGCGAAAACCCGGTGACCCACGTCACCTTTGGCTATGCCGCCCAAGTCGTCATCCTCGACGACGAAGGAAAGCTCAAGAAGGTCATCGCGGCCCACGATGTGGGTCGCATCATGAACCGCGCTCTCTGTGAGGGTCAGATCGAAGGGGCCCTGCACATGGGCCTGGGCTATGCGTTGTGTGAGGACATGCCCTGTCCAGACAGTGTCCCCGATTCGACCATGCTCAACGACCTACACATTCTGAGAGCGAAGCACACGCCGCCCATCGAAGTGCGGCTGTTGGAGGTACCTGACACCCATACGGAATACGGGGCGAAGGGTGTCGGAGAGATCGGCTTGGTGCCTACGGCTCCGGCGGTGGCGAAGGCCTTGCATTCCTTCGATGGGATCTGGCGGAAGGACCTGCCGATGCGTGGGTCCGCTGCCGCTCGTGCGGTCTTGCCGCGAAAGCTGCACGAAGAAGATCACGCCTGAACGAGACTGGGCTGTCCGGGCCGGGGACCCCGGTCCGAGGCGCCTTCTGCGTGTCTCTGACGACGAGCGACCACGTTTCGCCGCGAGTTCCTTCTCAGCCCCGAAGCACTCGGCCTCTTCGGGACGGACAGAGGCGGTCGTCCCGGACCAGGAACTCACCACCAATCAGAACGTGAGGAATTCCAACGGGATATTGTCGCGGTTCCCGATAGGTTGCCAAGTCCTCCACCTGGGCGGCATCGAAGACTACGAGATCTGCGGGGCTACCTACGGCCACTCGCCCCCGTCCCTTGAGTGTCAGGGCGTCGGCGGCCTGCGAAGTCAGCTTGCGAATCGCCTCGGGAAGGCTGCAGATCTTCCGGTCTCGCACGAAGCGGCCCAAAATGCGGGGAAAGGACCCGTAGGCCCGTGGGTGCGGCCGGCCCAGCAAGAGCCCGTCGGTGCAACCGTTGACGCGTGGGTGGGCCATGAGTGCCGCTACCACGTCTTCGGATTGCGAGAACGCCACCATAGCGACCCCCATGTGCTCCTCCTGCAACAGGTCGAGGGCGTAGTCCAGAGGGTCTACATTCACTGACTCGGCCAGCTCGGCGATCGTGCAACCGAGAGCCTCGGGTCTGTTGCCGGACGGGATGTCCGCAACGACAATGGCGGAGGGACCTCCCCAGGACCAGAAGTTGTCCCAATCATGGGGAGCGTCCCTCAGGATCCAATCGCGGATGCGGGCCCGCTCGTCTGGCTTGCCTAGACGGGCAACTGTCTCGCTGAAGCCACCGGCATGAGCCCAGGGCGGAAGGATCGCGCCCATCATCGTGGAGCCCGCAGTGTATGGGTACTGATCGGCCGTGAGGATAATTCCCTCACGCTCTGCTTGGTCGAAGCACCCGAGGAGCCAATCCACCAGCGGCCAGTTGGCCTTCCCGGCAATCTTGAGGTGGGATATGTGGATGCGGCATCCGCTCTTTCGTCCGACGTCGAGCATCTCGTTGACCCCGTCTTGAAGGGCGTCGCTCTCGGATCGCATGTGGACGACCAGCGGGCGGTCATGGCGGGCCAGTACCTGGCCGAGCGCGATCAACTCGTCGGTGTCGCTATAGCAGCAGGGGGGGTAGATCAGCCCTGTGGAGAGCCCGACTCCACCGGCCTGGAGGTCCCGGTCGAGGCCCGCAGTCATGGCCTCCAGTTCGTGGGTTGTCGGTGGACGGTCCTCCATGCCCATCTGTTCCAGTCGCAGGTTTCCGTGCGGCACCAGGTAGGCCAGGTGAATTCCCTTGTCCACCTTCTCCAGGCAGGCGAGGTACTCCGAGACGCTCTCCCAGTCCCAGTGCTCTCGCACGCCGTCTAGTCCGGCGATCACACGCTCCATGAGCGGCCGGCGATCTGCAGGGAAGGGGGCTACGGAGATGCCGTCTTGCCCGAGGACGTCGATCCCGATGCCTTGGTGCGCCTTCATGGGGAGAGCGGGATCGTTGAAGACCTCTAGGTCACTGTGGGTGTGGGTGTCGATGAAGGTGGGGCAGACGACCAGCCCCGAGATGTCGTGAGTCTCGGCAGCAGCGGCAGCATCTGTCCCGGCCAGTGTGCCTGGCGGCTCGATGGCGGCCACCGCCTGATCCCTCACGCCGATGTCCGCGAGTCTCCCCTCTGCACCTGTGCCATCGAGGAGCATGCCCCCCACCAGAATCCGATCAAAACTCACGGTCCGTCCTCCATTCGTTTCCAGACAGTCTTAGCCACCTCCTGAGCGCGTGAGTCCAGAGCAGCTGCCGAGAGCCAGACGGGCTGGCGCTGCTTGAGCTGCCAGGTGCCCGCGATCATGACGCTCTCTACCGCCGACGAGGACAGCCTGAACAAGAATGCTGCGGGGAGGTTGTGCGACTCGAGGGGCGGGCCGGGAATGGGATCTAGGACCACCAGGTCTGCCTGAGCCCCCGATTCGATATGCCCAAGGCGAGTTCCTAGCAACTGGGAGGCAATGGAAGCGCCGGAACTCAGCGCCCGAAGCCAACGTTCTGGTGCCCACGGGACACCCTCTTCTTGGGCTCGGAACCAGCCCACCTGAAGCTCTGTGAATAGGTCGCCACCTATTCCGTCTGTGCCCATGGCCATGGTCTCGGGAAAGGACTCGATGGGGGCGTAGCCGACTCCATTGTTGAGGTTGCTGCGAGGCTGATGGGTGACCCAGGCCCCAGCATCGTTGATGGCCTCGAGCTCGGTTGGCTTCAGGTGCACGCAGTGAGCCAGGATGCTGCCCGGAAGGAGGGCCCCAAGGCGTCGCATGCGCTCGATCAGTGGCTCTCCCACCAGTCGCTCGTCATCGACGGCTTCAGCCACATGAATGTGTAGGCCGACACCGGCGTCGCGGGCGAGGTCCCCACAGGCCCGGAGGGTGTCGTCGGACAGGGTGAAGTTGGCATGTGCCCCCACCAGGACGGCGCGCATTTTCTCGCCATCTGCAGCCAGCAGGTTGTGATGGGCGCGGAGCCCGTCCGCAGCTTGTGTGGGACCTCCCCGATCGGTGACCTCGTAACAGAGCACTCGGCGCATGCCCAAGCTGCCCAGAGCACCATCGAGACACTCCAGGCTGCCCTCAATGAACGACGGCGAGGCGTGGTGATCGATGATGGTGGTGACGCCGGCTCGGAGGGCCTGGACACCGCCGACGAGTGCTGAGATCTCCACAGACTCCTCGTCGAGGGCTCGGTCGAGCCGCCACCACACCTTGGCGAGCATGTCTGGGAAGTTGCTGGGGCTCTCGTCCACGAGAGGCATACCGCAGGCCAACGCCGAATAGAGGTGGTGGTGTGCCACGACTAGACCCGGCATCAGCCACTTGCCTGCGAGGTCGACGACCTCTTCACCGGGGAGGACATCGAGTTGGGGCCCCGTAGCCACGATGGTCGTGCCCTCGATACGAACGTCCAGGGGCTGGACGTCGGGGGGGTCTAGGTGAAGTGTGAGAGCGCCCTTGAGAAGCATGACTCGGTCCGTCCAGCGCAGTCGGCTCAGCTGCGGTGCGCGAGAGTTTGTCGGTCGAGGCCCGTGACTCTCGCGGCTTGCTCAGTCCAGAAGGTCGGCTCCCACAGCGCTTCCAGCTCGGCGACACTCTTGCCCTGCTGCTCTACCCAGGTGAAGTATTTCTGGTTGTGCCAACGGCGCCGGACGGTCTCGGTGCCCTCTTGCACGTAGCTATCGTCTGGCTCAAGAAAGATGCCCATCCGTCGGGTGGCGACGGCGGGAGTCATGGGTCCGTGGTCACGCTCCAGACGGCGCAATACGGATGGATATCGATCGAAGCCATCGGTCGCCACCGTGAAGACAGTTTGTCCCCGATCAAAGTCATAGTGGCGTGCGGTCTTGATGGCGGCCAGGATGTTGCAGACCCCACTGATGCCGAACACGCCGTCGAGCGAGTCGAGCAACTCCTGGGCCAGACCCAGCTCAGAGGCCAGCGTGTTGCGCCCCTCTTGGAGCAGTTGGAGTCCTTCTAGACATTGTTGGTCATCGATACAGACGAGCAGGTCCATGTTGCGGACGTTGTGGATCCACGTGACGTGCTTGTCGCCGATGCCTTCGATGGCATGAGCACCGAAGCCCACGTTGTAGAGCGTCGGGCATTGAATGGGCTCGACTCCGACTACTTTGCAGTCGGGGAATTCCTGCTGGATGCGGTCGGCTGCTGCGATGGTTCCTCCGCTGCCCATAGCGGAAACGAAGGCGGCGATCCCGCCCTGGCTGACCTCGAGGGACTCCAGCTCCTGCGCCAACTCCACAGCGCTGCCCCCCGTCACATGGTGGTGAAACCGGTAGTTCCCGAAGTCTTCGAACTGGTTGAGGATGCGATTGGCTGGGTCTCTTCGCAGCTCGGCGACCTTGTCATAGATCTCCTTGACGTTGGACTCGGAGCCTGGTGTGGCGATGTGCTCCGCCCCGTAGCCTCGGATCTTCTGGAAGCGCTCCTCGCTCATCTCTTCGGGCAGAACCACGAGCGAGCGGAAACCAACGCGTGGCCCGACCCAAGCGCCGCCAATCCCGTAGTTTCCCGTGGAGGGAAAGACCAGGGTGCTGCCATCTTCGGTGATGGCCCCCGAGAGCAGCCCCTCTCGTAGGCAGCTGTAAGCGGGCCCCACCTTGTGACTTCCCGTGGGGAACAGTCGTCCGCTCATGACGACAATGTTGGCTCGTGTGCCAGTCAGGGCTCGGGGCAGGATGCGATGCTCGACCCGCCCCTCGTCATTTCTCCACGTCATGTTGAACAACTGGATGGGGTCCAGTGGATCCTCACAGGCTCGTGCTCTCTGCTGCACGTCTTCGGGTTGGTCCTCTGGGTGCAGGAGTTCTTCGACCGTTGGGAGGAGGGGAAGTGCCATGGGTGTTTCCGATGTGTTGCGACCGAGGCGGAACTCTACCTCGGTGGGAGCCAGACTTCGGCGTCGGGACGGCAGAGAGCCTCCAGATAGAGCCGCAAGGTGACGGCGACGCCCAGGTCGACCTGGCCCTGGCCTTGGGTTTGGATGGGCTCCTCGCCGCGGAGCAAGGCCCTGCCCGTGCCGATGTCCAGCTCGGCCTTTCCGTCGTCGCGAAGGGAGTATCGATACAGCGAATCACCGCGTCGCCAGGAGATGGCTCGGCCAGGCTCGTCAATGAGAAAGCCGTCTCGTCCCGGGTGGTCTGCAAAGGACTCCTCAGAGAGGAATAGGGTGGGCTTCACGATGTACGGTCCGCCGTCTTCGGGGCACCACACGTCGCACTGACCGCACAGGTTGCATGCATCCGCTGTGTTGCCGATTTGGTGTTTTTGTCCCACCACCAACTCTTGGCCTGGCTCCAAGCGAAAGTCTTCGTTGTCCCAAACGAGCAGACCTGGGCGATGGGTCCCGACGGGCACCATGACGCGGAAGTTGGCAGCGTTGGGGCAGACCGGAATGCACTTGTCGCAGGTGATGCAGTCGAGGAGCTCTAGCGACGAGCCGATCTTGTTGGGTGGCTTTTGGTTCTTTGGGCGCCCGTAGCGCGGGTCTTCGGGGAGGCTCGCGGCACGCATTGCCAGTGTTTGTGTCGCGGCGTCTTTGGGTTCGGCCGCGCTGCCCACTGCGGCCAGGTAGCCGTCCACATGGTCTACCTCCAGCTGCTGCATGGCCTTCTCCAGGTTGCGCACGTACCGAGTCATGCGGGCATAGCCCCGACCCTTGAGTAAGTCGGAGCAGCTGGTGACTGGTCCGAGGCCCGAGGCCACCAGCTCGCTGAAGTTGCGGGCGTCGACTCCGGCCGAGAAAGTGATGGGAATGCCCGGGTGAGTCGCTGCGCGGAACTCGGACGCCAGGAGAAAGGCCAGGACGTGGAGCGGCGGACCGCTCAAATACATCTCCCCTTCGTCAAAGGGAGGCTCTGGACTCTTGGACACCAACGTGTTCGTGAACTTGACCCCAAAGCCAAGCGACTTCTCAGTCGCCAGAGCCTCGAGCCTCGGGATCATGTCCATCAGCTGGCTCCACTGGAGGTCTCGCTCGAAGTCCTCGGGGTTCAGCTCAATGAAGTCGTAGCCCATCTGGTCCAGGAGCGACCGAGTTCGGTCATGACCCAGGAGCGTTGGGTTCAGCTTGACGACCGTGTGGAAACCCCACTCGAGACACTGGGTAGCGATGGCCTCGATCTCCTCGGCTGGGCAGCCGTGGAAGGTGGAGATCGTGATGCTGTCGCTGATGCTGTCGGGGCAGGGGACTGCGGCCCATTGGGCCAGGGAAGGGGGCAGCTCGTCGCGCAGCTCCTGCAGCAAGTCTCCGGCATCCCTCAGAGTCTCCAAGTAGTGGCGGACCTTGGGGGTTCGGATCCCCTCCAGGTCATAGCCAACGCTGATGTCGAACATGACCTCAGGTGCCGGCCAGAGCCCGGGTCCTTGATCCGATGCCAGCATGTGGATGAGCATCCAGCCCTTGGCGTACTCACGAGCGGACTGGTGGACCCGGAGCTCTTGGGACCACTCCACGTTGTACCCCACATGAGGGACGTCGATGCAGGGCCGGGGAATGACCAACTCGTCGTTGACCTGGACGGTCTTCAACTCCATGAAGCGACCCCCTCCCAGCCAGGACAAGACCAGGTTTTGGGCCAGCTGTGTGTGCGGACCTGATGCTGGCCCAGCGGGTGTGCCGAGGGTTCGCCCGAAGTGCCGGAACGCCGTGCTGCGAGCAGGGTCGGGTACCCACCAATCCCGTCTGGGCAGGTAGTAAAGGTCGCCTCCTTCGGCGATTTCGCGGGCCATCCGATGAACAAGAGTGCTCATGGGAATGGGGTAGAGGTCGGGGGTCGGCATGATGACAGCCTAGACAGTATTCCGCAGTCCGGTACGAAGAGGGAACCTCTGGGGGGCTTCCCCGCTCTGCTCGGCTCTCCTATCCTGTCGCCGATGCCGGTCGTAGGGAGCGGCGTGAGACCGCCCGGGAGGTCCCCCGAGCGTAGGAGATGACCATGTTCCGAATGCCCGAGATTCTGTGCGGTGTAGCCCTCGTTGCTGTGCTTTCTGCCTGTGGTGCCGAGACTCCAGAGAGCGATGCCCCAGCTGCTCCCGCTGAGCAGGCGGCGGCCACACCCGTCACTGGCGATGGCGCTCCCAATAGTGCCGAAGCCGTGGAGCCTGTAGCGCCAGACACAGCGCCGGCAGCGACGGAGAACTCGGAGGAGGGTGTCGAGGTTGCTGCAACAGGTTCGGGTGGCTTTTCGCTCGAGATCCCGTCGTTTCCCAGTGGCACCACCATCCCTGATGACTATGCATTTTGCGTCCCCGCGGACTCCGGTCACGTGAAGCTAGGACCCAACAAGAACCCCCATCTGAAGTGGTCCAAAGTTCCCGAGGGCACGAAGTCCTTTGCGGTCGTCTGCCACGACTCCGATGTCCCTTCAGTTGCGGATGATGTCAACCAGGAAGGCAAGACAATCGCCAAGGATCTGGAGCGCATCGACTTCTATCACTGGGTGATGGCAGACATCGCTCCTTCGGTCACCGAGTTGAAGGTGGGCATGGACTCCGATGGCGTGACTGCTCGTGGAAAGCCACCGGGCCCCACAGACTATGGAGCCCGAGGGGTCAACGACTACACGAAGTGGTTCGCGCCCGACAAGGACATGCGGGGTGAGTACGGTGGCTACGATGGCCCGTGCCCGCCGTGGAACGACGAGCGCCTCCACAACTACACGTTCACGGTCTACGCGCTCAGCGTGGACAGTCTGGAGATGGGCGGTACGTTTGACGGCTCGCAGTTGATCAGCGCGATGCAGGGCAAGATCTTGGACAAGGCCAGCTGGGTGGGGAGCTACAGCCTCAATCCCAAGCTCCGCTCCGCCCCTGCCGGGTCCTCAGCGGCCGCCAAAGCCACCACGCCGCCGGCCGCTGACGCGCCAGCAACCAGCCCCTGAGTACTGCCCAGTCTAGGCCCTCAGAGGAGGGCTGCGAGCCCCGTGATGGCGACGGTCGCCAAGACCATCAGGCCAGCACAGCCCAAGGAGCGAGTTTCTCGCCCCGGTCGTCGACCTGCTGTGTAGGAGCCGGCTGGCATGCGATCGGGTCGGTAGGGATCTCCCGATGAGCTCGGCGGAGCAGGGCTCTGTGGTGCCTTGGGCTTTGGCTGTACCTCGGGCTCTGTCCCCAACGGTTGTGTGGTCTTGGGCTGGCTTGGCCCCTTGGCTTCGTTGCTTGTAGTGGTTCTTGGTGCTTTGTCCGGCTTGAGCCCAGCTGCCACCTTGGGCGCCGTTGTCTTTGGTGCCGCTGTCTTCTTGGCGGCGGGCTTTCTTGATGCTGCTGTCTTGGCCTTGCTCTTGCCCTTGGCTGGGGCCTTCTTGGTTGCGGCTTTCGTCGTCTTTGCCTTGGCTGGCGCAGCAGCCTTCTTGTTGGAAACAACGGTCTTGGCTCCTGCTTCTGCGGTGGCCGCCTTCTTCTTCGCTGCCGCCTTTTTCTTGGGAGTCGCCTTCTTCTTCGCTGGCGCGGCTCTCGACTTCCCAGCCGCCTTGATGTCGGGGCGACTGGACTTGTCCCACATCCGCAGCATCTCGCCCTCCCGCTCGAACCTATGGACCGCGCCAGCTTCGAACCACCCAGGGATCTCGCCTGGATCGTCGAGGGTGACGGTTAGCGCTCCTTCGGGGCTCAGCCAGACCTCTTTGTAGCTGCGTACCTCCACGACGATTCCGCGGGGCAAGGCGCTGGTGAATCTAGGCCAGGAGCCAAGGACCTTGGAGTCCGAGGTCTGCCCGACGAGTCGGGCTCGACGATCCGTGCCTGGTGCCTCTCCCGGTGGTCCACCGTCAATGACGATGGGTTGGGGTGCGTCCTTGCTGTGGGTCAGGTGCACGAACAAGTTCGCCGACGCATCGAAGCGCATGACGCCGCACTCGAATACGAGGGTTGTAGGGGGCATGGTTGTTCTCTCTCGGTGCCCATGGGCGTGGTTCGGGGCGGCTGGCGTCGGGAAGTTAGCAGGTTGGCAAACGGGTTTGGAGGTTCAAGGGACAGACGACGCAGCCCTGGCGCCCCGGCCTGGTTCCGGGCAGGATTGCCGCGCGGAACAGTCCGCGGAGGTGAACCATGGCGACTGACCCATCTGCTCGACCCCCCGTCCAGGGGCTCTGGCACCTGGCCCTTCGAGTCCGCAACCTAGAGGTCATGCGGGCCTTTTACGTGGATTTGTTGGGCTATGAGGTCGAGTGGGCGCCGGATCCCCAGAACCTCTACCTCAGCTCGGGGAGAGACAACCTGGCCCTGCACGAGGACCCCACGGCGCCCGGCCCGGGTGAGGAGCGTGGGGTGCTCGACCATCTGGGTCTGGTGCTGCCTCGCCCCGATGATGTGGATGCGTGGGCGGAGGTGCTGATGGCGGCTGGCTATGAACTCGAGAAGCCTGTTCGGACGCACCGGGACGGGGCCCGCTCCTTCTACGTGCGTGACCCAGAGGGAAACCTGATTCAGTTCCTGTGGCACCCACCGCTGGCCCCCGAGGGCTTCTGAGCTGGGCCAGGCCTGTGGTCAGTCCATGAGCAACTGATCTAGTCGCTGAACGACCCGATCCGCGTGTTCGTGCCATTGCGGTTGTTCATTGAGCTCGAGCAGGATCGTGCCCGTTCCCGCGGCGCGCCCCGCCAGCAGGTCGAACAAGTAGTCTCCCACCATCACGGTGTCCATGGGCTCGGCATCCCAGCGATTGAGCAGGGCATGGATCCCGTCAGGGGATGGCTTTGGCTCGGCGCTGTCGCGGCCTAGAACATCTTCTGAGTCGAAGTAGTGGCATAGCCCTGCCTGCTCCAGGGTCGTGATGGCTAGCGTCTGCAGGTTGCGCGTCAAGATGCCAAGGCGGCAGCCCCGTTCTCTCAGCTCGGAGAGAAGGCGGTCGGCGCCGGGCCGCGCCGTCGCCTTCGTTGCCAGGTCCCGTTCCCAGGCTGCCAGGGCCTCATGAGCACTCTTGGCCGCCACCTCATCCAGCCCATTGACGGTCTCCAAGATAGGTGCCCCTGGAGCCAGTCCAAGGCGTGCTCGAAGCGTCTCGAAGTCGTGGATCGCTTCGGTCAGTGTGCCGTCCAGGTCGAAAATCCAAGCAGGTCGATGTCGGAGGTCCATGGTTGCCATTGTCGCTTGTGGTAGCTTTCGTTGCGATGCGAACTCTTCTTGCCCTCATTCTCGTCCTCGGCGCGCTCGGTGGTTGTGACGACACGCCACAGTGGCAGTGCGACGGCGCGACTCGTGTCGTCGACACCTGTGATCCAGGAACCACGACCTACGAGGAGAACCTCTCGAAGAATCACATCGAAGAGCCTGAGGAGATCGAGTACGCGAGCAGCCCGCCCAGCTCGGGTGATCATCGACCGCATTGGGCGATGTGGGGTGAGCACGAATTCCTTTCCCAGGAGTTCTGGCTGCACAACCTAGAACATGGTGGTGTGGCGTTGCTCTATCACCCTTGCGCCGATGCGGAGGTGGTGGATTCCCTGCGCGAGTGGGCTCGGGCGAGACCCGAAGATGACGGCGGTAGTTTTCGCTGGATCCTGACCCCCTACCCAGGCCTCGAGACGACGGTCGCGGTCGTTGCCTGGGAGTGGAGGTACGAGTCGGACTGTTTCGACGAGGTCGAGATTGCCGAGTTTGTGGATGCCCACTATCGCCAGGCACCCGAAGACGTGGACTCCAACGGCTCAGCTGGCTCGCTGTACATCGGGCTCTGAGCACCGGCCCGTCAGAACTCCGCGCGAAGCCCCACCCAGGGCATGACCACGGGCAAGTAGTTGAGGTCTCTGCAGGTGGGCGCGTTCCCGCCCTCTCCGACCAGTGACGGACAGTCCTCTACAAAGCCGCTGCCCGACGGGGTCGCTAGCAAGGTGACGCTCCCCCTCAGCCGAAACCACCGAAACGCGTGGGTGCCTTCCAGACGCATCGCGACACGGTGAAGGTCCTCTAGACGGCGGTCTTGCAGCCCGGTCACCGTCCAGAGATAGGTGTCCGCCTCTGGGCCCGGCTCTCGGCTCAGGGTCGATGTGGGCCAACCGCTCGCGTAGCTGTAGTGGACGGACACCAGCAGGCCGCGCTTGGGGCCGAGTCTCACCTCGCCGCCTGCCTGGAGACCGTGTCTCTGATCCCCCATGGCCGGTCGCTGCCCTGGGAACTGGGTGGCCAGGGGGTTGGTGCGCACGGACCGCAGTAGGGTGTAGCTGGCGTCCAATCCGACCCGGCCCCGTCGCAGTGCGGCTCGGGCCTCGATCCCCTGGGCCTGTCCATGGCCCTCGTTGGTCTGCACTACGCTTGATGGACGCGCTGCCGCTCTGTCGGGCGCTACGACCAGCTGGTCGTAGTGCTTGTGCCAGGCCTCTAGGCTCACAAGAAGCCCGACGTCGAACCACTGCTTGATGCCCGCGGTGAAGTGGGCGGCCCGTTCCGGGAGCAGATCCGCGCTGCCCACATCTCGGTCGACGACGACGGGATCAAGACGGTCTTGATGGTGCAGAGCAAACGAGCCGAAGAAGGTCGTTCCCCAAGGCAGCGGGAGCGAGGCGGCGACGCGCGGAGCGAGCCATGGCCTTGGCCCTCGGCTGAGGAGGGCCGCTCGCAGACCGATACGGATCCCCAGCGGCCCGAGGATTCGGTCCCATCGACCTTGGGCGAACAGAAGGACCTCTGGCCAGGTCGCGTTGGTGGCGCTGTGGATGGGGGGCGCACTCAACTCTGCTAGGGGTCGATGGATCCAAGAGGGCACGGCGCGGTCGTCGGCGAACGTTCCCGACAGCTGCCGCGTCGCGGCAGTAGCGTCGACCCCAGCATCCACGCTCCGACCGGGCTCGATGATGTGACTCACGTGGGTTCGAAGGCGTGTGCGATGTTCGCTGTCCTGCCAGCTTCGGTATAGAGGGTGTGTGAACGTCTCGTCGTCGGGCTGCTCCGAACGGTTGGTGCTGTGACTGAGCTGTCCGCGGAACGTCGTGGTGTCGTTGACTTGCCACGTCCATCGACCAGAGAGTCCCAAGACAGCATGGCGCAGGTTCACGTCGTCGAACACGATGCGGTCGTCGCTGTAGAGGATACTCACGCTGATGTTCTGGTTCTCGGCGAGTCGTCCCGAGTAGCGACCGAAGTACTGGCCGTAGTCGGCCCCGGTGGTCTGGCCCACGGCGCCGAGGGCTGCCGCCGCTTGCAGATACGCTGAGAGGAAAGACCGCCGCGACGACACAATGATGCTGTGGTCCTCTGCCGCGTCGAGGGCTGTGGCGACGTGACCGGACACACCCAGCAGGCTGAGGTCCAGCGCACCATCCAAGCGGTCGGTTGGTCGGTCGATGGATTCCAGGAAGAAACCGCCGGAGAGTCCTGAACTGAGGTGGGCTGCCGGTGCCGATAGCTCCAGGCTCGCTTGCTGCAGCAGTGCCCCATCTAGGATCGACACGATGCCAGTGAGGTGATGAAGTTCCCGGATCTGGATCCCGTCCAGCTCTGTGATGACCTCGTCGGGGCTTCCCCCCCGCACCAGGAACCAACTGTTGGGGCCGCTATCCGACGCCACGCCCGGGAGTCGATGCACTGCCCGAATGGGATCGCCGAAGACGCCAGCATCCAGCTCGAGATCGCGGCGACTGAGCGTGTGCTTGCTTCCTTGAGGAGTCGTGTCTGGTGCCAGCGGGCTTCGGGCAGCGACGCGCCAGGGCGGGTCGCTGCGAACGACTGTCTCGTTGGATTCACCGGGCCTTCTCCGCAAGCGGATTGTGAGGTCGACGCTTTCGGTAGAGCGAGTGCGGACCCAGAGTCGCCGCTTGCGGAAGCCGGGGGCGGCGACGACCAACTCGACTGGCCGATCGGGAAGACCCGAGAGCAGGAAATGACCGTCGGCGTCACACAGCGCCTCCATGTCTACACCGCTGACCCCAACCACAGCTGTCGTAATCGGTGCCCCCTTGCCAGCCTGAAGCACCTGGCCGCGGATGACCCGCTCCTGGACGGTGGGAGTGGCCGTGGACTGTTGGGGCTCGGCGGCTTCCTGGGCCTGAGTGGCACGGGGGATCAGCCCCATCGTCAAGACCAGGATGGGCAGCAGGAAGGGTCTACGAATCAAGGCGCTGGCACTCCGCACGGCCGAAGAGTACCGTGACTCGGTTCCTGCGCGTTCTGACCCTTCGTTGCGCGGGCGAAGATGCGAGTTCCTGGCTTGGGCCCCTCAACGCTGCTCTTGTTGGCTCAGTCGGTCGCCGGGGTGTCTACGCCTTCCCCGGGTGGAACAAGAGTGTCGTTGGCAGCGCATCGGCTGGCCTCAAACGCGTAGTCTCCCGCCTCGGACTGAACGTAGCCGCTGACCAGCGTGTCGCTGTAGCCGGTGATGATGAGCCGGTCTTTGGGATTGGCGGCCAGCTGGCCGGTCACCTCTCGGCCCTCACTGCCGCTACTCCCACCGGCTCCCACGGGCTCGTCCACTGGCACCTCGTCGTCGCGGATGTCGTCGCTGGTGCCAACCTCTCCCTCAAAGAGAGACGCTGCCGAGAGGTCACAGTCCCCGTCGATCGCGCAGTCGTCTTTCCAGTGGGATATGGGCTGGTATTCCCCGAGCCAGCCTTCCAGGCTTGCGCCGCGGAAGAGCGAGAGTGTCACGTAGTCGACCTCGGGACCCAGGAGCCACTTCTCCAGGGAGCCATCCCAATCCAACATCTCGCAGATCCAGTCATCATCGATCAGGCTCACGTGGGCGTACTGGAGATCATCGTCGGCCCGAGGCTCGGAGAACAGAGCTGTCTGCAGTTGAGTGCCCGGCAACGACCCGTCGTCGTCTCCTTCATCGCCGGTGTCCCGGTTCGGTGCGCAGCTGCTGCAGACGAGCAGCGTGAACCAGAGGCATAGAGTGGCTGTGTGTCTCACTGGGATTCTCCTTGGCCGGGCGTGTTGCTAGGGGCTCTCTTCACGAACCGCACCTCGACACAGGTGGGATCCCAAGCATCTTCACTCCAACTCTGGCAGTCGTAAACCCGTGTGCCGCCAGGGCCTTGCTTGACGATCAGGTACGAGCCGTCCTCGGGCAGATGATGAAGCGGAACTTGATATCGAGTGCAACCGATACAACCCAAAACGAAGAGCCCCCAAACCAAGGAGCGTAATGTGGCAATGAGCCGCTGTCGGAAGGTGGTCTTGGTGGAGAGCATCGTGGCCTTTGTTCGGGGGGTTGGTTCACACGCATTCAGTAAGAGGAGTCTGTCTGAGCCGGATGCCTAGGCGTCGAAGAGTCTGGGTGGAGGAACCCAGCCTCCGAAGGCTCGCTCCAGCTCTTGGGCGACGGCAATGGTCAGGTGGTCTTGCCCCCAGGCGGCGACTACCTGGATGCCCACAGGGAGGCCCTCCTGGTTGAGTCCCAGGGGCACTTGAGTGACCGGAACCTGAAGGATGTTGAAGATGGCTGTATAGACAAACGACAGCGGTCTCAGCAGGGGGCGGTAGTGTCTGGGTGCAGGCCGCGGATACGACGGAAACAGCAGCACGCCGTCCGTGCCCAGCGCCGTCTCCAGTTCTTGGCGCAGTTCGTGGCCTGCGGCCATCCAGCGCTGGACCTGTCCGGGAATGAGGCCGGGCGTCTTCTCGAACACAGCAAGAGCCAGGGCTGGCAGGGTGTGGGGGCTGGTTCCCGTGAACCAGCGCAGCGAGTCGCGGATCGGCCGAAAGCGTCGGTCGTAGCCCATGTAGTCGGCAAACGAAGTGTCTGCTGCTCTGTAGAGGCTTGCGGACCAGATGTCGTAGGACCGTCGCAGCTTGGGGAACTCGGGCAGCCCAATGGTGGCCCCTAGCTGTTGGAGGTGCTCCACACAGCGCACCTGGGCTTCGGCCAGGTCCTGGTGGACCGGACCGTTGCCGTTGTGGGCTATGTGGAGGACACGCAGGTCTCCCAGGGCTACCTGGTTTGGATCGCCCAGGTCGATGGCCTCACAGCCCGTATCAACCCCATCGGGGCCGGCGAGGACTCGCAGTAGCGGCATCAGGTCTTCGGCCCGTCGCGCAATGGGCCCTGTCGTTAGGTAACGGAGCGCTTCATTTTCGGCGATTGGCCACTGACCTGTGCCCGGCACGAGACCGCCGCTGGGCTTGTGCCCGAAGACGCCATTGAAGAATGCGGGCATGCGGATGGATCCGCCAATGTCTGCGCCCAGGCCAAAGGGCGAGGCCCCCGCACCCACGATGGCTCCTTCGCCGCCGGAACTGCCGCCGACAATGCGACTCGGGTCGTAGGGGTTCTTGCTTCTGCCGTACAGCGCATTGCTGGTCTCCATCCACATGCAGAGCTCAGAGACATTGGTGACGCCGATGGGGATGGCTCCTGCACTCCGAAGACGGTGCACTGCGGTGGCGTCGGTGGTCGCGATGTGATCTCGGCGGGCTACGAGGCCCCCTGTCTGGGGCATGCCCTCCAGGGCGAAGCACTCCTTGATCGTGCACGGCACTCCATGGAATGGCGGCAGCCCGTCGGGACCCTCTTCCCTTAGACGACTGTCGGCTAGCGTCGCTTCTCGGCGGGCCTCGTCGATGCGGTCGACGACGACAGCGTTGATGTCCCCATTGACCTCTCGGAGGTGGGCAATGTGAGCATTGACCACGTCTACCGATCGGACCTCTCCCTGGCGAATCAACTCCGCTAACGAGGTGGCAGACGCGGTCAGTAAGGAGCGCTTCATTCGCACTGATCTTCGTTCAGCATCCCGCCAACATACTGGAAGTGCTGGTGGGGTACAGAACCCACAGAGGGGTGGTATGAAGACGCTCATGTCCCCCAGTGGTCCTGGCTCCGTTTCTCCGTTCAGCGCCCCGCCGCTGGTTGTGGGGCCATTCCGACTCGCCGATCCCGGTCGCCGCCCCCCAGCCATGCGCGCCTTGGATGGCCTCCCTGGCATTGGAGATCGGCTTCGCGTTGCTGCTTTTGCCGAGCTACAGGCTCGAGATGCGTTTCAATGGGCTGCTGATGCTCTGGCTGGTGACTCCGTCGTCCTGCGAAAGGCCTGGCTCGCTCTGGCCCGTGCTGAAGATCGTCACTTGGGGTGGTTGTTGGACCGTATGGACGCGCTGTCCCTGGATGTTCGCGGTCGTCCAGTCTCGCCCGAGTTGTACGGAGCCCTCACGTCTTCGACCTCGGTCGTGGATTTTGCTGGTCTCATGGCGTCGGCTGAGGAACGCGGCCGTGTCGCCGGTGAGCGCTTCGAGACGCGCCTGCGGGATGTGGACCCCACGACAGCGGCTCTGTTCGGTCAGATTGCTCGCGAGGAGGCGGCCCACATCCGGCTAGCGGAGCGGCTGCTTCGCGGCGACGAGGTCTTCTTTACGGACGACTCAGATCTCCTCTGAGCTGGGCTCCGATGATGTGGGGTTGGAGGCCTGGCCGAGCCTCAACGCCATCCCAACCGCGCTGAGGGTGATCAAGCAACCCACTACGGTCGCCAAGCTGGGGACTTCGCCCAGCAAGAGCACGCCGAGGGCTGTCGCGCCCACGGGTTCGCCGACCGTTGCCATGCCGACCGTGGTCGGCTTTGCATAGCGAAGAGCCCAGGTGAGCAGATTGTGACCGATGAGTTGGGGGACCAGGGCCGAGAGCACGAGCGCCACGAGCGCCGAGTCGGAGGCCGGCTCCAGCGGGATGCCCAGCGCCGCTGCCGTGCTCAGCAGGGCCACCGCACCCACGGCTGTGGCGACGCCCGAGAACACCCACAGGTCCAGTCGCTCGCCCAGGTGTCGGCCGATGAGGAGGTAGCCAGCCATGGCTGCCATCCCCAGCAGCGCCAGCGCATCGCCCAGCAACGCCTCGGGAGTGTTGCCGAGATCGGTGCCTCCGATCGTGGTGATGCCCACAGCAGCGAGTCCGAGGGCCCACCAGATCTTTGGGTTGGGTCGATCGCGGCCCGTGAACAGAGCGACGATGGCGAGTAGCAGGGGGGTTGCAGTGACCAAGGTGACAGAAGCGGCCACCGTGGTCCGCTCCAGGGAGGCGACCCACGCGCCGAAGTGCACGCCGTACAGCAAGCCACCCACAGCGGCCCACCGCACGAGCAGCAGGTCGAGCCCATTGCGAACGATCGAGCGCACGGCCAGCGGCAAGAGAACGACCGACGCGACCGCGAGCCGGATCCCGGCCGAGACGAGTGGGTCGGTGGGCATCGCCTGTCGGAAGAAGATTGCGGCGAAGGAGATGGCTACCAGAGCCCCCAGGAGGGCCGCTGGGACCAGGCCGGGACCGGGACCGTTCCCGACCGCAGCGCTGTGTCGTGGGTGGGTGGGCTGCGTCACTCGCCTACAAGGTACCGCGCGTAGACGCCGTCGATGTCTGCACCGTTGGACACCGGATCCCGGACGAAGAAGTCGTCTGTGTCGGGGTTGATGACTGTGGGAGCAGTCACCAGCTTCAAGTAGGAAAAACCCAGCTCGCGCACTTGTTGGGCTGGCCCACCGTCGTCCGGGAGCAGGTCCAAGTCGAACGCGTCGCCACCGGCATGGAGGCTATCGAACGGATCCACCGGGTTGTTCAGCTCGTTCAACAAGACCGGCTCGACGCCCGCGAAGCCCTGCCAGTGATCCGGATCCATGGAATACACAGTCTCGTCTGGAGCGGTGTAGTCGTGGGGGAATGGCACCCAGGTCTCGCCGTCGAGGGACAAGTAGATGACGGCATGGTCCATGAAGCGGACTCCCGGGCTTACTTCGAAGGCGTTCTCGAATACGACAAAGTCAACTCCAGGGCCATTCACTGCCCAGAAATCGCCCCAGCCTATGACCACGTAGTTGTTGACGCCTTCGATGTAACCCAGCGAGAAGGTGTCTTGGCTGCCAGCGGCCAGCCCGCCCCCGAAGACACCGTTTGTAGCGTTGGTAGCCTTGAAGAACCCGACCCCGGTGTCGCCGGGAGCCTCCACCAGCTCGCTTGCTGCTGCCGCTGGGTATTCCTCCAGGCAGTTGCTGCTGCATCCATCCCCCGTGATGCGGTTGCCGTCGTCGCAGCTCTCGCCGGCCTCAAGCAACTCGTTGCCACACTCTCCAGGGCAACTGGCGTCGGAGCTGCACTCGGAATCCCAACAGTCGACGTCCCCGTCGCAGTCATCGTCCCGTTGGCCCTCGCACAGCTCGGGGAGATCGGGTGCCGCCAGCGGATCGTCGTCGCAATCTTCCTCACAGAGGGTGAAGCCATCGTCGTCGTTGTCGGGAGCATCGAGCGTCAGGGGATCGCAGTCGTCATCGGCCTCGTTGCAGAGGATCTCGGATTGTGTCGGGGAGATCTCGGCATCGAGATCGTCGCAGTCCAACTCGACGCAGTAGCCGTCCTCGTCTTGGTCGGTGCAGGGTTCGAGCAGGCAGTCGCTCCCACAGCCGTCCTCCGGGCTCTGGTTGCCGTCGTCGCACTCTTCATCCGCGTCCTGGTGCCCATCGCCGCAGAAGTGCGAGGGGGCGTCCGAGTGGACGACGTCGGTCCACTCTTCAGCAGCACCCGGGCCACAGGCCACAAGTAACGTTGACAGCAGCAGCAAGTTCCTACGAGCAGCTAAGCGATGCACGGTTGGGGTCCTCGGGGATGCGAAACAGTTAGGGTGATGGAGTCACGGATGACCACGCGAAACCGCCACATCCAGTTGTCGCGGGGTCTGCTGTGCTGGCAGCAGCGGTCGCGACGGCGGCTGCCTCGTCGGCACAGTCGAAGCAGGTCTGGCAGTACCACAGCGTATTGGACTCATCCCAGGTCCAGTCGAAGCGGCTCCACTGACCTGCATTGAAGCTGTTCGTGGGGTCGTTCTGTGCAACCAGAAACTGGCTGTTGTTGTGGAACTGACTGACGCTGAAGCTCGAGCCGTAGGAGTCGCTCCAGGTGGCGTTGTCGATTGTGTGTGTGCCGCCCCACGCATCGGCCCAGACACCGCTGATGGCCAACTCCCACGTGTCCGAACCCGCAGTAGGTGTCAGGGATGACCAGGCGAATCCGCCACAACCGTCGCTGCTCAGAGCCGAAGAGTCCGCGGCATCGGTAGCGAGCGCCTCACCCTCGTCTTCGCAGTCGTAGCAGGTCTGGCAGTACCACAGCGTGTTGAACTCATCCCAAGTCCAGTCGAAGCGACTCCAGAGCCCGGGGTTGAAGTCGTTGTCCGCATGGTTCTGGGCGATGGCAAATTGTTGGGCGTTTTGGAATTGGCTGAGGTTGAAGGTCGCCCCGTAGGGATCGCTCCAGGAGCTGCTGGACACCGTGTGCACACCGTCCGCTGGACCGGACCATTGCCCACCAATGGCGATCCGAGCAGATGGGCTGTCGTCGCCCGAGTCGTCGTCGTCGCCCGAGTCGTCGTCGTCGCCCGAGTCGTCGTCGTCGCCC
>MDTE01128463.1_pt1 | contig 23840 bp, 23 predicted proteins | sample 811231 | NCBI WGS metagenome assembly MDTE01 (sample SAMN05326651, study PRJNA326480) | marine metagenome | isolation source: seawater | place: Indian Ocean: Red Sea | collected 2010 | reverse complement strand
TGGATGTGGAAGCGCAGCAATGCGTGCAGCTGACCAGTACTAATAGCTCAATTGGCTTAATTTATGCACTGAAAAAAATTTCTATTGGTTAAAAATAACTATTTTAAAATAATAAAAAATTAGACAGATCCTGGAAAATAAATTTGTAATTTTTTAGGTAACTTTTTTTAGGTAGTAATTGTAAGATCAAAAAAAATCAAGTTTTTTGAAAACATATAATATTAAGAATTATAACAAAAATAAAAATAAAATAGACAAATTAGATTTTTATTTTGAATATCAACTTTCCAATTATTTAATAAAAGGTAAATATCCATGGAATACATCTTTAACTGGTTCAACAATCATGTATAAAATAAATCATGATAAATGTATGTTGATATGATGAACTCTATTGAATATTTAAGAGCATAAATATCCACATTATAGCCTGCTAGTATCAAAAATAAAATCTTGTGATATGTTATATATTATAAAACTCAGTTGATATGAAAAAAATATTAATTTTAGGCGCAAACTCTTTTGCGGGAACATCATTTGTTAAATATTTATTAAAAAAAGATTTTTATGTTTTTTCAACTAGCAGATCAGCTGAGAAAAAAGATCCATTCAATATTTATAAAAAATACGTAACTAACAAAAATTATCAATTTAAAAAAATTGATATAAATAAAAAAAAAGATTTAAAGGAAGTTAGAAGAATAATTTTAAACAATAGAATTCAAATTATAGTCGATTTTGGAAGTCAATCTATGGTTGGTCAAAGTTGGGATACTCCTGAGGACTGGGTTAAGACCAATTGTTTAGGAAAATTAAATTTGGTAAGAGAGTTGAGTAAAATTAAAAAAATTAAATATATAAGAATCTCAACTCCTGAGGTTTATGGAGATAATACAAAAAAAATTAAAGAAAACGATAATATTCTCCCATCAACACCTTATGCTATTACTCAAGCAACGGCTGATTTTTTTACTTTTGCATATACAAAATTTAGAGGTTTAAATTCTTCAACTCTTAGATTTGCTAATTTTTATGGCCCTGGACAACAACTATTCAGGATTATTCCAAAAACTATAATTTGTATACTGAAGAAAAGAAAATTAACTATTCATGGTGATGGTTCATCCCTAAGGTCATTTATATATTGTGATGATTTCTGCGACGGTATTTTGCAAGCAATAAAAAAAAGTAAAACAAATGAGGTATACAATATTTCTCCAAAAAGAGAAATTTCCATAATCAAACTGGTAAAATTAATTTGTAAAATTATGAAATATGATTTTAGAAAGTTAGTCGTTTTTTCAAAAGATCGAATTGGCAAAGATGCAAGATATATGATGAATAATAAAAAAGCCAAAAAAGAGTTAGGTTGGCAATCAAAGATAAAATTAGAGGATGGATTAAAAAAAACAATTTATTGGCATATCAAAAATTTTGATAAATTAAAAAAATCTGGCGATAAATATATTCATAAAAAATAATTTTTTGAATTTTACTTTTTAAAAATATATATATAAAATATAGACTTTAGTGACTTAATTTTAATTAAACAATTAACTATTTTTACAAACAGTGAATACAAAAAAAAAAATATTATGTTTTGATTTAGATGGTGTTATTTGTAGTAATACTAAATATAAAAGTACAAATTTAATCAATTATAAGAAATCTAAATCGATCCCCTCAGCAATTAAAGCTATCAATAAACTTTATGATAATGGGCATACAATTGTAATCTATACAGCTAGAGGTATGACCAGATATAATGGCAATCTTCCTTTAATTAAAAAAAAATTATCTAAAATAACAGTTAATTCTCTGAAGTCTTGGAAGCTTAAGTATCACAAATTAGTTTTTGGCAAAATATATTATGATTTAATAATTGATGATAAAGCTATTAACTATAAATCCGATTGGATAAAAAATATTTTTAAAAAAAATTAATTTTTACCCCTAAATTCAGACAACCATTTTAAAGAATAGAAATTTGGTAAATCTTTTATTTCATTATTTTTAAACATATCGTACATTTCTTTTAGTGATGGAATAAGTTTATGTTTAAATTTAAAGCCTGTTTTAATTAATTTTTTTGAAGATAGCCTATAAGATCTAATATCATTACTTTTTGTAATTTTAATTTTACAATTTTTACTTAATTTTTGAATTATTTTTGCTTTATCAATCACTTTAAGATTTCCATCTGAGGCATTATAAGAACCTACTTTTAAATTTTTTCTTAAAAAATGTATATAAACATTGGCCATGTCTTTAACATGTAAGAAGGGTCTCCATTGTTTTCCACCAAAAACTTTAATTTGATTATTTAAGGCTGCATGCTTTGTTAAAATATTCATCGTCAAGTCTAATCTCATTCTTGGTGATGCACCATAAAGAGTTGATGGTCTTATGTTATAATATCTAAAATATTTTTTATAACTTTCAACTATTTTTTCAGCTACGATTTTCGTTTTATTATAATCAGAAATAGGTTCACAGCTCAATTTTTCATTAACTTGTTTTTCTTTTTTTATTCCATACACACTACCAGATGAAGCAAATATAAATTTTTTAACACCAGCTTGTTTTGCAACGTCACATAAATGTTTTGTGCCAAGACAAGAAATTTCCCAAGTTAATTTGGGGTCCAAATCAGATGCAGTATCATTAGCTACAGATGCAAGATGTATTATAGAGTGAACTCCCTTTAGGTCTCTTTCCTTAACATTAAGAATATTTTTTTTTAGAGTAGTTAAATATTTATGTTTTGGCAAATAATTGCCAAACCAAAAAGTATCAATAACTAAAACTTTGTAATTGAGTTTAAGAAGTAATGGAACAAGAGTAGTCCCAACATATCCTGCACCTCCAGTGACTAGTATTTTACTTTTCATTTGAGTAAGTAATAAAGATAATATAGAAAATTCAAAGAAAAATGAAACAAAATAGAATAAATTATTTAGATTTAGCAGCACCATATAAAAAAGATAAAAGAAAATATTTAAAAATATTTGATCAGATTATGAGTTCTGGGCAATATATACCCCAAAAAAATGTTGAATTTTTTGAAAATGAAATATGTAAGTTTTTAAAAGTAAAGCATTGTGTTACTTTAAACTCTGGAACAGATGCATTGTTGATGGCCCTTCATTCTTTAAACTTAAAAAAGGGAGATGAGGTTATTACTACACCAAATACTTGGTACTCCACAATAGCATCCATAATACATGTTGGCTTAGTTCCAAAATTTATTGATATAAAATTAGATCAAAATTTTAATGAAGATTTAATTGAAAAAGATATAACAAAAAAAACGAAAGCTATTTTGGCTGTTCATTTAAATGGTAAAATGACAAATGTTATTAAGATCAAAAATATTTGTAGAAAATATAAATTAAAATTTATTGAAGACGCTGCTCAAGCACTAGGAGCATCTTATAAGAAAATAAGCCCTGGACAAATTTCAGATATTGCGTGTTTTTCTACGCATCCAACAAAAACATTATTTTCTTTCAGAGATGGCGGGTATGTAGTGTCAAATAATAAGAAATTAATCAATAAAATTAAACTTTTGAGGAATCATGGTATTGCTAAAAATAATCGTGATTTATGTGACGAATTTGGATTTAATTCTAGAATGGATGAGCTGCAGGCAAAAATCTTAACTTACAAATTACAAGATATAAAAAAAATAATTAAGCTTAGAAATTCAAATGCTAAAATTTATTATAAATATTTAAATAAAAAATATTTTCATTTTGATTCAAGGCAAAAAAATTTAGTTAACTCTTATCAATTTTTTTTAGTTCTATGTGAAAAGAGAGATGAGCTATTTAAATATTTGAATAGCAAAAAAATTATGGTTATGAAATATTTTCATATCCCAATTTATAAACAGCAAGCTTATAGGAAAATATTCCCAAAAGTGATCAAATTAAAAAATGCTGATCAATTAGAAAAAAAATCTTTAAATTTACCTATAAGAGAAAATCTTAAAAAAAGTGAAATAAAATATATATGTAACTTAATGAATAAATTTTATGAAAAATAAGATTATTTTAGATAGTAAAAATATTCATATTCTTGATAATTTAAGAAAAGAAAAAAAAATTATAATGTGCCATGGTGTTTTTGATGTACTTCATTATGGACATATTACTCATTTTGAGGATGCAAAAAAAAATGGAGACGTATTAGTTGTAAGTCTAACAGATAACAAATTTGTGAACAAAGGTCCTGATAGACCGTTATTTGATACTATTATTAGAGCAAAATCTTTATTAGCTCTTCAATCTGTAGACTTTGTTATAATCTCAAACGACTATGATTGCATAAATACATTAAAGAAAATCAAGCCAAATTACTTTGTCAAAGATATTGAGTATTCAAATAAAAATCATAACTCTAATAATACTTTTGAAAAAGAAAAAAAATTTCTAAAAAAAATAAAATGTAAATTAATTTATACAAGACAAAAAAAATTTAGTTCTTCAGAAATTATTAAATCAAAATTTAAAGGGCTTAATGAGAAGACTCAATCATATTTAAATTTCATTAGTAGAAATTTTACTTATAAGTATATTGAGGAAAAAATTTTAAATTTAAAAAAATTAGAAATATGTTTGATTGGTGACCCAATACTTGACACTTATATCTTTTGTCAAACAGAGGGAATTTCATCAAAAAGTCCAACATTAGCCTCTATATTTAAAAAGAAAGAAACTTATCCAGGAGGCGTTTTGGCCGTAGCACAAATGGCAAATGCGCTTGGAATAAAAGTAGATCTTATAACCTATGGTAACAAAATAAATTTAAAAAATAATTTAGGTACTAATGTTAAAATTGATACACTTAATAATTCTCAACAAATACCGGAGATTGAAAGAATTGTTAACATTGGTAGGATGGAAAAATTACATCAAATGTATCACTTTCAAGATACATATAAAAACAAAGAAATATTAACAATACTGAAAAAAAAAGTTAATCATTTTTTAAAACGAAACAAATCAATTGTAATAATTGATTTTGGTTTTAATTTTTTTTCATCAAATTTCTATAATTATATAAATAAAATAAAATATTCTGTAAATACTCACACTAACTCGATCAATAAAAACTTTAATCATATTTCCAAATATAAAAATAGTAAATATTTTTCAATCAACAAGAGTGAATATAATCTTGATAGGAGATTAAATTTTAAGCATGATAATGTAAAATTAAAAAAATACTTACTCGAAAAAGAAAAACATAAAAATTTTTCTATTACACTTGGAAGTAAAGGTAGTATTTTTTTTAAGAATAAAAAAGTTTATGAGTCTCCAGCTATTTTTCAGAATGTGGTCGATACAACTGGTTGTGGAGATGCATATTTCATTATTACATCATTATTAAATGATTTAAAAATTGAGCCAGAATTAATTCCATTTATTGGTAACGTTTATGCAGGTTTACATGCCAATATAATAGGAAATAAAAAAGTTATTGGCATAGAAAATTTGTTAAAACATATTAAATTGTTGATAAATTAGTTGTAAAAATCATTAATTTTTTTAATAACAAATTCTACATCTTTCTTACTGACATATTCATGGACTGGTAAGGAAATAATATTTTTTGCGATTTTTATTGCATTTGTGAAATTACCTTTATGATAGTTATTTTTTATGCATGGTTTTTGAAGATGCATTGGTTTTGGGTAGTGTATTTTCGCATCTATTCCAAATCTATTTAAATATCTAATTAATTTATTTCTGTCTTGGCACAAAAAAGAATAAAGTTGGAAATTTTGTATTATATCTTTATCTCTTACTGGTATAGTAATTTGCTGAATAGACCTTAAACGGCTGTCATAGATTTTTGCATTTCTTCTTCTAATTTTTGTAAGATTGTCAACTTTATCAAGCATTTTAAATCCAATTGCGGCTTGTATGGTATCTAGCCTCGAATTATGCCCAAAAATTTCTAATTCATTCCTATTTTTTAATCCATGATTTCTTAACAGAATTAATTTATCATAAACTTTCTTTTCATTAGTTGTAATGACACCACCATCACCCCAAACATTTACATTCTTTAAAGGGTGCAAACTAAAACAACCCGTGTTTCCAAAATTTCCTGCAAATTTACCCATGTACTTACTGAGGTACGCGTGACACGCATCTTCAATGATTTTAAGATTATATTTTTTTGCAATTTTTTTTATTGCATTCATATTACAAATTTTTCCTGCCCAGTGAACGGGTATTATTGCTTTAGTTTTTTTATTAATTTTTTTTATAATTTTTTGTTCATCAATGTTAAAATCAAGTTTAGAATCAATAAAAACTGGTTTTGCACCAACTGCAATTATTGGATTTAAGGACGCATAAAATGTAAAAGTAGGCAATATAACTTCATCTCCTTGTTTTATATCTAAAGCTTCAAGAGATAGTTTTAAAGCATCAGTTCCACTTCCTACACCAATTGCATATTTGGCATTTATTTTATTTTTAAACTTTTCTTCAAATTTAGAAACATAATTACCTAAAGTGAAATCATTATTAGTAACAACATCTTTAATTAACCTAAAATAATTTTTTGTGTCTGCAAACTGATTATTTAAATAGTTATGCCTAATTTTGAATTTTTTATCTTTCTTATATTGTTTGTTTAAATAATTCATATTGAAATTTAAAATAATATATCAAAGGAATATACTATTTTGCCATTATACTGTTTCAAAAATTCCTTCCATTTTTTTATATTAAATAATATTTTGTGTGTTTTATCCCATTTTAGAAAAAGGTTTTTATCCTTATCTGATTTATATGTGTGTATTATAAAATAAGGAGGATATTTTGATCGTTTGATTGCGATTTTAATTAATTCATTGACGCTATTTTGATCCATGTGTGGAATAACATTTTTTGAAATAAAAAAATCGAATTTATAGTTTTTAATATTTTTAACAGCTTTTAATATTTTTATTGAATTTTTAATTTTGGAGTGTTTTTTAGCATATTTACTTATTTCAAAACCTAAAATTTTGTAACCTAATTTTTGAAACTCTTCTAGAGCAAAACCTTTAGCACATCCATATTCACAAATTATATCGTTTTTTTTTAAATTAAAATCTTTGATAATTTTTATTACTGGTTTTTTATAACGTCCATCATTTAAGTAGGCATCATATCCAGATTTGATTTCTTTATTGTCAAAATAATCAAAGCCAAATTCCTTAAAATTTTTTGTTATTTTAATCTCTTGTTTAGAGAGAATTTTCTTTCTTTTTTTTCTATAAGCAACTGTAAATCTGCTAGGTTTAAAATAGTTTTCAATATTCATTATTATTTAAAAGTATTTAGTAATTCAGGGTGAACTGCAAATTTTTTATCAAGATTTTTTGATTTTATTATTTTTTTATGGAAAAAGATTGACTCATTCATTAATTCTTTTTTTACTCTAGGAATATCTTTTTTAGATATATCTTTATGCTCTAGTAACCCAGAAATTTTATTATCGATGTATACTTTTGATGAGAAGGCTTGATTTTTAAAAGATATAGGTTTTCTTAATGGAGACCATCCATCAAATAATTTACTTGAATAGTTTTTCATTTGTACTTCTTTTAAAATTTCCTCAACAATTAGTGGTGCAAGAGTAAGACCATCTCTTTTTGTTCCACTTATTATTGATATGTCTTTATTAAATTTCCCGAAGATAGGCTGCCCATCGAATGAGAATGGTCTAAAACCTAAAACTGCAGTAAAATTTAATTTAGAAATATTAGTAATTATTTCATTTTTAGCGGCATTCAAAAGGTAAAGGATCGTGCCTATTTTAGATTTATAATTTTCTTTGTGCTTAATTTCACTACCAGCACCTAAATAATATTCATTGTTTTTTCTTGGAACTATATGTATTCCACATGTACTGCCTCTGTTAGGACTTCTAACAACGGTTCTTGAAGGCAATTGTTTTTTTAAGATATTATTTTTGTCATAAATTTCAACTGCATTACCTATCCCATAGTAGACATCTAAAATATCTGTTTTATTTTTAAAATTAATTTTATTTAAAAAAGATCCATTACAAATAATAATTTTATCTGCGTAGATGTACTTATTATTTTTTAGTTTAATTTTGTGTTTATTTTGAATTTTTGAAATATTTGTTGCATAATTTTCTAGATAAGTAGTATTTTTTTTATTTTTTAGATAATTATCTAAATTTTTAAAAAGTTTTTTAATATCAATTGCGCCTTCTCCTTTAAGCATAAAAAATTTTTTTGATTTGAAAGATTTTGAATTTTTTAAAAAAGTTAATTTTTTATGACTATTAATCAAAATTTTATATTTTTTTGCATATCTCTTAATACTGACGAAGCATAGTTTTTCGAGTTTGGTTGCATTTTCAGATTGAAAAATTACAGTATCATCCGCTGTAAAAATATCTTTAAAAACAATATCTTTTTTTAATTTATTCCATTTTTTTGTTGCCAAAACCCCCAAACTTATTTTTCTTTTTAGATATTCATTATTTTCGATATCATAATCTATTTCACCAAAAACATTAAGCATTGCTCCTGCTGCAGCGCTGGCACTACCTTTTCTATTTTTTGGACCAATTAAAACAATATTATTATTTTTTTTCGACAATTGATATGCAATCATAGTACCTATTATCCCATTTCCAATAATTGCAATTCTAAATTTTTTCATAATTATTTATTGTAATTTCTTTATAAATCACATTAATTAATTTATATCAATTATTATATAAACACACATTAATGAAAAATTTATTATTTATTCCTTACAAAATAAACGATAAAATAATTTTGTTTTTAACAACATAATTTTTAAATTATTAAACTGATAATTCATGAAAAAATTAAAAAAAAAGTTATTAAATTATTCTAAGTTTATATTATTCCATAAGATCTTTATTTTTCAATTAGTAAAAAAAATTTTTTCATTAATTGTAGCATTAAATCTATTTTTTAGATTTAAGCTAAATAATAAAAAAAAAGAAATAAATTTAGTTTATGATTTAAAAGATTCTCCAGCTACTTATGGTGATTTTTTTAATTTTATCATACTTTTTAGATATTTTGAGATAACAGGCTATAAAGTAAATGTACATATTATCAGTGATGAACTTAGAGCATCATGGGAAAGACTCAAAAATACAAGTCAAAAAAAAAAACTTATAAGCAATTTAATAAAACTTGCAAATAACTTGAAGATTAAAAGTCAAACAAATATCATAAATTGTAGCTGGGATATTTTTTTTAAAAACTATCAAAATAAAAACATTTTTCTTTCATATTGGATAAATGCAAGAATAAGAATATACGATAAAGCTTTTAATATATTGCAATTCTTAAGATTTTATCATGGTGAGTTGTTATGGAAGAATATCATTTTAAAAAAAAACTCAAAAGTTAACAATCATGTTACCTTACATGTAAGATATACCAAAAACTCAAGTTATTACTCAAAAAAAGTTAGTTCAGATAGAGATATTTCTCTATATCAATTAAAAAAAATTCTAAAAATACTTTCTAAAAAATATGCAAAGATAATAATATTGACGGACGAAACTGGTTACATAAACTTAAAAAAAATAAAAAAAATATTTAAAAAAGTTATTTTCTCAAAAGAAATTAGTAAAAGTTTCACTGGTGACATCCAAATTTTACTAAAATCAAGAAAATATTATTGTTTCAAGGGTGGGGGCATGAATTCAGTTGCAGTTATGACAAATTTACCTCTTTTAATAGGCTGGAATAACAATGTTAGCAATGAATTTTTTTGGAACTCTAAAATATATACTTCTTGGCAACTCAAAAACCAAACGATAAAGGAAAATGTTGAGTTTAATGATTTTATTAATATGTTAACTCAAGATGTACGAGAATAATTTTGAAATTATAAAAATATAGTTAGAATTAAAAAGTTTGTAAAAAGATTTACTTTAGAAAAGGTAACCAATTGAATTATAGCCTTTATTAAGAAAAGTAATTAATAAGCATATTTAAATATATTATAAATAAAAATTTAACCCAATAATATTATCTGAATTCAATTACAATTATTCTTTTATGTATTCTTTAACCATACCATCATTGGCAATAAAAATATCGTAATGTGATAAAAATTTGTAATTTTCAAGGTATTCAAGATTTAGGTTCTCAGCACAATTAAGAGAAAATCTCATCAAGTTAACCAGGGATTTGGGTACTTCTAAATTTTTACACCTACTGGGTATTTGATATGCAAAAAAGGTCTCAAAATGTGCATCGTGATCGTTTATACCATAATCTTTTTCTAAATCGTTCATTCTTTTTTTGTCTACCCTCATACCGTGATCTCCAAAAATAAATATTAAATTATTTTTTTCTATCGAATTAATCTTAGATACCCAGTTAAATACTAAATCTAAAGTACATCCATATGCATAAGAAAAATGTATAAAATTTTGATCATCTGATAAATCTTTTTTATATTTTCTTATTCTATTACAATTTTTATCAAAGTTATGAGGTGCGTGTGGACTGTCAACATGAATTAGATAAATACTTTTAGGTGAATTTAAAAGCAATTTGCTTGATAAATAATTTGTTTCATTTTGTAAGAATTCAAAAGATACATTAGCTGCATCATCTTTTAATAAATCACTAAAAACTATATTAAAAAGAATAATAAAAATTGACTCTCTATATATAGGAAAAACTTTATGATATGTCGAACCAATAAAATCATAATTTACAAAACAAGGACTAACTTTATTTTTTTTGCAATTAGCTCTCCAATTTCCAACCCATATAAAAGTTCTATTAGTTAGTTCAAGAATCTTAGATCTAATATTTTCATTTGAATTTAATGAAAATGGATAAAAAATTTTTCGATTTATACTTTTTTTTGACTCCCCTTCTAAAACAGGATAAGTACTGTTTAGTACAGACTCTATACTTAAATACGTTGTTTTATAATTCGATGAGAAGTTTTCAACATAGTTTAAGCCTAAATTATTTAATTGATTGATAATTTTATTTTCATTTTTAATTAATTTCATTTTTTTTGCAATATCAATACTTGGAATACCATCAAGAACAATAAAAAAAATATTTTCATTATTTTTTGAACTTGAAACTTTTTCTAAATTTAAATTTTTTAAATTATTACTGGTTTGAAAAATTTTAAAATCGTCAAACTTTAATTTAACTGTATTAAACAGATAAATATTAATAAATAAAAGTAATAGATTTATAAAAAGGTAGAAAGACAAAAAAGTGAGAAAAAATTTTTTTTTTATAAATCTAATTATTAAAAAATAAATTATGATGTATAAAAATAAGGATAAGATATTATCTAGATAAGAGTTTATCTCTTCAAAAAAATAGGTAAATATCAAATTAATCTTTTTATAAAAAAAGAGAAGGTAAAAAATTAATGAATTAACTGATATAAATTGAATTAAGCTTAAAGAAATCTTTTTTGATAAAAGCTTATAAATAAATATAGAAAAGAATATTAAAAAAAAAAAGACTAGCAGCTGAAAAATAATAATATCAATAATTTCAGTTAAAAAAAGTTGTGGAAAATTAGTTTTATTTAAAAAAAAAATTATTGGTAAAAAAGGAAATATTAAAGCTATAAAAAAATAAAAATTTTTATTGGAAGACATAAAAATACTTGTTTTATTAATTTTTTTTTGTAGATACTAGTTAAAATATAATTTAAATTTTGTAAAACTTTTAAACTTAATTATCTAATAAAGAAATTATTTTAAAAGTATAAGTATTTTTTAAGTTGCATGAGATTATTTATTTACATTATTGCAATAACACTAGTTCTCACCGGTAAATCATATGCATATTTAGATCCTGGTTCGGCTGGATTGATACAAATGTTGTTAGCTGCTATTGCTGGAGCATTTGCAAGTTTAATGATTTATTGGAACAAGTTTAAACAGTTTGTTATCAAGATTTTTAAAAAAAAACCTGATATAGATAAAAATTCTTAAGAAAAATTAAAAAAAATTGATTTTTAAAACTATTTAAACAAAATTAAAAAAAAAGTTACTCACTAAATAAAGTTAATCTAGCAATTAATGATTTAAGTAAAGGAAAGGTTATACGGACAATTTTGAAATTTTAGTTTTAGTACACTAAAGAATATTGACAAGATGTTATACAGATATAAAAATTCTTTGATAAAATTTTGAGGTAATAAATATAAACAATATGAAAATTACATATTTGACACATGCATGTTTGTTAATAGAAATTAATAAATTAAAAATAATCACAGATCCATGGCTAGTTGGACCAAGTTGGGGAGGATCCTTGTGGCACTATCCAACTCACAATTATACACCGTCGAATCTTCCTGTCCCTGATATAATCTTTTTTTCACATGGACACGATGATCATTTCCATGAAGAAACAATTAAAAATTTTCCAAAAAAATGGTTTGAGGCAAAAATAATTGCACCTCGATATAACATATCTTGGTGGGAAGGTGAGTTACAAAAAAAATTTAAAAAAACTTTTTTTTTAGATCATAATCAAATATTTCAAATTGATAAAAACTCACAATTTCAAATGTTTTTAAATGATAGAGGGGATTTTGATTGTTCATTTAAAATTAAAACACAAAAAAATTGCGTATTTTTTCAAACAGATAATTTGATGTCTGAAAAGGAAGCTAAAAGAATTTCAAAAATTGATAAAATTGATTTAGCTTTTGTGATACCATTTTTAATAGGTGCTTTTCCAGGTTTTTATAAATGGGATTCAGATACTCTTATTAAACTTGCTAATGAAAAAACTTATAAATCTCTCAGTTATTGTTGTAACATTATAAAATCTTTAAAAGCAAAATATATAGTTCCATATGCATGTGATCTTGGTTATTTAGGAGACAAATTTCATATTAATTTAATCCATCGTCGTAATAAAAAAGATTTATTAGAAATGATTAAAAAGAAAAAAATCAAAACAAAACCCAACATTCTTTTACCTGGTGATACAATAAATTTATCAGGAGCAATTTATTTTAATAAAAAAATAAAAAAAGAGATGTCTGACTCTGATTCATTAATAAAATTTTCTAATGAAAAATCTAACGAATATAAAAATTATCAATTACGGGAAAAAAGTATAAAAAAACCTCACTTAAATCAGTTGATAAAAATATTTTCTAAAAATTTAAGAAGAAATATTAAGAATAAAAGTAAATTTAAATTTAAGACATTAATTAACATAAAAGAGGGAATTCTCAATAAATACTTATTACTTGATTTTAATAAAAATTTAATTAAAGAAATTTCCACCACAAGACCTGCTAACTTAAAATTAGAGATTGAAAGCACTAAAATAAGAAACCTGTTATTTAAAAAATATCCAATGAATTTTATGACTTTTCATAACGGCGGATATGAATGTGAGAGAAAAGTGATGAATCTGAGTAAAAATGAAAAAAGATATTGGTCATGGATTTATAATTTAGATTTTTTTATTTGATTGATCATATATTACTCCCAAAGCTTTTTTTTCGATTATTAATTTTGAAATAAATTCAAACATTTCGTTTGCATCTACTACTCTTAAACCAGAACCAACATTAGGTCTTGAACCCTGATACAATCCTTCGGACCACAACAATTCGCCTGCTGGGTTAACATGAGTAATTATTCCTTTATCTAAATCTCTTACAAAAATTGAGTATTTTTGTTTTGATTTTTTATTTTCAAAATCTTCATAAATCCCTTCAAATATTTTATGATATCTCCATTCAACATTGTTTAATTCTTCAATATGATGATAAAATGTCATTGAATTTTGTTCAGATAAATCAAGGATTGCAATTTTACCGTTTAAATCTTTTAAAACTTGGAAAGGAGATTCTTTTCCATAAGCACTAAAATTATCTTTTTTAAATTTATTGGCATCTTTACCAATTACAGCAAATGAGTATACAGGGTGTTTAGTTCTTAAAATTTTATAATCAGTTCTAAATCTTTCAGTTAATATTCCCATCATAGATTTTGAATTTTGTAATGAAAAAAATTTATTTTGAATGAAATCAGTAAAATTAAATAAAGGCATTAACATTGTTCCGTTCTCACCAATTAAATCTAAAAAACTATTTATAATTATTGAAGTATCTAGCTTTATTTTTTTTTTTTTGAATTCAGTAAGAAGTCTTCTAATATCAGAATGTAGTAAAAAAACATCACCACTAGCTAGACCTGATTGTGCCCATCTTTGAGAAAGTTCATTTTGAACAGAACTATTATTCATTAAATTTTGTTATAAATTAAAATACAAATAAAATATCAGGAAAAAACTATAATACCAAGTCCGTATTTGATTTTATAATTTTTACAAACGTATTGATAAGTTTTCATATTTTTATTTTTTTGTTTTAAAATTGATTTCCATAATTTTCTAGGACCATCACAAGAGCTTGCATCAATATCGTGAAAAATAATAATAGCATTTTTTGAAATATTTTTTTTAGCTATCTCAAAATCACTTTTAACAATTTTATAATCATGACCACCGTCAATGAATACAAGATCATATTTTCCATTTAGTGATATTTGTTTTTCAATAAACTTTGATCTTGAGTCTCCACACAATAAAACAATATTTTTGAACCTTAAATTAGCGAAAAAACTATCTCTAGATTGTCCTTCATTGCTTATATTGTCTATTGATACGATTTTATCAAAGTTAAAACACTTATTTAAAATTGTATTTGTGAAACCATGAGCATACCCAAATTCAAGAAAATTTTTATTTTTAAATTTTTTATTTTTAGTAATTTCTTGAACCTTTTTAATTGCCCAAACAAGTTCTTCTGGATTCTGAAGTGAATGAGATCCCGATCCATCATAAAGCTTATTGCCACCCGAATCTATATTTGTATTTGCTCTAAGAAACTTTAGTAAATCAATCTCATTCTTTTTTATTGAGAAGTTTTTTTTAAGAAAATTATTTAACATTTTAAGAAGTAATTTTTAAAATGGGTATTAAACATTTTAATCTATATCTAACTTTTATAGATTATTGTCAATGAAATTATAATCATTACTTGATTTAAATGAAATGATGATAAATATTATAAAGTTAAATTTATTAAATGAGCAATAAATTAATTAAAAATTTGAATAAAAACCAATCAAAATTTTTACTAAGTCTAAGAAATAATAAAATTGTAAGAAACTACTCTCAAAATAAAAAAAAAATAAAATTAAATGATCATAAAAATTGGATTAAACAATTTTATAAAAATAAAAGAAATAAACTAATTATAATTTACAGAAACAAATTGATGATTGGTTATATAAGAATGGAACTAAATTATTCAAAGTTCAAGGTTTCATGGGCTCTTAAAAAAAATTTCCATAATAAAGGCATTATGTCAAAAGAGTTATTTAATGCTACAAAAAATAAACTGAAGAAATATAAATGTTTAATTCACAAGAGAAATTTAGCCTCGATTAAAGTTGCTAAAAAAGCAAAATTTATATTGAAAAAAAATGATGGTACATATCACTTATTTACTAAAAATTAAATTTATTATAAGTGGAAAAAACTTAACGATGTGTGCAAGTCAGGTTCCATTATATTAGGTTCTCTAAAAAAATTAATATGAGCTCCAATTTCTGCATTATTCCAATGAGATTTTTTATCTAAAATTCTTCTAATTAGTTTTGGATCCATTTCACAATAAATTTTTCTTTTGATGTCAGAACCATCATAAATTTTTATATTTTCATTTTTAATTTTTATAAAAACGTTTGACTTAATCTTAATTTTAAATTTCTTTATATTTTCCATAAATTTTTTTTTCGCAATTAAAATATCTTTTTTTAAAAGATCAATTTTTGGTGCTGGATCCAATTCGTATTCATATTTTTTAGAACTAATTTTTTTTATATATTTTTTCATTTCTGATTTTTTAATTTTTTTATATTTATTCAAAGATTGTTGTTTGAAAATATCGTATTTGTTGTTCTCTCTAAGACATATAATTTTAAATTTTTTGTTTAATTTTTTTTTTAGATATTCAGCACAATCTTCAAGAGTTGTAGTGCCTAGATAGTCATTCTTATAATGATGTTTGCCTCCCAGAATATAAGATCCAGCAAAAGGCAAAATTGTTTTTGGATTTAAAATTGGAATAATTTTACATAAATGATCAAAATTTCTTTTTAAGATTCTGTGATGTTCTATTTTTTTCTGTTTAATACTTAAATTGTCAAAACAAGAAGGGTATGGTCCTGCTGCATTATAATTTAGCATAGCAAAATCTATTTTCTTAAACTTTTTATTAAGCATTTTACAGGAATTTACGTCGGGAGTGTTATCATTAAAATTAATTGCTTTGCTAATTCCATCATCTAAGACTAATGCACTATCAATCAAATTACCAAGTAGAGATTCTTCAAAAATATGTTTTGAAAAAGGTTTATAGACAGTTAATTTAAATTCATTGAATAGCTTGGTTTCATTATTTTTAATTTCAACTAAATTTTCATAACCCATTTTAAGAAGATTTTTTTTTAGAAAATTTGGACCCTCATCTAAAATTATAATTGGCATTTTTTTATTAAAATTAAAATTTCTATGATCAAAATGATCTGGGTGAATATGGCTTACATAAATGGCATCAACTTTTTGAATGTTATTTAATTTTGTTTTTAATGGAGGGTAATGAAACCAGCTACCCTCAAAAACACCATCAACTATCCAAGGATCACAAAGAATCTTAGTTCCTTTGTTTCCATAAAATATACCTCCAGCGTTTCCAATAAATTTAAATTTCATAATTTAATAATCTTATATAACTTTGTTTTGTAAAATTATCAGCATTAGTCATTGTCTATATTTAAAAAAAAAATATTAAATAAGACAAAAAGTCATTCAACAAGCTATTAAAGATATCCTTTTAAAGGATTAACTGATAATATATAAATAATTCTAATATTGTTGAAAATTGTCATGAAGCTTTTTATTTATGTATTAATAATTTTATTCACTTTAAGCAGTAAATCCTATGCTTATTTAGATCCAGGGTCAGCTGGAATAATTCAAATGTTGTTGGCCGCTATTGCGGGAGCTTTTGCAAGTTTACTAATATATTGGAATAGATTTAAAAATTTTTTGGCCAAGATTTTTAAGAAGAAAAAAGCTGACGAAGAACAAGATTCACAATAAAAAATTGAAAAAAAATTTTACAAAAGCTGAAACTTTAAAGTTTATAAATCAAAACTTCAAAAAACTTAAAATTAAAAATATTATAATTCCAAGATTTATTTTTTTTTCAAAATTTGAATTTAGAAAGAATAAAAAAAAGATTATTTTAGATATAAAAAAAAAATTTAAAAAAAAAAAAATTATAATAAGGTCTTCATCTTTATCCGAAGATAATGAAAATTTAAGTAACGCGGGTAAATATTTAAGTATTTCAAACTTAAGATCTGACTCAAAACTTATTGAACAGAGCATTATAAAAATTACCAAAAAATTTGACTCCTCTAAAGATCAAATTTTAGTTCAGGAATTTATCGATAAAACAGAAATGTCAGGTGTAATATTTACACGCGAGCCAAATTATAATTCTCCATATTATATAATTAATTATGATACTTCAGGAAAAACCAACATTATTACTTCTGGTAAAAATAATAATTCAATTCAAACAATTTGTATTTTTAGAAATAAAATTGATCTAAGCATAAAATTCAAAGGTTTACTAAAAAATATCAAAAGTTTAGAAAAAATAATGGGTACAGATAGAATCGATATAGAATTTGCTAAAAAAAATAATAAATGGATATTGTTTCAATGTAGGCCGCTTCCGGGACATTTTGTTAAAGAAAATATTGATATTCAAATAAATAAATCACTAGTTAACATAGTAAAAAAAATTAATAAATTAAAAAAAAAAAATCCTACTATTCAAGGAGATACCACATATTTTAGCAACATGGCTGATTGGAACCCTGCTGAGATGATTGGTGTAAAACCTAAAACACTAGCAATGAGTTTATACTCTGAATTAATTACTGATACAGTGTGGGGCATACAGAGAAAAAATTATGAATATAAAGATGTATCCCCAAATGTATTAATGGTAAATTTAGCGGGTTCACCTTTTATAGACTTAAGAACAGATTTTAACTCATTTTTACCAAAGGGATTGAATCCTTCTTTAGAAAAAAAAATTATCAATAATTATTTACACAATTTAAAAAACAAAACATATTTACATGATAAAATAGAATTTGAACTTATACCAACATGTTATGATTTGAACATGTTGAATAACAATACAAACTTTTTAAATAAAAGTAACAGAAAAAAATATTTTTCAAAAATTAAAAAAACTACAAACTATATTTTAAATCCTAAAAATTCTTTACTAGACAACGAAATATCTCAAATAAGTAAATTGGAAAAAAAAATAAAAGAAATTAATGAATTTAAGATAAGTGAAATTCAAAAAATATTTTTTTTAATTGATGATTGTAAAAAATTGGGAACCTTGCCATTTTCAGGTATTGCTCGAATAGCTTTTATATGCACAAAAATTCTTAGATCCCTTTTAGATAAAAGATTAATTGATCAAAAATTTGTTGAAAAAATTTACTCATCAATTCCTACCATCACAAAAAAAATGAATAAAGATTATATTAAAGCTTTTAATTCAAAAAAATATAAAAAAAAATTTTTGTTAGATTATGGACATTTAAGACCTTTGACTTATTCGATCGCATCTAAAAATTATAAAGAAGGATTTCATCATTATTTTTCTAACAAAACTTTAAATACAACGAGTGTTTTAAAAAAAGATTTTAAAATAAGCAATAAATTGAATAATAAAATTTCTAATATTTTCAAGAAAGAGAAATTAGCAGTTAATTTTAAAGAGTTTATTAAATTATTACAAAAATCTATTGAGTATAGAGAATATAGTAAATTTATCTTTTCTAAATCAATTAATTCAGTATTTGAGAACCTAATTAAATTTACTGAAAAATTAGATATAAATAGAGAAGACTTAGAATATATTTCTATAAAAAAGATATTAGATTCTTACAGTGTATTAGAAACAGAAAAACTTGCACTCACATTGAAAAGGGAAATAAAAAACAACAAAAAATCTTATGAGATTTTAAGACAAATAAAATTTCCAGATTTTATAACTTCAGCTAATGACGTGTATTATCATAAAATAAAAAATAGCAGAGGTAATTTTATTACTAATAAGAAAATTTCTGGAAATTCAATTTATTTACAAGAAATGAATAACTTAAAAATGTTAAATAATAAAATTGTTGTTATTGAAAATGCAGATCCTGGATTCGATTTTATTTTTTCTTATCAAATAAAAGGTTTAATAACTAAATACGGAGGTGCAAATTCCCATATGGCCATAAGATGTTTAGAATTAGATATTCCAGCAATTATAGGCATAGGACAAAATGGATTTGATAAAATTTGTAATTCAAATTTTATAGAATTTGATTGTGAACAAAAAACATTTAAAATTATTAATTGATGAAAAATATTCTTATAACTCAGATTGTTAATTATAACAAAAAGAGAGGGTATCAATATTCATTATCTAAAGAGTGGATTGATTATTCTGTCAAGATTGGAATTAATTTAATTCCATATTCATACAATTTTTCAAAAAAAAATTTAACAAATTTAAAAATCGGTGGAGTGATTTTTTCAGGAGGAAATGATCTTAATTTCTTAAAAAAAAGGAAAGAAAATTATTTTAGAGATAAAGAGGAAATTAAACTACTTAGATTTTTTCTTAAAAAAAAAATACCAATTCTAGGTATTTGTAGAGGATTTCAACTAATTGCACATCAATTTGGAGGCAATGTTGTTAAGACAAAGTTTCATGTAAAAAAAAATCATAAAATTAATATTATAAAAAAAGACTTTTTTAAAAAAAATTTACTTTACGTTAACTCTTACCACAATTTTTCAGTCAATTATTTACCAAGAAGCTTTGAAATAATCTCTAGGCATAATGATAATAGCATAGAAATAGCAAAATATAACAATAAACTTTTTTGTTTAATGTTTCATCCTGAACGCAAAAATTTTTCACAAAAACTTATTGATCAATATTTTAAGAAAATATTAAAGGTAAAATGAATATTGTATTTTTAGCAGCTGGTAAGAGTTCCAGAATTTATAAAGAAGTTGGTAAACCAAAATGTCTTTTGAAAATTAATAATCAATCAATAATTTCAAGTTTATTAAAAAATTTAAAAGGTCTCAATCTTAAAAAAATAAATATTGTTGTAGGTTTCAAATCTTATTTAATTAAAAAGGAATTAAAAAAGAATAAAAAAATAAGTTATATTTATAATAGATACTATAATTCAAGAGAAATGTTGTACTCTTTGATTTTAGCTTTAAAGAAAATAGATGATGATATCATTTTTTCTTATACGGATATTATATATGATCGAAGTATAATAAAAAAATTAATTTCTAAGAAAAATAATATTTATTTACCAATATTGAAAAACTGGAAGAAAGTTTGGATAAAAAGAAAAAAAGAAATCAAATCAGACGCAGAAGACCTTCAAATTGATAAAAATAGTAATTTAAAAACTATAGGTAAAAAAATTACTGATATTTCAAAAGTAAAATATCAATTTATGGGTCTTGTAATGATTAATAAAGAAAATAAAAAAGAAATAATTAAATTATATAATTCAATTAAAAATAATAAAAAAATTCATTTAACCAAATTTCTTAACTTAATCGTAAAAAAAAAAATCAACATTAAATGCTTGAAATATCTTAAAAATTGGTATGAGTTTGATGACATCGACGACTATATAAATTATAGGAAAAAGCTTTGATTGATTTATTATCTGATATAGCAACATTATTTAAAATAAATAAAATCCAGACAAATATAAAATTTTGTTTTTTTGTGGAGAATAATTTTATTTATCAATATTTGAAGCCCTATATTGAGAAAAAGAAAAATAACAACACAATTATTGTTTCCTTTGAAAAATTGAAAATACAAAAAGAAAAAAAAAGAGTTTTTGTATTGAAAACTATGTTTTTTAGGAGTTTATTTTTTTTAACTCACAAAGTTAAATTTTTAATTACTTCAACGCCTGATTTAGATAATTCTTTCTTTAAGAAATCAAAACATAATTTAACAAAATATATTTATATTCAGCATTCGCCATTAAGCTTAACTAAGATTTATGATGAAAAGGCTTTTTTATTTTTCGATGCAGTACAAGTAGTTAATGTTTTTCAGTATGAAGAGTTAAAAAAGATTAATCAATTTTATAAAAAGAAAATTAAGCCTTTTAAATCTAAGTATCTTTTTTTGAATGAAAAAATTTCTCAAAAAAAATCGAAAGAAGAAAAAAAAGTCTTGATAGCTCCAACCTGGCATACAAATTTTTATGATTTAGATTTACACAAAAAATTTAAAAAGATTTTTGATCAAGCAGGAATTGATTATATTTTAAGACCTCATCCAATGTCTTTTAAAAAAAAGGAAATTTCAATCAATGAATTAAAAAAAAATTACATTAATTTTGATACAAATAATGAATTAGATTTTAAAAAATATTCACACTTAATAACTGATTGGTCAGGTATTTTTGTTGAATACTCTATTATAAACAAAAAATTTTCTATTTTAATTAATACAAAACAGAAAATTAGGAATATTAATTCAAATAAATTTCCAGACTTACCAATAGAAATTTTAGCGAGGGATATTTTAGGAAATAGTTTGGAAGTGGATAATATTAAAGATATAAAAAAATTCATTTACCAAAATAATATTGATGAAAAAAATATTATTAGTAAGTTTTATAATGAAAATTTTTTTAATTAAATGAAAACTGTTAAAATTATAAACTTTTATTATAAATTGTTGCATCATATTAATTTCGATAATCATAGAAAATTTAGAAAAAAATTAATTTTACAAAATAATTCAAAAAAAGATAATCTTTATGATTATGGAGAAGGAATGTTTTACCAAAGCATACCACCGATAAAATTAAACGGTTTGAGAGATACAAAAAAAAGAATAAAAAAATTAAGATTGGATTATTACCTACAAGACAAAACTGTATTAGATATTGGAACAAATATAGGCGCCATACCATTGTCGCTAAAAAAAAATTATAAAGAATTTGTTGGTATTGACCATAATTCCGATGTTATTGATATAGCAAATAAAGTTAGAGATTACTTAAATATTGAAAATATAAAATTTATTTGTGGAGATTTTATGAAATATAATTTCGAAAAAAAATTTGAAGTAATTTTATCATTAGCTAATCACTCTACATTTGACAAAGGGATTGATAATACTAATTATTATTTCGAAAAAGTTCGAAAAATCTTGGAAGAAAAAGGAATTCTTATATTAGAATCTCATTCTCCATTATATGAAAAAACATCATCATATTTAAATTTAGTTAAAACACTCCAAAATGATTTTGATATTATTGAAAAAGGTAATTATGAATTTGGAAATTATTATGACAAAGGTAGAAGATTTCATATTTTAGTAAAAAAAAATTAACATGAATAATAATATAGGGCTAATAATTAGCGAAAATCCGATAAGCCGCTCTTATATAAATATTCTTAGAAAAAATAATTTTAGAATTAAATATTTAATTTATTTATCAAAGCCAAAATTCTATTTTAAAATAATTTCTGCAAGAATTGATTTTATAAAAAAAAACTCTTTTGCTATCAATTTTTTAAAAAATGATGATGTTTTAAATCTTACAAATCAAATTGAGAATTATTTTAATTTTGAAAAAAATTTTTGTTTGAAAATGTACAATTTCAATAACATTTTTGATATTGCTGGCAAAATACATTTTATTTCTGATGAAAATATAAATAGTTTAAAATTAATAGAATTTTTGAAAGAAATTCCAAAAACTACCTTTATGAATACGGGCAATCAAATTTTGAAAGATATTTTGGATACCGGTCATGAATTTGTTCATATCCATTCAGCCTATTTACCAAATATAAAAGGTGCAGATGGGTCACTGTGGCAAATAAAAAAATATGGAAATATTGGGGTAAGCACTTTTTATATGAATAGAGGGATTGATACTGGGAATTTGATTTTTAGGGAAAAATTAGAAGCTCCAAAACTTAAATTAAGAAATTATAATAAATATTCAACAACAGATCTTTATAGAATTTGGTTCAGCTTTTTTGACCCATTATTAAGAGGATATCAATTTCAAAAATATGTTAATAAAAATTTTAATTTTGAAAAGTTTACTTATCAAAAAAATGATGACGAAAGTAGTGAGTACTTCTCCTTTATGGATAATGATTATAAAAAAGATATTTTTAATGTTATATTCGACGAAAATTTCTAATTTATATAAATGATATTAAATAATTTTATTGAAAAAAGATTTTTCTTGTTTGTTTTATCCATTCCCTTTATCGAATTTATTAACAAGAACTTTAATGATATAACAAGAGAAATATTCTTATTTTTTTTTATTTATTCAACTTTAATTTTAATAGCAATTCTCATAATTTGTTATTTTGCAAACAATTTTTTCGATAAAGAAAATAAGAATAAGTTTAATTTTTTATTATCAATTAGTTTTTATGTTTTTTTTAAATTCGAATTTTTCAAAAGTTTTTTAATAAATTATAATATTAGTTATGATGGTGAAATTTCATTACTGATAATCTTAATAATTATTTTTATTTTTTTCATTTTAAATAGTTATTCACTTATTAGTAAATTATTAAAAATCTTTCTCTTAAGTTATTT
>MDTE01034141.1_pt1 | contig 23843 bp, 20 predicted proteins | sample 811231 | NCBI WGS metagenome assembly MDTE01 (sample SAMN05326651, study PRJNA326480) | marine metagenome | isolation source: seawater | place: Indian Ocean: Red Sea | collected 2010 | reverse complement strand
GCTTTCGCCCATTGCGCAAGATTCCCTGCTGCTGCCTCCCGTAGGAGTGGGGGCCGTGTCTCAGTCCCCCTCTGACCGATCATGCTCTCACACCGGTTACCCGTCTTAGGCTTGGTAAGCCATTACCTTACCAACTACCTGATGGGACGCAAGCCCCTCCCAAAGTGGCCGAAGCCTTTCCTCTTCCTGTATTAAAAGGAGAGCACATGGGGTATTAGGCCGGATTTCTCCGGATTATCCCCCTCTTCGGGGCAGGTTGCTTACGTGTTACTCAGCCGTCTGCCACTAGCTAGGGGGCCGAAGCCCCTTCGCCCGTTCGACTTGCATGCGTTAGACGCACCGCTAGCGTTTGTCCTGAGCCAGGATCAAACTCTGAAAAATTGACGTTTCTTACCACTATACAATTGTTAAAGTGCAAGCACCCATTAGACCAAAATCTAATTGGGCGCCGACTGGTAATGTTATAGTAGTCGAATAATCATGTCAACACATACAAAGATGTACATTACGCTGCTTAGATAGAGAACCAAAAAGAATTACTTGAAGCCGTTGAAGATTTCTTTCATATACATTAGCGACTTTAAATCTTTAGTAATAAAATCTCCGTCTGTTGCACCCTCTATGGCTACGTATCCATTAAAATCAGCATCTATCATTGCTCCTATGGCATATCTATAGTCTATATCACCATCTGGCAAGGGACACCTCACAAAATATGAATGGCCTAACTCAGGAATATGAATCCTTTGAAGATTCTTACAATGCCAATATTTCGAATAAGGAGCTAATGCCACTATACAATCTTCAATATTCTCTTCAGGAATGTCATAATTCCACAAAACATTTCCCAAATCCGGATTGAGAAACACATTTTTACTCTCGACCATGTTCAAGAAATGCAATGCCGACCAAGAATTATCAATTATTGAATTTTGATGGACTTCTAATGTTAGAATTATTCCGACCTTTGAAGCATCTTCCCCAATAGTTGTAATCGATGCAGCCAATCTCTCAAAATCTTCATGGGATGCATCCCTACTGGATCCATGAGGATTTTTACCACCTCTCTCTGACACAACACCAATTTTCCGAGATTGAATAGTAGCAGTAGTATTTATCACACTAACTTTGAGAACCGAACCAATCTCTATCATTGTTTCTAACCGACTAAGATTTCTGTAAGCATTTTTGGGCAATGCTAATCCTCCACCTCCACGAAGAGCAATACAAGGCAATCCAAATCCTTCTAATAATTTTTGAAGTTCTGATGCTTCATCCTTGGCTTCATTAATATCATCGGAAAAATAGTCCAACCCCAACTCAATTCCATCAAAACCCATTCCGGACACTTTTTCCAAAAATGAATTAAGTGCATTACCCGCTGGCAAATTGCGCCACCCCTGTCTATTAAATGGATAATATGCGCTGCGTCTAAAAGCATATACGTATTTCATACAATCCTCCGTAAATGTTAATTCGTGATTGAAAAGTTCTTTTTAATCATCTCCACAATATGTGCACCAATTAGTAAAGAACAAGTTGCAGCTGGAGATGGAGCGCTAACTACATGAATGGCATTCTTTGTTTGTACAATACTAAAATCTTGCAAAATATTACCTGATGAATCAACTGCTTGAGCACGTACTCCAGCACCTGGAGACGTTAAATCACTCTTCGTAATCGAAGGAATCAATTTCTGTACTGATTTCAGAAAAACTTGTTTACTTAAAGATCTATACATTTCAGAAACCCCTGAACGGAAATTCCGCCTACTCATTTTCCAAAACCCAGAAAATGAAAGAGTCTCAAAAAACTCCTTGAACTGAAAGTCATTTTTCCGATACCCTTCTCTACGAAATGCCATCACAGCACTAGGGCCAGCTTCAACAGCACCATCAATCCTACGAGTCAAGTGCACCCCTAAAAATGGCATTTTTGGATCTGGAACTGGATAAATTAAACCATTAACCTTCATAGAACTTTCTGGGTTAATAAGAAAATATTCGCCTCGAAAAGGTATAATACGCACATCTAATTTTTCACCCATCATTTCTGCAATTTTATCCGCATAAAGTCCTGCACAATTAACAATATGTTTTGCAGAAAAGTCTCCCTTGCTAGATTCAATAATTATTTTTTCAGATGACCTATAAATATCATTAACATTCGCATCTAAAACAATTTCCCCGCCCAAATTTTTAAAATCTTCTGCATAAGATTGAGTGACTACTTTATAATCAATTATTCCAGTATTAGGAGAAAAGATACCTCTAATTCCTGCGGAATGAGGCTCAATACTTCTTATCTCATCCTTGTCTACCATTCTAAGTCCATCAACTCCATTTTCTGATCCTCTTCGAAATAATTCATCTAATGCTGAAAGCTCCGATTTATCAGTCGCTATAATTAATTTTCCTACCATTTCAAATGGAATTTCTTTGACTTCACAATAATTCCGCAATGCCTTGGAACCAGAATAACAAAAGGATGCTTTTTGGGATCCCGGAGCATAATATATCCCTGCATGTATAACCCCACTATTATGGCCCGTTTGGTGTGAAGCTATTTTTTGTTCTTTCTCCAAAACTACTACTGAAACGTTAGGAATTTCAGAAGAAATTTTCATCGCAACTGAAAGACCAATAATTCCAGCCCCAATAATTGCAAAATCAAAAGTCTTTGACTCCATTTGAAAACATACTCCTAGAAAATCAATATACTAGTGACATAGAATTTGACATAGAATTTGACATAGAATTTTCGCACAACTATATCATAGAGTTTCGGAAGATTTTTCTTGTAATATTATTAAAAAGCTAATACACTGCTTTTATTCCGAAATGATCACTTTTAGGAGCAAAATAATGCCTATCAACTACGAAAATCTTTTCTCACAATCAGCACCAGAAGGAATTGAAGATGGCGCAGTCAAAAGAGGAAAATACGATTTTGCGGTTGCATATCCAGATCCAGAAACATTACCTCTAGATGATTTGGTGGAATCACTATCTAACGGACTAAAAGAAGAAGGTAAAGACCTTGCGGTTTATCCAAATCATCAAGGATATGTACCTTTGCGCGAATTTGTTGCCCAAAAGCTCGCTAAGGACCGAGATATAAATGTCGGAATCGATCAAATACTTCTCGGAGATGGCTCTGGACAGCCAATCCATATGATTTGCGAAGCCTTATTAGATCCAGGAGATGTAGTGCTGACTGAAGATTGGGTATATTCAGGTACACTTAATCAACTTCGTCGAAGGCAAGCAGATATCAGAGGAGTCCAATGTGATGAAGATGGAATGATTCCTGAAGATATTGAAAATCAAATTGCCAAATCGGTTTCAGAAGGTAAAAAGGTAAAATTCATTTATACAATCCCCACATTTCAAAACCCTCAGGGATGGGTAATGACTGAAGACAGAAGAAAATCTTTGATAAAGATAGCTCAAAAAAACAACATTTTAATTTTAGAAGATGATTGTTATGTTGATCTTCGTTTTTCTGGTGACCCGGTTCCTACAATTCATTCTCTGGACGATTCAGGAATTGTAATGTACGTTGGATCTTTCTCTAAAGTAATCGCACCTGGAATGCGCCTCGGATATCTTACTGCACCAGAACCAATTCTTAAAAAAGCCCGCGCAGTGAAGAGTGGTGGTGGAGTAAACCAATTTGCTGCACTAGCTGTCCATAGGTTCTCAGTTGACCATCTAGATGATCATGTGGACACAATTAATGAGACTTTCCGCGAAAAGCGTGACGCAATGGTTGCTGCTCTAGGAGAAAATTTTGGCTCTGTTGCAAAATGGAGCGCACCCGAAGGTGGTTTGTTCTGTTGGGTAGAATTAAACGACCAAAATGCTGATGTTAAGTCTGTCCAACAATCTATTCTTGAGAAATTCGATGTAGGCTATCATCCAGGATCAAATTTCTCACCTTCAGGCAAAGGGGGCGAAAACAAATTTCGACTTTGCTTTGGATATAATTCTCCTCAAGAAATCCATGAAGGCGTAGCTATGCTAGCAAAAGCGTTTGAAAACGAAGGAATAATTTAAACTTTTAATTAGATTTTTGGCTTCTATAATTCTTTAAAATCTTCTGAATTTCTAATTGTTGATTTTTTATTTGATCTAAAACTAATTCGGCACGTTGGTATACATTACTAGTTTCTAATATCGCAAGTTTTGTCTTATTGGGAATTTGCAAAAAACTTGAGACATACCAGACAAATTCATTAAAATCTTCAGGTAGTTTGGGATCTTTTATCCATCCGCCATTTATGGAAACAATATTTTTTATAAATTCCAAAACTTGAGTCCTAAAATCGTTCTCGATTTTTTGATTATAAGTAATTTCTTTCGTACAGTCGGAATAATCAGCAATCTCTGCGACAAGATATGGTTGATCATTTAAAATTTTTAATATCCTAAATCTTTCTTTTGCAACAACTTCTAAAAAAATTTCTTCCTCCGATCCTGAAAAAGAATGATCAGAAAAATTCACGATAGTTCCAACATCATAAGGTACTGCAGGAATCCCTACTTCATATCCTTGTCTTATCAAGTTAATACCAAAAATAGAATCTTTGGAGGCACAATACTTTAACATTCTTTTGTACCTATCTTCAAAGATTCTTAATGACAATTTACCACCAGGGAAAATTACCGTATTAAGAGTAAATATAGGAATTACTCGATGATTCATAACCCTTATCCAGGAATTAATTCAAACATAATAACGCAAAAACCAAAAGATTATAACAATAAAGATGCTATATTAAGAATTTTGAATTATCTTGACACAAAAGTGCGGAGGCTGCTACACTCGATCAACAAGGTATTCATGCACAAAATCACTTTAGCCAATCTACCCTGAGGAGTAATTTATTGTCTCATGTGAAAAATTTGACTTGCCGCGAATGTGGGCACACATACGATGTTCAACCAATCCATGTTTGTGAGTTTTGTTTCGGGCCTTTGGAAGTATCATACGACTACAACGCAATTTCGAAAGAACTTACTCGCGATACAATCTCAAATGGTCCAGCAAATATTTGGCGTTATGCACCTTTACTACCTGTTGACTACGAATTTGATGTGGGAATGGATACAGGCATGACTCCATTAACGAAAGCTAACAACCTTGGCAAACTGCTGGGATTAAACCAATTATATATAAAAAACGATAGTGTTAATCCAACTTTTTCTTTCAAAGATCGTGTCGTTTCAGTAGCTACTGCTAAAGCACTAGAATTTGATTTTGACACTTTAGCCTGTGCCTCAACTGGAAACCTTGCAGGTTCTGTTTCTGCGCATGGAGCAAAAGCAAAAATGAATACAATGGTTTTCTTTCCTTCTAATCTTGAAAAAGGCAAAATAGTGGGTGCCGGTATTTATGGAGCTGAACTATTTGCCGTTAATGGAAATTATGACCAGGTAAACCGACTATGCAGTGAACTAGCTGATAATCATAGATGGGCATTCGTCAACATTAACATGAGACCATTTTATTCAGAAGGTAGCAAAACACTAGCATATGAAGTAGTAGAGCAATTAGGTTGGAAAGCTCCAGACAATTGCATAGTCCCAGGAGCATCTGGCTCTATGTTTACTAAAATATGGAAAGGAATCAATGAATTATCCAATCTAAACATTATAGATTCCGTAAATACTAAAATGCACCTTGCACAAGCAGAGGGGTGTTCTCCTATTATTGAAGCATATGATCGGAATTCGTTCCATGTGAAAGCTGTCAAACCTGATACTATTGCAAAATCACTAGCGATTGGTAATCCTCCTGATGGTTTTTATTCACTCAAAGTAATTGAACAATCTTCAGGTTCTGCCACAGCGGCTCCTGAAAAAGAAATTGCAGAATGTATCAAATTGCTGGCAGAAACCGAAGGGATTTTTACAGAAACTGCTGGAGGAGTTGTAATCTCATCTTTGAGGAAGCTTGCTAAATTAGGTAAATTAGGGAAAGACGAGATTACCGTCGCTTATATCACAGGAAATGGGTTAAAAACACAAGAAGTAGTTGAAGATTTATTAGAACCTCATCAAATCACTCCAGATTACGAAGACTTCCAAACTAATCTAGCTGTTAATTCTTAAATCATTTGGATGAAACAATGGTAAAACAAAGATTCATGTTCACATTTCCAATAGAAAAAATTAAAGAACCAGTAATATATAATATTGTTAAAAAATTCGACTTGATCCCAAACATTCGTCGAGCAGACATAACCGATTCGTATAGTTGGATGATCCTAGAAATCGAAGGGCCAAAACCTACGCTTGATGAAGCAATTCAGTGGGTCAGAAAAATTGGTGTTGAAGTCAATGAAATGCATGGCGATATGGTCGAGGGATAGTATAAACTTAATGAAATTAAAAGGAAAGGTTGTCAAATGAGTATTGAGGTCAGAATACCTACTCCATTAAGGAGATTAACAGATGGAAACTCAAAAGTTACGTCTGACGGTTCAACATTAATAGAAGTTGTAAATTCTTTAAATTCACAATTCCCCGGAATTAAAGAAAGGTTATGTGATGAAAACAATGAATTACGTAATTTTGTGAATATATACATCAATGGTGAAGATGTACGTTTTTTGGACGGAATAAATAGTTCAATCAAAGATGGAGATGAAATAAGTATTGTTCCAGCAGTTGCAGGAGGGTTTTGAAAATAAAACCTGCTTATCTCAATACACGCGAGTTTTCCCACTTCAATTTCTGCTCTCTACGTGTATGCTCATCCGGAGGGATAAAACGTTCGTGAAATTCTTTCCTGAATGTTTGAAATTTCCCAATTTCAATAGAATTCCTAATCTTCTCCATCAATCGAACCAAAAATCTTAGATTGTGAATTGAACCCAATCTATAAGCTAATAATTCTTTTGCTTTAAAAAGATGATGGACGTATGAAGCTGAAAACGTTTGACACGTATAGCAATCACATTTCTCTTCAATTGGACTGTCGAGCGACTTAAATTTCGAATTAAATATATTCTTCCTGCCGTCAAGAGAAAAAAATGCACCATTTCTAGCAATCCTGGTAGGCAAAACACAATCAAACATGTCCACGCCAGAAGCAACAGACTCTACAAGATCCTCAGGAGAGCCAACACCCATTAAATATCTAGGAGAATTCAAAGGAAGCATACTCACTGTATCCTGCGTGAGTGAATAAAGTTGCTCTTTTGACTCTCCAACACTCAAACCACCTATCGCATATCCTGGAAAATTTAGTGATGTCAGAAATTCAACTGACTTCGATCTAAGATCTTTGAACATTCCTCCTTGTACAATCCCAAAAAGTAATTGTTCACTATTTTTCGTCTGAGCGTTGATTGATCTTAAAGCCCATGAATTAGTAAGTTCTAAAGATTCTTCTACGGCTAGTTTCCCCGCAGATGGAAATTCACATACGTCAATGGGCATAATGATGTCAGAACCTAAAGATTCTTGGTAACTAACCACATTTTCAGGAGTGAAATTATGCAAACTTCCATCTAAATGAGACTTAAACAAAATACCATCTGGAGTAATCTTCCTTAAGGAAGACAGACTATAACCTTGAAATCCTCCACTATCTGTCAAAATAGGCCTATCCCATGACATAAAAGAATGTAATCCACCAAATTCTCTAATTAAATCGACTCCAGGACGAAGGTACAAATGATATGTATTGGACAAAATAATTTCGGCACCTATCAATAAAACATCATCAGGTGTCAATGATTTCACAGATGCTTGTGTTCCCACGGGCATAAAAGCAGGAGTTTCAAAATCTCCATGCTTGGTATGAACAATGCCTGTTCTAGCCAAGCCATCTTTTGACTGAATAGTGAAAAAATCAGAAGCCACTAATTCCCCTTATGTTTTGTAAGCAAATCTGTACAGCTATATAACGCACTAATATAGGGAGTTTTTATATTTAGAATCTCGCCCAATTCCTCTACTGATCCAAGCATCGCTTCTAACTCAATCGGTCTTCCACTTTCTAAATCCTGCAACATTGAAGTCTTGTGGTGTCCCACAGATTTCACACCTTCAATACGTTTTTCTATACTTATTGGTATTCGGATACCTAATTCATTAGCAATTTTTGTAGCTTCTAACATAGCAGAACGTGCTATATCTACAATTCCTTCATGAGTTGCCATATCATATAAAGTCGCCCTAGTAATAACACTAAGTGGATTAAATGCAAGGTTACCTAAAAGTTTTACCCATATTTCTTGCCTAATATTTTTGTTTACTCTCGCACGCATACCAGCAGCAGAAATTGCTTCAGCAATAGAATTTACGCGAAATGAATCTGACCCATCAAGTTCCCCTAATGTAAATCTATCACCCTCTTGAAACCTTATTACTCCAGGTTGGTCAATAATCGTTGCCAAATAAACAACACTGCCAATAATTCTCGAAGGATCCAGAATCTTGGAAATTTTTCCATCGGGATCCAATCTTTCAATATTTCTGCCATCAAATCCTCCTCCATGATACATAAAATACCACCACGGAAGCCCATTTTGGGCAGTAACGACAGTAGTGTCTGAACCAAGTAGTGAATCTAATTGACTTGGCACATATGACGACAAACTATGTGCCTTCAAAGTCAAGAAAACAAGATCTACGGGCCCAATCTCACTAGAATTAGAAAAGGCATTTACATCGACTGTAAAGGTTTCACCACCTCTATCAATAATTTTCAAACCATTCTTTTTCATGGCGTCTAAATGGGGGCCACGAGCAATAAAATAAACGTCAAAACCTGCCTGGACTAACTTCGCTCCCAAATATGCCCCGATCGCGCCAGCTCCAGCAATTGCAATTTTCATGAATTCCTCTAATTCTGATTAAAATGTTCAGCAACCATGCGACGCTGCAGTTTCCCACTTGCTGTCTTGGGTATCTCACTAACCACATGAATAATTCTCGGAATTTTGAAAGGCGCCAAACGCGTTCGGCAAAAGTCCCTAAGTTCAGCAGTAGAAATATCCTCAGAGAGCAAAACAGCAGCATTAACATCTTCTCCGTGTACATCACTAGGAACTGCAAATGCCACTGCTTCCTCAACAGAAGGATGAGACATTAATACTTCATCAATCTCCCTAGGAGCAATTTTTTCACCCGATCGATTAATTAATTCCTTTATCCTTCCAGTCAATGTTATATACCCTAAATCATCAATAAACCCTTGATCACCTGTCCTAAACCACCCAATAGTATATGAATCCAAATTAGCCTGAGGATTAGATTCATATCCAGAAACTACGTTTGAACCTTTAATAACTATTTCACCGATTTCTCCTACATCTAACATAACACCTTGATCATTCATTATTGCAATTTCGACTCCTGTACTCTTCCCAACAGTGCCCGATTTCCTAATCCCAGGAGGTAGAGGATTTGATGCCATTTGATGCGCAGCCTCTGTCATACCATATGCTTCAAGAACTGGAACTTGAAATAAGTTTTCTAAATCATTCATTAAAGTTGGAGCAAGAGAAGAACTACAAGATCTAATAAATCGTAATGCGGGATTTTTCTCAACATCACCTGATCGTCTCTTCGCTCGGTTAACTAATGCATTATGCATAGATGGTACAGCAGTAAACCAAGACACCTTATATTTTGTAGAGATTTCCCAAAATTTTAATGCATCAAATCTATCAGGGATAATCACAGTCCCACCAGTACCAAGAGTTGTCAAAAGAGAAGCAACTATTCCATGAACATGAAATAAGGGCATTACACACAATGTAATATCTTGAGATGTTAATTGATATGACTCCGAAATGTTCTGAACTGATGATGCCAAATTAGCGTGGGTCAATGGAACCCTTTTGGGGCGACTTGTAGTTCCGCTAGTGTGTAAAACAAGAGCAACGTCATCCGAATCGGCTAATTCATATTCAGATTTTGGAAATAACTGTGAATGTGGAAATAAATTTAAGTTACCATTAGAATCAATACTTGAAGAAAGAATAAGTATGTCACCAGAGCAAGCTTCGCGCGCATATTCAGCACCTTCTTCGGGAACTATTATTGCCTTAGCACCTGTATCATCAAGATAGAATTCAAACTCTTCTTTTGTATAGGCAGGATTTAAAGGACAAGCAGTCGCAATAGAAGAAACAGAAAGAAATAATGTAATCATTTCCAAACCATTAGGTAAAACTATTGCAACACGATCTCCCTTCGATATCCCCCAATCAGATAATTGATGAGCTAATATTTCAACTTTATTTCGGAGACATGCGTAATCAATTGTACTTCCATTTGGATCAACAACTGCCAAATCAGTTGGATTACCAGATTCTAATAAACTAGAAATTGTAATTCCCATTAAGTTCCCTTTCAATACTTTTTATAAATAACTACTGTAAAATTTTATCGTATACATGAATCTTTTCATAATATATTTCTCCAAAAATAATCATTAAGAAAAATTAAACCCATCCCAAACTAACTTAATTCCTAATGAAAACAACAAAATCATTAAAACAGGAATAATCCATTTACCTTGGATCCTAGAAACCACTTTAACTCCTATTTGGCCACCTATTATAAATCCTATAGCCCCAAATGTGAAAACAGGATACCAATCAATATGTCCCAAAACCCCGTGTGTGACAGCACCAATCAAAGTATAAAAGGCTGTTGCAAAAACTGAGGTAGCGACTGCAACTTTTACTGGAAATGAAAATGCATAAACAAGAAGTGGAGTACGAACAAATCCAGCACCAACCCCAAAAAAGCTCGCACAAAATCCAATAACAAAATTAAAGATTACCGCAATTGATTCACTGAATTTATAAGTGAAGGTTTCACCCTGCTTCGTAACAATTCTTCTTCCACTCAACAGAACCCAAGGTTGTGTCCAAATCCTTGAGCTAGCCCTTAGTTTTGACCCCGAACCAGGCCTTAAAGCCTTAAATATTGAATATATAGACAAAGCCAACAAAACAAACCCAAAAATAATCCTAAAACTATTTGGGTCTGTGGCTTTAACAGCAAAAGGAGCAATAACAGAACCAGGAATTGCGGAAACAGCAAATAACAATGCACTTCTACGATCTGCGAATCCTTCTTTAATATAAGAAAAAGCTGCAGCAGAGGTATTAACAGCAACCAATGCTAAAGAGGTTCCAGCCACTTCTTCAGGACTCAATTTAAACAAAATCAATAATATTGGACTGGCAATAAAACCTCCTCCAGCACCAACCAAAACACCACAAAATCCTGAGACTAGACCCACAGAAAATATCAAAAGCAATTCCATAAATTATCAACTCCTAAGATCGTTGATAATTTCTGATACTAAGTTTGAATCTACCTTATTATCTACCACTGCATTACCTAGACCACTAAGTAAAACCCAATTGATTTGCTTATCTTTACTTTTTTTGTCAGACAACATTGCTCGTTGAATTTCATCTACCTCTAGCCCGGAAAACTTTACCGGAAGACCCATCATTTTCTGAAGAGAGGTTTGTCTCATAACCTCCTCCTTAGTTAACAATCCTTTTCGCATACTAATATTTGCAGCAGCAACCATCCCAATACTGACTGCTTCTCCATGCAAATACCTACTAAATCCACCAGCAAATTCAATTGCATGACCAATCGTATGGCCATAATTCAACAAAATACGTTTCCCCAAAGTTTCGTGTTCATCCAAAGAAACTATTTCTGATTTGATTGCAATACTTCGTTTTACTATTTCAGTTGTAATTTCTCTTTCAAGATTCATTAATGCTGGCGCATTTCTTTCAAAATCAAATACTAATTCTTTGTCTAAAATAAACCCATGTTTAATTGCCTCTGCCCAGCCAGCAGATAAATGCCTTTTGGGTAAATCAACTAAGGTCTTAACATCTACAATTACAAATTTTGGTTGATGGAATGAACCAACTAAATTTTTACCATGTGGCATATCAACTGCAGTTTTACCACCTATGGAAGCATCCATCATCGCCAGCATACTTGTTGGAACCTGAATAAATGGCATTCCCCTTAAATAAGTAGCAGCAACAAATCCACTAATATCACCAACCACTCCTCCTCCAACCGAAATTATTGGATTGTTTCTTTCAGCATGAAATGATCCAAGCCATCCATATAAATCCGAAGCAACTTGTAAAGTTTTACTCGTCTCACCAGGATGAATAGATCTTACTTCGACTGAAATACCAGAATCCTCTAAAGATCTCTCAGCAATTTCGGCGAATTTCTTTGTTCCGTCGTCACAAATAATAAAAGCTTGTTTTGAAGAGCTAATTGATTTTAATCTACTGCCAATAGAGGGAAGAATATCCCAACCTACCCAAATTGGACAATCACCAGAAGAAGTTCTAACCACCGAAGAAAGCAAAGAATCCTCTGCAAATCTTGATCCATTATCAAGTAATCTATAAGCACGTTCAACTTCTTCTGAAACTTGGCCAATGGTTAAAAAGTCAGTGTGTACTGTCCAATGAGCTTTAGCATACATGTGCTGTCTTCTTTGTTTTAAATCCTTAATGTTTTCAAGAGTATATCCAGCAGAAAGCATAGGACGATGAGTAGCGTTAGTATCATTAGAATATTGTTTTTCTAATCTTGAACAAATCGTTTCTGGAGTGGTTTCCAAACATATGATTGTCCCTGTACTATTCATGATTTGATGATTTTGATCTTTTTCAACAATCCCACCACCCGTTGAAATAACTTGCTTGTCACTAGCTGAGATTTTGGCCAAAATCTCAGTTTCGATTTGTCGGAAAGTAACTTCTCCCTTAACAGCGAAAATTTCTTCAATAGACATGTTGGCAAATTTTGAGATTTCAATGTCCAGATCTACAAATGATCTTTGCATTTTAGCTGCAACATGTTTGCCTACATCAGTTTTGCCTGAGCCCGAAAATCCTGTTAGAAAGATATTTGAATTCAAACTACCCCTCACATATTTTTAAAACCATTTCAATTATTCACTATCACATGCGTGCATCATAACATCGATAGGTGCTTTTTTCTTAAACCATAATTCAAAAGACTCCGCTCCTTGATAAACAAGCATAGGAATACCCTCTAATGTTCTTGCACCAGCATCTTTAGCATTTCTTAGCAATTGCGTTTCTCGCGGATTATATACTAAGTCATAGACCAAAGTATCTTCAGATATCTGTTCCGGCATTAACAAACTCTCTTGATCAAAACTAGAATGTCTCATGCCTATAGAAGTAGCATTGACGATAAGATCTGCAGATCTTGCATATGTATTCAACTTTGGATCTGCCAAGGTTACAAAATTAATCTGAGCACTCTTGGCATTTTCTAAAAATTTCTGACTTTCACATGCTAATCTTTCTGCATTTGACAACGTTCTATTAGCCAAAACCAGATGAGTAACCCCAGCATTTAATAATGCGTAACATGCAGAACGTGCAGCACCACCTGCACCTAACAAAAGCACTCTGGCACCACTAGGTTTAAATTTAGCCAACTCCAATAAAGGTTTTAAAAAACCAAAAGCATCAGTGTTATACCCAATCAGTTTTTCATCTTTTTTCACTATTGTGTTTACAGCACCAATTGTTTTTGCAACATCATCAATTTCATCAAGCAATGCCATAATTTCAACTTTATGAGGAATAGTAACATTTGCACCTAAGTAACCAAACTCTCTAATCCTTGAAACTAACGATGGAAGCTCATCTGATGTAGTTGGCCAAAGTTCATACTTAAATTTCAACTCATAATAATCTAGCGCAGCCTGTTGAAAAACAGGGGACAACGAATGACCCAATGGATAACCTATCAAACCAACTAATCCTGTCATAAATCCTCTCCTACTAAGGCACCCAGTATAGCACGAAGAGAACCTCAGAAGCCTATAAATCGTTGACCTATTGTATCCCTACTGCTAGGATGTTATCAGTTAACTTGGCGGTGAAAATGACTGATCTCAACTTAATCAGTGAGAGTGTTCTCAGTTGTAAAAAGTGTACTCTGGGATACGAACGCACCAATGCAGTTCCTGGTAATGGAAATCCCTCATCCAGAATTTTGTTTATCGGGGAAGCACCCGGCAGATATGAAGATGAGCAAGGATTGCCATTTGTTGGACGTGCAGGGCGACTATTAGACTCTTTATTAGAATCAATAAACCTAAACCGCTCTGAAGTATTTATCACCAATATGTTGAAGTGCCGACCACCTAAGAATCGTGATCCTCTTCCAGATGAATTAAAAGCATGTGGACCTTACCTCAATAAGCAAATAGAAATCATAAATCCCAAAATTATTGTAACTCTAGGTAGATTTTCTTTCGCATGGTTTTTTCCAGAAATTCCAATCGGAGAAGCGAGAGGAAACCCAATTAATTTAGAAAATGGAACTACAATTTTCCCAATGTATCATCCTGCAGCCGCACTTAGAAATGGGAAAATACGTGGAAGAACTGAACAAGATTTCTTAAAACTTCAAAAAATCCTTAATGATCCAATCAAGAAAGCTTCAGGAAATTCGAAAAATCCCGAAGAAACTCAGATTAGGATGTTTTAAATACTATGCAAAACAATTCTTCGATTAAAGTAATACCCCTTGGTGGATTAGGGGAAATAGGTAAAAACATGCTCTTAATTGAGTATGACGAAGAAATCCTTGTTATAGACGCTGGGTTCTATTTTGGAGCATCCGATCTTCCCGGACTCGACATAGGTATTCCCGACATCAGTTACTTAATAGAAAATATGGAAAAAATCAGTGCTGTATTAATTACCCATGGACATGAAGACCACATTGGAGCCCTCCCGTATATTTTGCCTAAATTAGGAGTACCTCTTTATGCTTCTAGACTTACTCACGATCTAATTGCGGTAAAACTGAAAGAATCTGGTTCAATTAAAGAGTGTCGATTAAATGTCATTGAACCATATGAACCCTTTACCATTGGTCAATTCCGAATTGAATTTTTCCGAGTGTCTCATTCAATTCCAGATGCGATGGGAATTTCAATTGAAACCCCCATCGGAACTATAATCCACACAGGAGATTTTAAAATTGATCATACTCCTGTAGATAACCGACAAATGGACTTCAATCACTTAAGTAGAATAACTTCAAATGGAGTGATATTACTGTTGTCAGATTCAACTTATGCTGAAGTAGAAGGTTATACAGAATCAGAGAAGATAGTAGGACAAACAATATTTGAAACTATTAACAATGCTCAGGGTAGGGTATTGATATCTACATTCGCATCTCTAATTTCACGAATTCAACAAGTAATTAATGCCGCTGTGAAAACTGATAGAAAAGTTGTCATAGTTGGAAGAAGTATGCAAAACAATGTCAAAATGGCAATTCGAAACGGATATCTGAATGTGCCTGAAGATACAATTTTAAAACTCAACAAGTCCAAATCCTTACCTGATGAAAAATTAGTTATTGTTGCAACCGGAAGCCAAGGAGAACCTTCATCAGCCATGGTCAGAATCTCAAATGGAAAACACTCAGAAGTTTCAATAAAAGATAAAGATACTGTTATCTTTTCTTCATCTCCAATACCCGGAAATGAAATCTTGGTAGCTAAAACAATTGACAATCTTTTTAGACAGGGAGCGAACGTACTATACAGTAAAATCGCTCCCGTGCATGTTCACGGCCATGGAAGCAAAGAGGAATTAAAACTGATGCTTAGCCTAGTACGACCGAAATATTTTGTACCAATACATGGCGAATACAGACACTTAATAGCTCATGCAAACATTGCTAAATCTATGGGCATTGAAACACAAAATGTTTTTGTTTTACAAGATGGTGATGTGTTGGAAATTGAACCAGAAGAAGCATTCCTTGCGGACCAAGTCCATTCTGGAACAATCCTACTCGAAGGGAGATCTGAAATTTCAGCCACTAGTTCTCTACCACAAGATAGAAAACGATTAGCAAATAAAGGTGCAATTTCTATTTCTATAGTTGTAGACGCTGAAACATTAAGCCTGATCAATCATCCAGAACTAACTAATATTGGATTTATGGATGAAACTGATTTCTCTGAAATATCTGAAATAATTGCTAAAGATATTTCTAATAATATGGAAATTAACGATTTGGATTGGTTAACTTTAGGAGAACTACGAGAAGAACTTGAAGATATTGCATCTGAAAAAATCTATGAATTGACAAGGCGAAGGCCTACAATTAAAGTGTCAATTCATCAAATTGGCTAATCGTTATCCTAATCATTATCAGAATTGTCTCAAAATGGGGATCGTCCAATGAAATTTATGGACCTGGCATTTTCATTACTTAAAAGCAAAAAAAACATCATCGTAATTTCAAGCATTATTCTATCTGTAGTCCTAATTTCAACCGCATTATTTGTTTGGATGCAAACAAATTTTGTCGCAACTTTAAATGATTATTATTTTGCAATAAAAAAATCTCTTTTGACTCCACTTGGACTTTCATCTTTATTTTACTTAATTTGGGCAGTCACATTCTGCATAATTGCATTAAAACGTACTATCCTATTAATAAGACATCTGAATCTTATTTTGAGTAGTTTCATAATACTCATTGCATCAACCGCAATATTAAGTTTTTTTGAACCATGGAATGGGATTTTAGGATACTTTACTCTCGAAGGTGAAATATCGTTAGGAGGTTCCTTGGGTTCATCCTTGATTACAGAGAATACATGGATTGGTATAAGCATATTAATAGTCCTTATAGTATCTGCCCTTTCACTTGCATTTCCTTCTTTTGTTTATAAATTCTTCAAGTCCAGCTATAAATTTGCTCTGATTTCAACATTTTTCACTATTACATCATCAAAGTATCTTAGTATTTACATCAAATCTGCATTGAAGAAAATCCAAAGAGCCAATTTCCCTTACCAAAACCTTAAATCTCAACAAAATGACTCTTCATCAATAATAACTTCGAATAGCAATTTTGAATTATTTGAGACGAATCCTAAAACGATGAATTCTAATATTTCCTCAAGGAATCTAAATACAGTCGTTAGCAGTACTGAAAGTCATATCGAGAATCAAACATCTAGTTCAAAATTATCCACTAGTATTGATTCCAAAACATCAAAACCAGAAACATCTAATGAAACATCTGCAATCACAACAGACCGTTTCCCATCCAGAAAAGAAACACCCGAAAATCTAACATCACAACCCGTCGAACCTAAATATAATAAATTCTGGAATATTGGGATCAAACCGAATGAAAACATAAATTCAAACCATCCGACTAATATCTCAGAAAACACTGAATATATTAATGAAAACCCTTCAAATCAACACCAAAACAAAACCTTAACTGAAACTATTAATGCAGGCACTTCCGAATACTGGGATCTACCGAATATAAATACATTAAAGCTACTTACAGAAGGCGGTATTACTCAGGACGAAATTGATGCGACAGCAAACACAATACGAGACACTCTAACTCATAATAGTGTTGATGTTGAATTAGGATTAATTAGCCCTGGACCTACTGTTACTATGTATGGACTAGAACCTGGTTGGGTAGTGAAGTCTCGAAGAACCGGACAAAAAGACGAGAAAGGGCAAGCTATATTCGAAGAAGATAGGACTCGTGTAACGGTAGATACAATCCTAAAACGGGAAAGAGATCTAGCATTGGCATTAAAAACCAATAGGATCAGAATTGAATCACCCGCTTTAGGTCGCTCACTTGTAGGAATTGAAGTTCCTAACCCCTCACCCAGTATAGTATCGATCAGGTCAATTCTAGAAAGTGAAGAATTCAACAGCCTTCGTTCAAAAGCCAGTCTACCAATTGCATTAGGAAAAGGAACTGGTGGAGATACAATAGTGACTGATTTAGCAAAAATGCCCCACTTGTTAATTGCAGGAGCTACTGGAAGTGGAAAAAGTATACTCCTAAACACTTTAGTATCATGTTTATTAATGGAAAAAACACCAGAAGAACTTCGACTGATTCTAATTGATCCTAAAAGAGTTGAACTAACTCCTTACAATGGAGTACCACACCTACTTTCCCCTGCAATCGTAGAAGTTGACAAAGTAGTCGGAATTCTCAAAGGAATTGTTAACGAAATGATGAAACGCTATAGGACTTTTGAAGCCTCCGGCGTTAGGAACATTGAATCATACAACAAACAATCTTCTGAAAAAATGCCTATGCTTCTTGTAGTAATTGATGAACTTGCTGATTTAATGATGACTGCTTCTACAGACGTAGAAAGAGTTTTATGTAGGCTTGCTCAAATGGGACGTGCAACCGGAATACATTTAATTATTGCAACTCAGCGTCCTTCCGTGAATGTCTTAACAGGTTTGATTAAAGCTAATTTCCCTACACGTATCAGCTTCACTGTAACCTCGCAAATTGACTCCCGAACAATTTTAGATACCATGGGAGCTGAAAAACTTCTGGGGAAAGGCGACATGTTATATCTACCTCCCGATGCAATGCAGCCTATCAGAGCGCAAGGTACATTTATTTCAGAAAAAGAAATTGCGAGCATTGTTCTTTTTTGGAAAACAGTCAAATCTGGCCCAATGCAACAAATCAACTTAGATTCAGGAGATGAAGAAGTTAATGAGCTTGCTACTGATCAAGAATATAATGATACTGACGAATTATTCAAAAATGCTGTTGATCTTGCAAGTAGTAATAAGAAATTATCCACTTCACTATTGCAACGCAAACTAAGAATAGGCTACCCTAGAGCTGCACGCCTAATGGACCAACTTGAAGACAAGGGTATTGTTGGCCCTAGTGATGGATCGAAATCAAGAGATGTAATCATCTAATAGCTGCAGCCAATCTAATCGAAACAATTTTCGGCTGGCAGGGGATACAAAATGAAGGAATCATCAAGACCTCCTAGTGAAAAGAATGGCGGAATTTCATCACATCAAAATTTGGACTCTTCAGAGCCAGAAATTCTTTCTTGCGTTGTGTGCAACCAAACACTTGAAAATAATGACAAATATGATTTTTACAAGATTTGTCCTACATGTAATTTTCATTTCAGCATTTCTGCCCGCGCAAGAATTGAGCAATTAGCAGATCCAGGATCTTTTAAAGAAATCAACCAATCTCTAATTTCCTTAGACCCTATCAAATTTTCGTCAAGAAATTCCTACAAAGATGCAATTTCTCATAACCAAACAAGAACTGGACTTACAGAAGCCACTGTTACTGGAAAATGCTCTATAAATGGCTCTCCTGTAATGCTCATAATTTTAGATTTTGGATTTATGGGTGGATCAATGGGAAATGTCGTAGGAGAGAAAATTGCACTTGCTTTCGAACAAGCAACAAAAAAGAACCTACCCGTAATTTCTGTGATTACTAGCGGGGGAACCCGTATAGAAGAAGGAATGATCTCATTAATGCAGATGTCAAAAACTGCCCTATCTGCAAACATCCATAATAAGAAAGGACTACCGTTCATTACAATACTTGCAAATCCTTCGACAGGACAAGCTTACGGTAGCTTTGCAAATCTTGCAGACATTATACTTGCAGAACCTGGAGCCATATTGGGATTCTCTCCACTCGGAATCATTCAGCAACATAGTTCAAAAAAGGTTTCTACTGATTCTCACACCTCAGAATCTCACTTAAAACACGGGTTACTAGATGCAATAATCGATCGAAACAAATTAAGGGAGATTTCAGGAATTTTATTAGATCTATTAGGACCAAACTACCAGATTACCAAAACTAATAATACTAGAGAAAGAAATTTAGTAAATTACTCAACACAAGCCTGGAATTCTGTTCAAATAGCAAGACATAAAAATAGACCTACTTCAAAAGACTACATCTCAAAACTTTTTATGAGTTTTGTAGAACTCCACGGTGACAGAATTCAAGAAGATGACAATTCTATCATTACCGGATTTGGTCGATTGGATGGTCAAACTATAGCTGTCATAGCACAAGAAAGTGGTCGTGGTAAAAACTCTGAAAACCATTTCGAAGGACGTACATCCCCAGCCGGATTTCGTAAAGCCCAAAGATTAATGAAACTCGCCACAAAATTCAATACTCCCTTAATAACTCTCATAGACACACCTGGACCAAGGCTAAGCACAGAAGCTGAATCAAATGGACTAGGAAATATCATCGCCTCTACTATTAAGTTGATATCTGAACTTGAAGTACCTACTTTATCTATAATTATAGGGGAGGGCGGAAGTGCCGCAGCACTTTCGCTAAGTGTGACAGACCGCGTAATGATGTTGGAAAATGCAATTTATACTGCATTATCTCCAGAAGAAGCAGCAGAATTATTATTCCAAGACCAACAAAAAGCAAAAGATATAGTCGAATCATTAAAATTGACATCTAAAGATTGTGAAAATCTAGGAATAGCAGACATTATCATTCCTGAACCCCGCAAAGGAGCACACTCAGATCACAATGAAGCGGCACGGGAACTACGCATATTTATATTAGAAGAACTTACTACTCTTAACAGATCTTCTAGTAGACGTCTCATACGTCAGAGAATGAAAAAATTCCGTAATGTAGGAAACATAGACTCTAGGTTGAAATCTTTAATCCTCAAAGAAGCAAACACTCTTGAAAAAATCGTCTCTTCACGTGTGGCGAGCATAAGAGCAAGAATATCAAATCAAGTTAAAGAGTCATAAACCTTCTTTTATTCCAACAACCCCACCATGTTCATTGCGTGCCGACTCAAAAGTATTTATTAATTCTTCATGTTCTAAAGTTAATCCTATATCATCCAAACCATTCAACATTAGATATCTACGAAATGGCTGAATCTCAAAGGAAACCTCTAATCCACCCCCCCCAATTACAGTCTGTGATTCTAAATCAACCGTAATAGAACTGCCAGGATTATTTTCAGCATTATCAATAATATCTTCAACAACATTCTCAGGAAGTACAATTGGTAATATTCCATTCTGAAAACAATTATTGAAAAAAATATCTGCAAAACTGGGAGCTATTATGCACTTTATTCCATAATCTAATAGTGCCCAAGGAGCATGTTCTCTGGAAGAACCGCATCCAAAATTCCTTCCAGAAACTAATATAGACGCACTTTTATATGATTGTTTGTTTAGCTCAAATTCTGGATTTTCACTTCCATCCTCTAAAAATCGCCAATCAAAAAATAAAAATTGTCCAAATCCACTACGTTCAATACGTTTCAAAAATTGTTTTGGAATTATTTGGTCTGTATCTACATTTGCTCGGTTTAACGGAGCAACCACACCAGTTAATCTCACAAAGGGATCCATGAATTCCTCCAAATTTAAATTGATTAGAAGCTTTACTTAAGTAATTATTAATTACGATTTGAGTAAGGATCTGCCGCATCCCTAAGACCATCACCCAAGAAATTAAATGCTAAAACTGCAACGACAACAAAGACTCCCGGTAAAAGAAGCCACGGAGCTTGATCAACTGTCCTAACATTCTGAGCTTCTTTAAGTAGTACACCCCAACTAATCGCAGGGGGTCTCATTCCTAATCCCAAAAAACTTAAAGAAGTCTCAGCCAATATAATCCCAGGAATAGATAATGAAATTGAAGCAATAATATGAGAAACAAAAGAAGGTAACATATGCCGGAAAATAATCCTGATTTGTCCTGATCCATACAACCGTGCAGCTAGTACAAAGTCTTCTTCTCTCATAGCAAGGAATCTACCCCTAACTTCTCTAGCCAAAGTTGTCCACCCAATTACCGACAAAATAACCACAATTGCAAAATACTGTTTAGTAATCGACCAATCCGCTGGGACTGCCGCAGCAAGTGCTAACCATAATGGAATTGTAGGCATCGCTCTTAATTGCTCGATTAGACGCTGAATCACCAAATCAGTCCATCCGCCCCTCAATCCAGAAATACCGCCCATAAATATACCAATTATCAAACTAATCGCCACGCCAACAAGACCTATAGACATAGAGATCCTAGTACCAAGCATTATACGAGACCACATATCCCGACCCATTCGATCTGTACCTAAAACATAAATATTCCTTGGAGTCTTAGTAAGGACATTATCAACAGTACAGTCCGGTTCAGCAGGCATTTCAACATCTTCCACTACAGCTACCATAAGATGTCTATCAGTACAAAACAACCCCCAAAATTTATAAGCATAAGCAGGATTACGTGCAAAATAAGTTATATAATATTTCTCAGTTTTATCAATTCTGTGAGACATCGCATAAGTCTCTGGATCTCTTTCACTCTTAATACCATATACAAATGGTCGCAATTTACCATCAGAAAGTTCCACATTCAAACTTTGTGGAGGAGCATAGCTCATTTCCGCAATAGATTCTCTTGGAGTTTGCGTAGCCAGAAATTCTGAACTTAGGGCTATAACATAGAACAAAGCAATTACGACTGCAGCCCCCATTGCGAGCTGATGCCTTTTAAAACGCCACCATACTAAAGTCCAATGAGAAGCTATCCACTGTTGGTCTTCATTTTCAGTGTTCTTAGCAGCTGTGATCACCGCATCTAAATTATTTTCATCAGTAGCCAAATATCAATCCTTATTGTTGTCGAATCCGTGGATCCATTAATCCAAGAGCCAAATCAGAAATTAAAGTACCGACCAACGTAAGATAAGTCAAAATTAATAACATTGATCCAGCCATATACATGTCTTGTGAAATCAAAGCTCGAAGTAACAAAGGACCCATAGTAGGCAAACCCATTACTGTAGCAACAATCAAACTTCCAGAGAATAATTCAGAAAGCTCCCAACCAGCGGTACTAACAAATGGATTGAGCGCAATTCGTGTAGGATATTTCAATAAAAGTTTTAATTCAGAGACACCCTTTGCACGAGCAGTTTCAACATATGGTTTACTTAGTTCGTCTAATAAATTAGCCCTAACAATCCTAGTGAGCCTAGCCGTACCAGATGTTCCAACAATTAACATTGGTACCCAAATATGTTTAAGCATATCAATCACTTTGGCAATGCTCCAAGGAGCATCTATGTACTCAGAGGAAAAGAGCCCCACTAAATTAGCACCAAAGTAACTAAAAGCCATCCAAATTACTACCAAGGCAATCATAAAGTTAGGGGTAGCAACACCTAAATAGGAAATAAAGGTCCAAATGTAATCCCACCAAGAATATTGCTTAACAGCAGACAAAATGCCAATGGGGATCGCCATAGTCCACGTAAAAGTGATAGTAAAAAGACCCAGAATAACTGTCATTAATAATCGTTGATTGAGCAGCTCAGTAACAGGCTTATTCCATTCTAAAGAAAGACCTAAATCCCACTGAAGTACATTCAAAAACCACTTACCGTATTGTATAGGAAGTGGATCATTCAAACCGTACTGTTCCCGGAGATAGTCAACGTCAGCACGATTGAATCCAGCCTCGCCCTGTTCCATTAATTCAGCGATGTAATCATCAAGAAAGTCACCAGGAGGAGCCTGAATAATAGCAAAAGTAATTACCGATGCTATAAACAACATCGGAAATAATAAAGCTATCCTTCTTACCGCAAAACGTAACATCTAGTATTCACACCTATATCAAAAAATCACCCTGAAGGTATTTATGGAATGCAGAGCCTACTGCAAGACAAATTTAACACAGAAAGTGAGATTGATCAATCCCCTGGTTTAGCGGGCAATACAGGGGTTAAGCAAAAGAAAAGGAGACGACTAATTAAAGCCGTCTCCCAATCACCTAACTGAGTAGGTTTTTAAGTCTTACTTCTTGAAGTAGAACTGCTCAGGATATGCAGTGGATGGACCTCTGAATGGCCAGTCCATTACAGCAAACTCTGGGACGTTACCCATG